>Ga0316605_10000273_pt1 | contig 43191 bp, 35 predicted proteins | sample OWC_soil_day20_n_FD_207666 | JGI IMG/M metagenome (GOLD analysis project Ga0316605, IMG submission 207666) | Wetland soil microbial communities from Old Woman Creek delta, Ohio, United States - OWC_soil_day20_noCT | ecosystem: Environmental > Terrestrial > Soil > Wetlands | place: USA: Ohio...
CCCGCGTCGGCCAGCGGGCCATGCAGGATCTGCGCGTCGAGCTCTTCGCCCACCTCATGGGCCGCAGCACGCACTTCTTCCACCGCAACCCGGTGGGCCGCCTCATGACCCGCGTCACCAGCGACGTTCAGAACCTGAACGAAATGTTCGCCTCCGGGTTCGTCGCCATCGTGGGCGACGCCTTGTCATTGCTGGCCATCGTGGTCTGGATGTTCTGGACCCACGCGGGCATGGCGCTGGTGGCCCTCGGCATCCTGCCGGTCCTCCTCATCGCCACGGAGGTCTTCCGCCGCCGCGCTGGCGAGGCCTTCCGCGAGACCCAGCGGCGCTACGCCGTCATCAACGCCTTCCTGCAGGAGCAGATCTCGGGCATCGGCCTCGTGCAGATCAACAGCCAGGAAGCCAGCAGCGACAAGCACTTCCGCGGCCTGAACCAGGACTACCTGGACGCCTTCCTCCGCACCATCTTCGCCTACGCGGTGTTCTTTCCCGTGGTGGAGTTCATCACCTCGGCCACCCTCGCGGCGCTCATCTTCTACGCGGGCTTCAAGCTGCAGGCGGGCGCCATCACCTGGGGCCTGCTGCTCGCCTTCATCCAGCAGTCGGGCCGCTTCTTCCGGCCCATCCGGGAACTGGCCGAGCGCTACAACGTGATGCAGACCGCCCTGGCCTCCAGCGAGCGCATCTTCCGCCTGCTCGACAACCGCGAGGAGATCCCCGAGGCGCCGGACGCGAAGCCCGCCACCTTCACCGGGGAGATCCGCTTCGAGGACGTGACCTTCGCCTACGAGGCGGGGGGCCGCCAGGTCGTGCGCGGCCTCAGCGGCGTGATCCCCAAGGGCCGCCGCGTGGCGGTCGTGGGCCACACCGGCGCCGGAAAGAGCACGCTGATCAACCTGCTGATGCGCTTCTACGACGTGGCCGAGGGCCGCATCACTGTGGACGGCGTGGACGTGCGGGCCCTGAAGCTCCGCAGCCTGCGGTCCCTCTTCGGCCTGGTGCTGCAGGACGTCTTCGTCTTCTCGGGCACCCTGCGCGACAACATCGTCCTCGACCGTCCCCTGGACGAGACCCGCCTCGCCGCCGTGCTGGACCAGAGCCAGCTGAAGGACCTCGTGGGCCGGCTGCCCCAGGGGCTGGACACCCAGGTGGGCGAGCGCGGCCAGAAGCTCAGCGCCGGCGAACGGCAGCTGCTGGCCTTCGCCCGCATGCTCTACCTCGAGCCGGCCGTCCTGCTGCTGGACGAAGCCACCGCCAACATCGACTCCGAGACCGAATCCAAGATCCAGACGGTCATCGAGCGCGTCAGCCACCGCCTCACCACCTTCACCATCGCCCACCGCCTGTCCACCATCCGCGACGCCGACGAGATCTGGGTCATGGACCAGGGCGTCCTGGTGGAGCGGGGCACCCACGACGGCCTCATCGCTCAGGATGGCGTCTACGCCAAGCTCGTGCGGCTGCAGTTCGCGGACAGCGAAGCGGCCTGAAAAAGCCTGAGGTCCGGAGCCTGTAGACTGGACCCCCATGCTCCACCTGCCTCCCCTCTATCCCATCACCGATGCCACCCGGACCGAGCCCCTCTCCGCCCAGGTGCGACGCCTGGCGGAAGCCGGCTTCCCGCTGGTGCAGTTTCGCGGCAAGCCGCTGGACGCGAAGACGCAGTGGCTGGAGCTGCGCCTGATCCTCGCCGAGGCGGCCGCCCAGGGCGGCTGGCCCTGGATCTGCCTCAACGACCGGGCGGACCTCGCCCTGCTGGCCGCCCGGGAGGGCCTGCGGCCCTGGGGTCTGCACCTGGGCCAGGAGGACCTGCCCGCCCGGGAGGCCGCGGCGCTGCCCGGCCTCGGCGGGTGCCATTTCGGCGCCTCCACCCACCAGGCCGCTGAATGGGAGGGCATCGAAGCCCCCTTCGATCATGCCGGCGTGGGGCCCTTCCGGAGCACGTCCACCAAATCCGACCACGCCGCCCCCATCGGCCTGGAGGGCCTGCGGGCGGGCTGCCGGGCGCTCCGGGCCAGGGACCTGGCCCCCATCGCCATCGGCGGGCTGACCCTGGCCGACGCGGGCCCCTGCTTCGAAGCGGGGGCCGAAGCCCTGGCCATGGTCGGCGAGGTGCACCGGGCGGAGGATCCCGCCGCGCTGGGCTGGGAGGCCCAGCGGGCGCGCTGGAAGGTCCGCCCGCCGTTCCGCCGCGGCCAGGGCCTCGTCATCCTCGGCGGCAGCGGCGCGGGAAAGACGACCTTGGGCCGACACCTGGCCGAAGGGCTCGGCCTGCCCTTCCATGACCTCGACGCGGCCATCGAGGCCCGGGCGGGGCACCCCATCGCCGACCTCTTCGCGGCTTCCAGCGAAGGAGCCTTCCGCGCCCTGGAATCGGCCCTGCTGCCGGAGCTGCTGACCGCGCCGGCGGTGGTGGCCCTGGGCGGCGGGGCCTGGGAGGCGCCGGCCAACCGCGCGGCGGTCACCTCGGCAGGATTCGCCCCCCTCTGGCTGGCGGAGCCCCCCGCGCGGGCCTGGGCCCGGGCCAGCCAGGATCCGAACCGCCCCCTGGCCCGGGATCGCGCGGCCTTCATGGCCCGCTGGGCTGCCCGCACCCCGGCCTGGTCGCTGGCGCCCATGGTGCTCGCCTTCGGTCACAGTTCCCGGGCGTTGGCCTCCGCCTTGCTAGACTGAAGCCTCTCCCCCGGAAGTCCAGTGGACCTGATCCTTTCCGATCTGCATTCGAACCTGCACGCCTTCCGGGCCGTGCTGCGGTTCGTCAGGCGGCGCGCCATCCACCGCTTCGTGCTCCTCGGGGACCTGGTGGGCTATGGCGCCCATCCCAACCAGCTGCTGGACGAGGTGCGCGACCTGCGCCCCCGCTTCATGGTCCGCGGCAACCACGACAAGGTCTGCGCCGGCCTGGAGCCGGATGGCTCCTTCAGCCTCCCCGCGCGGCAGGCCGCGGACTGGACCCGCGAGAAGCTGCGCCAGGACAACTGGCGCTTCCTGGCCGACCTGCCCCAAGGCCCCGCGTGGGTGGGGGAGGACTACCAGATCGCCCACGGTTCGCCCGTGGACGAGGACGCCTACCTGCTTCACATGCGCGAGATCAGCCACGCCTTTGACGCCTTCGAGGGGCAGCTCTGCTTCTTCGGGCATACCCACCTGCCCGGCTGCTTCGAGCTGGATGAGGCCAAGGCCCAGCTGAACTGGATCTGCCTCCAGCCGGGCGAGTGGTTCCCCCTGCAGCCACACTGCCGCTACCTGGTCAACCCTGGCTCGGTGGGGCAGCCGCGGGACCGCGATCCCCGCGTGTCGTTCATGACCTACGACCCCGCACGTCGCCGGCTGAGGCTGCACCGCCTCGACTACGACGTGAAGGGCGCCGCCAAGGCCATCCGGGCCGCGGGGCTGCACAGCAACCTGGCCGACCGGCTGGACCAAGGCATCTGAAAGGCAGTCTCCCATGGGTCAAGCATCCGCCCTCTCCGCCTCCGTCCTTGAGCAGTTCCTCCTGCAGGCCCGGTTCACCCGCGCCGTGGCGAGCCTCCGGCTCCACGGCATCAACCAGCGGCTGCTGGGCGACCTGCGCATCCACCATTTCCGAACCGGCTCCATCCTCGAGTTGGTGGGCCTCCACGCCCGGGACCTGGTGCCCTCCGAAGGCACCCCGGTGACGCTGACGGTCCTCCTGGGCGAAGAGGTACTCACCCTCGAATCCATCCTGCTGCCGCCGACCCACAATCCGGAGGGGGACCTCCTCCTGCGCCTGGACTGGCCCCGGGAGGCGGCCCGCCTGCACCGGCGCCGGGACGTGCGCGTGGCCGCCCCCGAGCAGTCGCCGCTGAAGGCCCGGGTGGGGCTGGACGGCCGCCAGCTCGACGCCCTCCTCGTCAACCTCACGGAGACCGGCGTGGGGCTCGCCTTCGCGGAAACCCTGATGGTCGAGTTGCACTCCCAGGTGCAGATCGACGCCGACCTGCCCGACGGCAGCGTGCTCCACTGCCCGGGAGAGGTCCGCCACCTCACCTACCTCGAGGGGCAGGACTACCCCATGCGCCTGGGCGTGGTGTTGAACCCCAGGCCGGACACCGACCTGGAATCCATCCACCGGTTCATCCAGGCCCGCCGCACGGACCGCTCCCAGAATTTCCGGGGCGTGTAGGGTCAGCCCTTCTTCTTCAGGCTCACCGCCATGCCGCTGGCGCCGAGCAGCAGCATGATCACGGCCTGCACCATGGTCTTGTACGAGACCTCCGCGCCACCGAAGAGGGAGGAGCGCAGGAAGGCCAGGCCCAGGATGAGCAGCACGGCGTAGATGCCCAGCATCACCTTGCGGGCCTTGGCGTTGGTGGCCGGGGTGTCCTCCGCGAAGATCCGGTCGTAGAAGATGAGGCCGATGGCCGCCAGCACGTTGAGGGCCACGAAGAGCAGCCAGAAGGTCCGCGCGGCGGCCGCGGCCCCCGGCTGGCCCACCAGGGGCTTGAGCATGGAGCCGTAGAGCATGCCGCCCAGGCTCGAGCCGATGAGGCTGCCGATCACGCCGTACAGGAAGGCATAGCCCATGTAGACGGCCTTCTTATCCGCCGGCGCCACCAGGCCCACGTAGCTGTAGTACTTCGGGTGGGCGGTCATCTCCCCGATGGAGAACACGGAGATGCCCAGGATGAAGATCCAGACATTCGTGGAGGCCGCGAGGCAAAGGAAGCCCAGCGTGCCGATCACGATGCCCGAGACCATGGTGGGCAGGGGCCGGATGTTCTTCACCACGCGGCTCACCACGACCTGCAGCAGGATGATGGTGCCGCCGTTGACCACGGTGACGTGCTCGGCGTCGAACTTCAGCGGGATCCCGATGGCCGCGAAGGCCGCGTTCACGGGGGTGGCGTCCACGAAGTCCCGCAGGTACCAGAGCACCGATCCGAAGTTCTGGAAGTAGAGGATCCAGAAGCCGGAGTAGACGACGATCATCAGCATGAAGCGCGCGTCGCCCAGCACCATGGCCGCGCCGTGGGCGACTTCCTTCAGGCTCTTGGTGTTCTCGGGCTTGGGCGGATCCTTGAAGAGGAAGACCGTGGGCAGCAGCATGGCCGCGCAGTAGACCGCCGAGGCGATGAACACGTAGCGCCAGGAGAAGCCCTTCAACACGCTCACCACCAGCGGGGCGAGGAAGGCGCCGATGTTGATCATCCAGTAGTAGATGCCGAAGCCGAACCCCGAGTTCTCCTCGGTGGTGGAGCGCGCCAGGGTGCCCGAGATGATGGGCTTGAAGAGGCCCGCGCCGGTGGCCATGAGCAGCAGGGCCGCAAATACCGCGCCGTACATCGTCACGCTGCCGGCGATGAAGTAGCCCGCCGAGAGGATCGAGAAGGCGAACAGCAGCATGCGCCGGTAGCCGTAGCGATCGGCCAGGGCGCCGCCGGCGATGGGGATCACGTAGGTGAAGGCGTAGATGAGGCTCTGGAGGAAGCCCACGGACTGCTCCGTGAAGCCAAGCCCGCCCTCGGACACCTTGTTCGTGAGGTAGACGGCCAGCACCGAGTTCAGGCCGTAATACGCGGCCCGCTCGAAGAGCTCCATGACGTTCGCCAGCCAGAAGACGGGCGGGAAGGACCTGAGGATTCCGGCGGGGGCTTTGGTCGACATCCGGCGATTATACGGGATCACCCGGTCATCCATGCGCGGAGTTCCGCCACCTAGCCGCCTCCGCGCTGGAAGGCCCGCTGGAACCGCGCCATGAAGGCGTCAGCTTCCGCCGTGTCATAGCCCTCCAGGTCGATCTCCACCCGGTGGCAGGGGAGGACGACCCGCGCCAACTGGCGATCGGGGAGGGACACCAGCCGGAGCGTCCAGCGCCCCGCCCCCTCCTCGCCGCTGAACCGGCCGTTCTCCTCCCGCACCGCCTCCTGGCCCACGGCGGCGGGCAGGCGGCGCAGGAAGTCCGGTCGGCTGATGCTCATCTCCAGGATCCGGTGGTCCGTCATCTAGCCCCCGGCCACCGGTGGCCAGATGGCCAGCACCTCGCCCTCGGCCAGGTCCCGGACGGCGCGGTCCGCCGGCGCCACCCACACGCCATCCACCAGTACGATGGCGCACTGCCCCGGGGGGATGCGCTGCGACCGGATCACGTCCAGCACGGTGCTGCCCGCGGCCACCTCCAGGTCGACGCAGTGGCGGGCCCGGGCCTCTGCCGGCAGGTGGGCCGACAGGGAGGCGAACAGCTTGAGGGTGATTCTCATGCCACGCTGTGCGCGGCCGCGAGGTAGGCCTGCATGACGCGGGTGGGATCCTCCATGAGCCGCTGCTTCCAGACACCCAGCCGAACCCGGCCCTCGATGAGGCCCCGGAAGGCCCCCACGTGATCGGCGAAGCCCACGCAGTTCGCGCCGATCAGACGATCCCCGTCGAACTGCAGGTTCACGTAGCGGTAGCGGGCCTCGTCGAGGACCTCCGCCGAGTCGCCGCCCGGCGTCCCCTGCCACGTCCCGAAGGAGGAGGACACGAGGCCCAGGGTGGTGAGCACGTTGAACACGAAGCTGCCCTTGAAGTGGACGGGCCGGCCCGCCATGTTCAGCGCGGCGATGCGGCCCTGTTCCACGGCGTTGGGCTGGATGGCGTTGAGCTGGCGCTTCCCGGTGAGGCAGTCCACGGATTCCGCCACATCCCCGGCCGCGTAGACGCCCGGCGCGCTGCTCTGCAGGCTGGGGTCCACCAGGATGCCCTGGCCGACGGCGATGCCGCTGCCCTGGAGGAAGTCCAGGTTCGGATCCACTCCCACCACGCTGAGGTAGAGATCCGCGGGGAGGCTGGCTCCGTCGGCCAGCACCACCTGCAGCGCCCCGCCCTCCGAGCGCAATTCCTTCGGCTGGGTATGGGTGAGGATCTTCACCCCCTTGGCCTCGCACCAGCGCCGGATCAGGCCGCTGGCCGTGGGGTTCATCATGCGGCGCACCATGTAGCCGCTGCGCACGAGGATGGTGAGGTCCACCCCGCGGGAAAGCAGGCCCTCCATGATGATGCAGCCCACGAAGCCGGCGCCCATCTGGACGATGCGGGTGCCGGGCCGGGCCTTGGCGAGGAGGGCCCGGGCGTCGGCGAGGGTCCAGCAGCTGTGGACGCCGGGCAGGTCCATGCCGGGGATGGTCTCGTGGCTGGGCCGGGAGCCCGTGGCGATGAGCAGCCGGTCGTAGTACAGATCCCCCCCAGCGACCAGGGCCACCCGCCGGGCCGCCGTGTCCACGGCCCGGGCCCGGGCGCGGACCAGCCCGATCCGCAGGCGCCGGTAGTGGTCTTCATCCTTGCGGAGGTGGGTTCCCGCCTCGCCGATCTCCCCCTTCAGCAGGTAGGGGATCGCCATGCGAGAGTAGGGCGGCTCGGCCTCGCCGCAGACCAGGGTGATGTCCGCGGCGGGGTCCGCCTTGCGCAGGGTCTCCGCCGCGACCACCCCGGCGGGCCCGCTTCCGATGATCACGTGTCGCATGGGAGCCCCACGAATATCCCGCAACTAGAGAGAAAAAGCTGATTCACCACCAAGACACCAGGAAAAGCCGAATCCGTTTTCAGGTCTTGGTGTCTTGGTGGTGATCCGTTTCTTCCTTTCAAGAGCCGCCTCACACACCCAGCCGGGCCTTCGTCTCGGGCGTAGGCACGCCCTGCGGTGTCCAACCGCGCACCTGGTAGTACTCGGGCAGCATGAGGTCGAGCTTGGAGACGGCGCCCTTCTGGGGGCCGGTCTTCGCCGGTTCCTTCATCAGGCGCGGCGGCAGGTTGTCGTCCTTGCCCGTGAGGCCCGCCGCCAGGTTGAACTGGCGTTCCAGGTTCCAGATGCGCTCGCCCACCAGCAGCAGGCGTTCCTCGGACCAGTCGCCCTCGCAGGCGGCCTGGATCTGGGGCTGGATGTCGGAGAGGCCCCACGCGAAGGTGGTGAAGAGGCAGATGCCCGCGGAATCCACGACGGCCGTGAGGTCCTGGAAGGCCTTCAGCATGGCGGGTTTCCCTTCCGTGGCCTGGGGCTCCATCTTCACGGGGATGCCCAGCACCTCGGGCGAGACCATGTAGCCCCGCAGGTGGCAGGCGCCGCGGTTGCTGGTGGCGTAGGCGAGGCCCATGCCCTGCAGGCCGCGGCCGTCGTAGGCTGGGAACTCCTGGCCCTTGACGGTCATGGAGAGGTCCGGCCGGCCGTACTTGGCGCAGAGGCGTCTGGATCCCAGTCCGATCTCCTTGCCGAACCCCTCGCCCCGGGCGGTCAGTTCCGCCAGCTTCACCATGGCCTCGGTGGCGCCGAAGGGCAGCTCGAAGCCCACCTGCTCCTTGGTCAGGAGGCCCAGGTCGTACAGCTCCATGGCCGCGCCAACAGTGGCGCCGAAGGAGATGGGATCGAAGCCGTCCTCGTTGCACAGGAAGTTGGCGTAGGTGAGGGCCTCCAGGTCGGAGACGCCGTTGGCGGCGCCCAGGGCCCAGGCGGCCTCGTATTCGACCCCGCCGGAGGCCCCGTGGTACTGGGGCTTGTCCTTGACGCTGAAGTGGCCGGGGTCCATGCGGGAGATGCGGCCGCAGGCGATGGTGCACCCGAAGCAGGCCCCGTTGGTGACCAGGTTCGCCTTGCCGTCCGTGGGCCGCTTCTCGTGCATGGCCTCGCCGCCGATGGCCATGGCGCCCTCGAACTGCACGTCGCGGTGGTTGCGGGTGGGCAGCGCGCCCAGTTCGTTGATGACGTTCATGAGGACCTGGGTGCCGTAAGTGGGCAGGCCCTGGCCCGTCACGCCGTGGGCGGCCAGCACCTGCTTGCCGGCCTCGGAGGCCTTGAAGAAGGCCTCCGGATCAGCCAGGTGGTAGGCATCCGTCCGGGTCCCGCGCACCGCGACAGCCTTCAGGTTCTTCGATCCCATCACCGCCCCGACGCCGGAGCGCCCGGCGGCCCGGTGCAGGTCGTTGACGATGGCGGCGTAGAGCACGCCCTGCTCGCCGGCCCGGCCGATGGCCGCCACCCGCAGCTGCGGGTCCTGGTGGTGCTTCTGGAGGGCGGCCTCGGTCTCCCAGACGGTCCTGCCCCACAGGTGCGAGGCGTCCACCAGCTCGGCCTGGTCATCGATGATGAGGAGGTAGACGGGCTTCGGCGAGGCTCCTTCAAAAATCACCATGTCCCAGCCCGCGAACTTCAGCTCGGCGCCGAAGTAGCCGCCGGAATTGGAGCAGGCGATGGCGCCCGTGAGCGGCCCCTTGGTGATCACCGAATAGCGGCCGCCGGTGGCGGCCATGGTGCCGGTGAGGGGACCCGTCACGAAGATGAGCTTGTTCTTGGGAGAAAGCGGATCCACCTGCGGATCCACCTCCGATACGAAGTACTTGGTGGCCAGGCCCCGCTGTCCCAGGTAGTCCTGGGCCCAGGCCATGTTCAAGGGCTCGGTGGTGCAGGTGCCGGCCTCGAGGTTCACGCGGAGAACGTTCTTGGTCCATGCCATGGCAGTCGCTCCTCACACCGTCGCCGGGTTGGTGTCGGTCTTGCCGGCCCATTGGCGCATCTTCCCCAGCCCAGTCCAGTCGGCGTCCACGTAGGTGATGGCGCCGGTGGGACAGGCCTTGGCGCAGGCAGGCTGACCGCCACAGAGGTCGCACTTCTGCACCTTGCCGGTCTGGGCCACGTAGTTGATGGTGCCGAAGGGGCAGGCGATCGTGCAGACCTTGCAGCCCACGCAGGTGGGCTCCAGCACGATCTTCGCGCCGGTGACGGGGTCGAGGCGGATGGCGTCCACCGGGCAGGCCATCATGCACCAGGCCTCGTCGCACTGGGTGCAGGTGTAGGGCACGAAACGGCCCTCGTGGTGGAAGGTGAACACCTTGATGCGCGACTTGGCCACCGTGAAGCTCCGGTGGTTCTCCCAGGCGCAGGCCATCTCGCACTGGAGGCAGCCCGTGCACTTGTTGGGATCGAGGTGGAGGGATTTCTGCATGGCGGAACCTCCTTCGGGTGGATCGATCGGGGATGGACGGCGATGATCATAAATCGGATAACGGCCCGCCGGCGCCCTTTTTGGAGATCCCTTAAATTGTTCTTAATATGATGTTTTACAATCAGTTATTAAGAAATCCGTGCAACAATAATCCAGAGACTCCATCTCACCTCTTCCGCCCTTCCAAGGCCGGAAAACCACCAGCCATCAGAGGCTCGTGCGATCTTGGAGGTGGTCCCACCGACCGCCCGCCGCCACCCCACCCGCGAGGTTCCGGCCCATGACCGTCACTCCGACCCCGCCCTCCATCCTCGTGGACCTCGCCCTGGTCCTCGGCTTCGCGGCGCTCACCACCGTGGCCTGCCAGCGGCTGCGCCTGCCCGTGGTGGTGGGCTACCTGTTCGCGGGCCTCATCATCGGGCCCCACGTGCCGGTGCCCCTCGTGGCCGACCAGCACAACGTCCACACCCTGTCGGAGCTGGGCGTCATCCTGCTGATGTTCTCCATCGGCCTCGAGTTCAGCCTCAAGAAGCTCCTGCGCACGGGTCCCTCCGCGGCCCTGGTGGCCCTGGTGCAGGGCGGCTTCATGGCCTGGGCCGGCTACCTGGCGGGCCGCTTCCTCGGCTGGGGCGTCATCGAGAGCATCTTCGCCGGATCAGCCCTGGCCATCAGCTCCACCATGATCATCGCGCGGGTCTTCGAGGCGATAAGGGCCAAGGGCCCTCTGGCCGACCTGGTGCTGTCCACCCTCATTGTGCAAGACCTCCTGGCCATCCTCATGCTCACGCTGCTCACGGCCGTGGGCACCGGCGCGGGCCTGAGCGTTCCCGGCATCCTCCTCACCACCCTCCGCCTCGCGGGTTTCCTGGTGGCGGTCCTCGCCCTGGGCCTGTGGCTCCTGCCTCGCTTCGTGCGCTGGGTGGCGGATTCCGGAAACGCCGAGACCCTGCTCGTCACCGTGGTGGGCCTCTGCTTCGCCCTCTCGCTGCTGGCGGCCAAGGCGGGCTACTCCGTGGCTCTGGGGGCCTTCCTCGCGGGCATGATCGTGGCCGAATCGGGCCGCGAGCGCCAGGTGGAGCACCTGGTCCATCCCGTGCGGGACATGTTCGTGGCCGTGTTCTTCGTGTCCATTGGCATGCAGATCGATCCCGCCCAGCTGCTGCCGAACTGGCGCGGCCTTCTGCTCTTCGGCGGTCTCGTCCTGGTGGGCAAGATCATCTCCGGCGCCGTGGGCGGCCTGCTGGGCGGCAACAGCCTGCGCAATTCCATCAAGGCCGGCGCGGGCCTGGCGCAGATCGGCGAGTTCAGTTTCATCATCGTGGCCCTGGGCCAGAGCCTCGGCGTGGTGGGCCCCGCCCTGTTCCCGGTGCTGGCCGCCACCTGCGCCTGGACCACCCTCTCCACGCCCCTGCTCATCCAGCATTCCGACGGCCTGGCGGACGGCATCGAGCGCTGGCTGCCGCCGCGCCTCCGGCACTTCCTCCTGCACCACCGCGCGGCCATGGGCCACCTGCGGAACGTCCCCTTCCGCAAGGCCTCCTGGAGCCACCTGCGCCGGCCCTTCGGCTATCTCCTCGCGGATAGCCTGATGGTGACTCTGGCCGGCGCGCTCGGCGCCTTCATCCACCGGGCCTCCACGCCGCTGCTCGAGGCCCGGGGCGTCTCGCACCAGGTGGCCGAGCTCCTCGTCTGGGTGCTGGTGATCGGCACGGGCCTCGGCTCCTTCATGGGGGTGTTGAGGCAGATCCGGAGCATCGCGCGGGCCATCGCGGACCGGGCCATCCAGGTGGCCGGCCGCACCACCGAGGGGGTGGAGGACGCCATCCGGTTCATGGTGGAACTCGCCCTGGGCGCCATGGTGGCCCTGCCCATGGCCGCGGTCCTGCAGCCCCTCCTGCCCACGGGCCTGCTCCCGGCACTGGGGTTGGCCACGCTGCTCACAGCGGGCGTCCTGCTCTGGCGGCGCATGGGCGCCATCCAGCGGCGCTGGCTCGAGGAGGGCGGTGGCCCGGAGCGGCATTCAGGCGGCGACGATCCACCGCGCTAGCCTTGCCGCCCGCGGGGTACGCGGGTGGAATGGAATCAGGAAGGAACCACCATGAAAGCCATCTCGCTGCGCGTGGACGTGGACACCCTGGAAGGCTCGATCACGGGCATTCCCACCCTGCTCCGCCTGCTCGACAAGCACCGGATGCGGGCCAGTTTCTACTTCAGCTTCGGGCCGGACAACAGCGGGAAGGCCATCCGGCGCATCTTCCGGAAGGGCTTTCTCGCCAAGATGCGCCGCACCAATGCCACCAAGCTCTACGGCCTCAAGACCATGATGTACGGCGTGCTGCTGCCCGCCCCCATCATCTGGAAGCGGGCCGCGGCCGAGATGCGCGCCGCCAAAGAAGCCGGCCACGAGGTAGGCATCCACGCCTGGGACCATGTGCAGTACCACGACCTGCTGGACCGGAAATCCCGGCGCTGGCTGTCGGACTGGTACGCCCAGGCCCATGAGGCCTTCGGCACCGTCTTCGGCCAGAAGCCCCTCGGCGCCGTGAGCCCCGCCTGGCGCTGCAACGACACCACGCTGGAGCTGCAGGACGCCTACGGCCTGGCTTATGCCGGCGACTGCCGCGGATTCGCGCCCTTCTACCCCATCGTGAAGGGACGCCGACTCAGCACCCTGCAGATCCCCACCACCCTGCCCACCCTCGACGAGCTGCTGGGCCTCGACGGCCGCACGCCGGACCAGGTGAACCGCGACGTGTGGGATCTGGTGCGCGAGGACGCCCTGAACGTCTACGCCCTGCACACCGAGGTGGAGGGCGGCGCCCTGTTCGAGACCTTCGACGCCTTCCTCGCCGGGCTCAACGACCGGGGCGTGCAGGCCCGCACCCACGCGGACTGGCTGCCGGAGCTGAAGGCGGCGAATCCGCCCGCCAAGGAGCTCACCCGCCGCGAGATCCCGGGCCGCGCGGGCTGGGTGAGCTGGGAAGGCTGAGGACAAGCCCTCGCAAGACGATGTCCCTTGCAGTAGGCTTCGGAGCGACTCCTTCCTCCGAGGCTGCCGTGCGACTCCCCCACCGTTTCTTCTTGTGCGCGCTTCTTCTGCTGCCCCTGGCGGCCCAGGAGGCCATCGGAGAGCCTCGCCTCAAGCGGGTGGAGGCCCAGGTGCAGGGTCTGCGCTGGGAGCTGGATGCCCTGCGGAAGGCCGCGGACGACCAGCTGTGGTTCCAGCGGCTCTCGGACGTGGCCGTGGTGGACAAGGTCACCTACACCGGCCCGCCGAATCCCAGAGGCGAAGAAACCTACGGCATCAAGAACGAGCGCCACCCCCTGAAGATCCAGCAGTACGTCTTCATCCCCCGCCAGGCCGCCTCCGGCAAGCGCCCGCTCATCGTGCTGCCCCACGGCGGCGTCCACGGCGACTTCGGCACCTACCATGTGCACATCATCCGGGAGATGATCCAGCGCGGCTACATCGTGATCGCGCCGGACTACCGGGGCTCCACGGGCTACGGCAAGGGGTTCTACGAGGCCATCGACTACGGCGGCCTGGAAGTGGACGACGTGGTGGCGGGCCGCGACTGGGCCGTGGAACACCTGCCGGTGGATCCGAAGCGCTGCGCCATCGTGGGCTGGAGCCACGGCGGCCTCATCGCCCTCATGGCGGTCTTCGACCACCCCGAGAAGTTCGCCGTGGCCTACGCCGGCGTGCCCGTTTCCGACCTCATCACCCGCCTGGGCTACATCGGGTCCTCCTATGTGGCCGAATTCTCCGCCCCGTACCACATTGGCAAGGAACCCAAGGACGCCGTGGAGGAATACCGCCGACGCAGCCCTGTGTGGAACGTCCAGAAGCTGCGCACCCCCCTGCTCATCCACACCACCACCAACGACCGCGACGTGAACGTCGTCGAGGTCGAGATGCTCATCAATGCCCTGAAAGCCGCCGGAAAAACCTTCGAGCACAAGATCTACAAAGACGCCCCCGGCGGCCACAGCTTCAACCGCATCGACACCGCACTGGCGCACGAATCCCGCAACGAGATCTACCAGTTCCTGGAGAAGCACCTGAAGTAGCCCAGCCGATGGTGGTTGATCCAAGACAAGGCCCGGCTTCGCCGGGCCTTGTCGCGGGGCTCCGGGGGTGTTCGCGCAGCCAGGCGGAGCGTGGAACCCCCGGACAGTACAAGCAGAAGCCCGGCTCAGCCGGGCTTCTACGCGGGGGCTTGGGGGTGTGCGCGCAGCGCGGAACCCCCCAACAACATCAAGCATGCTGCTTGAGCTTGTCCTTGCCGCCGAACCACTGGTCCCAGTACACCACCACGGGGCTCGCGATGTAGATGGACGAGTAGGTGCCGGTAATCACGCCGATGACCAGCGGGAAGGCCAGGTCCTTGAGGGCCGGGCCGCCGAAGAGCCAGAGGCAGACGCTGACGAAGAGCACCGAGGCCGAGGTGAGGATCGTGCGGCCCAGCGTCTGGTTGATGGAATCGTTCACCAGCTTGGTCACCGTGGCCCGGCGGTACTCCGGACGGTGGCTGTTCTCGCGGATTCGGTCGAACACCACGATCGTGTCGGCCATGGAGTAGCCCATGAGCGTGAGGAAGCTCGCCACCACCGGCACGTTGAACTCGTAGCCGAAGGCCGCGAAGAGGCCCAGGGCCATGAGCATGTCGTGGACCAGGGAGACGATGCCACCCACGGCGTAGCTGGCGGTGAACCGGAACATCACGTAGACGAGGATGGCGCCGAGCGCCCAGGCCACGGCGGTGAGGGTCTTGCGCGTCCACTCGCCGGAGATGCTGGGGGAGAAGCTCTCGTCCTTGAGGAGGCCCACCGCGCCGAGGCGGTAGTGCTTCTGGATCGTCTCCTTCACGGCCTGGGGAAGGTCCTGCGGAAGCTCGCCGAAGGTCTGGTAGAGCCCCGAGGACAGCCGGTCCCGGCCCGCGATGACTTTCTCGGCGAAGGGCGTGTAGATGGCCGTGAGGGCGGTTTCGTCGCCGCCGACGCCCGTGGGATTGGCCTTCGCCAGCACATCCGCGAGGGTCTTGGAGCCCTCGAGGTTGAGCGCAGGCAGCTGGCTGGCAGCACCGTCCGGATCGAGCTGCTTGAAGATGGCGCGCAGGGCGTTCGCCTGGATGGTGCTGTCCTTCTGGTCGCCGTCCTTCTTGGCCTTGACCTTCACGGAGAAGTCCCGGATGGACTTGTCGGCGTTCTCGTACGCCACCACGGTGGCGTCGGTATAGCCGCCCTTCGCGAGGGCCGCCCGGATGGTCTCGGGCTCCATGGCGCCACGGAAGCGGACCGTCATGTCATTGCCGCCCACGAACTGCATGCCCAGCTGGATCCGGTTGTTGTGGGTCAGGTTCCAGGGACGGACGTAGATGATGCAGAGCAGGATCAGGCCCCATGTGATGGCCAAGGCCGTGCCCTTGTACTTCATGAAGTCGTAGGAGGACCCCTTGAAGAACGTGTGGGTGCCCACGGACAGCGTCTTGGTGCCGGGGTGGCGCTCGAGCACCCAATCGTAGATGAAGCGGCTGATGTAGATGCTGGTGAACAGCGAGGCCACGACGCCCACGGTGAGGGTCACGGCGAAGCCCTTCACGGGGCCCGTGCCGAAGATGAACAGCAGCAGCGCCGCGAAGAGCTGGGTCACGTGGCTGTCCACGATGGTCCAGAACACCCGGTCGAAGCCCGCGTCGATGGCGCCAGGCACGCTCTTGCCCAGCCCCAACTCCTCCTTGATGCGCTCGAAGATGAGGATGTTGGCGTCCACCGCCATGCCCAGGGTGAGCACGAAGCCGGCGATGCCGGGAAGGGTCAGCGTGGCCCGGAACGAACCCAGCAGGCCCATCATCACGATGACGTTCACGGTGAGGGCCACGATCGCGTTCGCGCCGGACCAGTGGTAGAAGATCACCATGAAGCCGATGATCGCGGCGAAGCCGAGCACGGCGGCGCGGACGCCGGCGTGGATGGAGTCGCGGCCGAGGCCGGGGCCCACGACGCGCTCTTCCAGGAACTTCATGGGCGCGCGCAGCGCGCCGCTGCGAAGCTGGCTCGCGAGATCGTCGGCCTCCTGGGCGGAGAAGCTGCCGCTGATGCGGACGGCGCCGCCGATGATCTTCTCCTTGGCGCTCAGCTCGGTGACGATTTTCCGGTCGAGGACGATGGCGATGAGCCGGTTCTCCTCTGAGGCCGTGCCGGTCAGGCGGGCGAAGTCGTCGTCACCCTTCTTGTTCAAGGTGAAGTTGACTTCATTGGCTTCGGTCTGCGAGTTGGAGGCGCGGTGCGAATCGATGATGTCGGCGCCATCCACCGCCACGCGGCTTTCCAGCAGCACCCAGCGGCTGATCTTCTCCTCGCCGGGTTTGGGCTTCACCACGGGCTGGCCGGCCCGGCGCGCCTGGCGCTCGCTCTCGATCTCGGGCAGCAGCTCGAATTCCGGGGGAATCTGGCCCTTGTAGAAGGCCAGGGCCTCCTCCTTCGAACCGAAGTAGATCTGCGGCGCCTTGGCCAGCAGCCGCTGCTCCAGCCGACCCGGGGTGGCCAGCAGCTTCTTGATGCGCTCGCGGTCGCCCTCCTCGATGCCGGGAATCTCCACCACGATGCGGTTGCCTTCGGCGCCGCTGGCGGTGATCTCGGGCTCGAGCACGTTGGCGGGGTCGATGTCGCGGATGCGCTTCTCGATGACCTCAAGGGCCCGCTTGTTGGCGTCGTCCTTGAGCTGCTTCTGGTACTCGGGCTTGTGCCTGAGCAGGAAGGCGTCGCCCTCGGCATTCACCACGTAGCCGGAGAAGAAGTCCTTGGCGACCTTCTCCACGGTGGCCTTCTGGTCGGCCCCCACACCTTCCACCCGGAGGATGTCGCCGTCCACGCGCACCATGGCGCCGGGCAGGCCCTTCTCCTTGAGGCGGCCGGCCATGCGGTCCTTGCTGTCGCGCAGGTCGGCGGCCAGGGTCTCCTGGCCCTGGACCTCCAGCTCGAAGTGGACGCCGCCCCGGAGGTCGAGGCCGAGCTTCACCTTGGAGAGCGGTGTGAAGAAGTATCCGCAGCCGAACAGCACGGCCAGGACGATGGTGAGGCGCCAGAGGCTCCGTTTGGTCACGGGGCGCTCCTTACAGGAAGCGGGTCGGCCCAGGATCGAAGGTCCGGACCGACCCGGGAGGTCGGGGAGATCAGTTCTGCTTGGTTTCGGGCTCGGAGGCCAGGGCGGCCACGGCCGCGCGCCGGGCCTTGACCACGGATCCGCCGAGCTTCACCCAGATGTGCTGGTCCTCGACGCGGTCGATGGTGGCGTAGAGGCCGGAGGTCAGCACGACCTCGTCGCCGGCCTTCAGCTTCGCGAGGCGGGCTTCGGTCTCCTTGCGGGCCTTGCTCTGGGGACGGATGAGCAGGAAGTAGAACATCAGGGCCATGCCGCCGATGAACACGAACTGCGTCCAGCCGGGAGGGCCGGCCGCGGGGGTCTGCTGAAACAGGGCGAAGGTCATTCAGGGCTCCTCGGTCTGCCATCCGGCGCGCGTGGACTGGGCGAAGGCCGGAAACCGGTTCTCCAGCAGAGCCTGCCGCGCGGCGCGGGTGAGTCCCACAGTGTAGCTCAGGTTGTGGATCGTGTTCAGCGTGAAGCCCAGCAGCTCCCCGCAGCGGAACAGGTGATGCAGGTAGGCCCGGCTGAAGGTGCGGCAGGTGTAGCAGCCGCAGGCGGGATCGAGGGGGAGGTCCACCTCCCGGTGCCGGGCGTTCTTCAGGTTCAGCTTGCCCCGGCTGGTGAGGATGCGGCCATGGCGGGCCTCCCGGCTGGGCAGCACGCAGTCGAAGAGATCCACCCCGTGCTCGATGCCGAAGATCAGGTCCTCCGGCGTGCCCACGCCCATCAGGTAACGGGGCCGGTCCGCCGGCAGCTCCCGCACGAACTCGGCCAGCACGGCGTTCATCTCTTCTTTTGGCTCGCCCACGCTGAGCCCGCCCACCGCGAAACCCTGGAAGGGCGACTTAGCGTCGAGGTCCATGGCCTCGGCCAGGTGGCGACGGCGCAGGTCCAGGTGGGTGCCGCCCTGGTTGATGGCGAAGAGTCCCTGATGGGGCTGGAGGGGCACCGCGCGGCTGCGGGCCAGCCAGCGGGTGGTTCGGGCCATGCTCACCTCGAGCTTGCCGCGCTCCAGCCGGCCCGGCGGGCACTCGTCAAGGGCCATGCAGATGTCCGATCCCAGGTTCCGCTGGATCTCCATGCTCCGCTCGGGCGACAGGAACTGCGGGCTGCCGTCCAGGTGGCTCTGGAAGGTGACGCCTTCTTCCGTCATCTTCCGCAGCGAGGCCAGGGAGAACACCTGGAACCCCCCTGAATCCGTGAGGATGGGCCCGTCCCACCCCATGAAGCGATGCAGGCCGCCCAACCCGGCCACCAGGGCATCGCCGGGGCGCAGGCCCAGGTGGTACGTGTTCCCGAGGATGACCTGGGGCCCGATCTCCCGCAGTTGGACTGGACTGATGCCCTTGACCGTCCCCTGGGTGCCGACTGGCATGAAGGCCGGCGTCAGGACCTCGCCATGGGAGGTATGGAACCGGCCGGACCGAGCCGGGTTCCGGACTCCAGAAGAATCGGGGATGAAGGAAAAATCGGGACTTGTGATCTGTGACATGTCGATGACCTGACTTTCTTAACAAAAATTAACAATCCCACCCTTTTGTCCGGCCGATGAGTGTTGCGGTATCCATGAAAAAACCGGGGAATGCCGTGTTCACGGGGGATTCAGCGCGGTAACAACACTTGACCTGCTGCCGACCCTTTGCCATCTTAGCCGTTGGGCTTGCCCCAGTTCTTTATCCCTATTGCTGTGGCCGAACCGGTGTTCCCGCCGTTTCGGCTCGCTGTTTTTTCCCCCTGGATCTTTCAAGGGAGTCGCATGAGCAAAGATCCCCAGAAACCCGTTCCCGCCAAGCCGGCCGCTCCTGTGGAGACGCTGGAGGACGCTGTCTACAAGTCCTCCCTCATCACCGGGAACGATGCCATCAAGCGGGGCAACCCCATGGTGACCATCCCGACGACGGTGGCCATGTACGTCCTGTTCGGCGTGGTGGCTTTCCAACTGGCGAAGCAGTCCCAGGTAGTCAAGGAAAAGCTGAAGACCGTCGGCATCGACCTCGCAGAGCAGGCCGAGATGGCGCCTCCGCCGCCTCCTCCGCCGCCTCCTCCGCCGCCACCGCCGCCGCCGCCGCCGTCCGCCGCGACGGCCAGCAAGGTGGACACCACCCCCATCGATCCCCGTCAGGAAGTGGTGCCTGAACAGGCTCCCAAAGAACTTCCGAAGCAGGATCACTCCCTCGGCGGCGTTCCCGGCGGCGTTCCCGGCGGCGTTCCCGGCGGTGTCATCGGCGGCGTGGTCGGCGGCGTCATCGGCGGCGTGGTCGGTGGCCAGGGCAAGGTCGTGGACTTCGACTTCAGCCAGATCAAGGTGAAGTACCAGCCCCCCGCGCCCCCCTACCCGCCCCTCGCCAAGATCGCGAAGATCCAGGGCACCGTGGTGGTCGAAATCGTCGTCGGACCCGACGGCGTGCCCACCTCGGCCGTGGCCAAGGAAGGCCCGCCCCAGCTCCGGCCCACGGCCGAAGCCTACGCCATGCAGTGGAAGTTCGAGCCTGCCATGCTGAACGGCGCTCCGCAGTACGCCCGTTTCAAGCTGACCATGCCCTTCCGCCTCCGGTAGCTCTCACCACTTCCCCTGTCATCAACCTTCTCTTCCTCTTCCACAAGGAAAACTCATGAACCTGCTTTCCTCTCCCCTGATGCTCGCTCTGGCCGAGGGCGGCCACGACAGCTTCTCCCCCGCCGAGCTCTTCCGGGCGGCGTCTCCCGCGAACAAGGGCATCATCATCATCCTGTTCATCCTCCTGGCCTATCAGATCTACGTGACCGTGGAGCGCTTCGTCACCTACGCCCAGAGCAAGCAGGCTTCCGACAAGTTCCTCAAGCTCTTCATGGACACGCTGCGCCGCGGCGACTTCGAGGCCGCCAAGCGCGCCGCCACCACCCACAACAAGAGCCACATCGCCCTCGTGCTGAAGCACGGCCTGGACATCTTCCAGTACGAGAAGCAGCTCAAGACCATGAACCCCAACCATGACGCCATCCAGCCCGTCGAGCGCGCCATCCAGCGCGGCACCGCCGAGGTCATCGAGCTCCTCAAGAAGGGCATGAGCGGCCTGGCCACCATCGGCGCCCTGGCCCCCTTCATCGGCCTGCTCGGCACCGTGATCGGCATCATCAAGGTCTTCTCCGACCTGAAGACCAAGGGCGCTGGCGACATCAACGCGCTGGCCGGCTCCATCGGTGAGGCGCTCGCCACCACCGCGCTCGGCCTCGTCGTCGCCATCCCCGCGGTGTGGATGTACAACCTCCTGACCAACAAGCAGGACGTGGTGGTCACCAACATCAACAACGCGGCTTCCCAGATGATCGACGAGTTCATCCGTCGCGAGAGCCAGGGCTAAGATTTTCCACCCCCGCCCGGGAGTGAAAGCTCCCGGGCGATTTTCAAGGAGAACACACCATGGATGCAGGTGGTTCCAAGGGTGGAATGAAGGCTGACATCAACGTCACGCCGCTTGTGGACATCGTGCTGGTGCTGCTGATCATCTTCATCGTGATCACGCCCGCGGTGAACAACGCCGTGAAGATCCCGTTGGCCAAGCATGCCCCGAAGGTGGAGCAGCAGCAGGACGCGGGTCAGAAGTACCTGACCCTCATGCTGACCTCCAAGCGCAATGACAAGTACGAAGTGACCGGCCCCGGCGCCGTGCTCATCGATGACAAGGACGCGAAGGACATGCGTTTCTTCATCAATGAGGAAAGCCAGCGCCAGCAGCTGGAGGACTTCATCAACCGGAACGTCTCCCAGCTGAACGACAAGCGGGTGTTCGTGAAGGCCGATGCGGATCTGCCCTTCAAGTACATCAACGAGTTGTTCCAGGTCTGCCGGAAGGGTGGCGCCGACGAGGCGTCCATCGTGACCAGCGAGGACAAGTCGGAAAAGAAGGAAGGGGGTAACTGATGGATGCCGGTGGGCCCAAGGGCAAACAGAAATCTGATATCAACGTCACCCCCCTGATCGACATCGTGCTGGTGCTCCTCATCGTCTTCATCGTGATGGTGCCCGGCCTGAGCAAGGCCATGAAGGTGGTGGTGCCCCAGGTCGTCCAGACCGCCACCCCGCCCAAGCCCGATCCGAACAACATCCTGATCCAGGTGGAGCAGGACGGATCCATGACCCTGCAGCAGGACAAGATCGATGCCGATGGCATCAAGGCCAAGCTGCCCGATGCCGTGATGCTGCAGCCCCTCAACTACCGGAAGGTCTTCCTGAAGGTCGACGAGGACGTGAAGTTCCAGTCCATGGTGGACGTGCTCGACGCGATCCGCGTGGCCTCGGAAGAAGCCAAGAAGAAGTCCCTCGAACAGCTCGACAAGTTCCAGGGCCAGGATGGCGGCGATGTGAAAGTGGCCGTTTCCCTGAAGAAGCGGGTGGTCGCGGCTCCCGTCAGCTAGGCGCCGTTCGATCCGTGAAAAGGGCCCCATCCGGGGCCCTTTTCACGTCCGGGCCTCCCGCCTGCGGTGGCCCAGGATGGTTCCGTAGGCCACGCCCGCCACGGTGATGACCACCCCCGCCAGCCCCGGCATGGTCACCCGCTCGCCCAGCAGGGGAAGCGCCAGCAGGTACTGCACGATGGGCAGCAGCTGGAGCCACACCGCCGCCTCGGAAACTGACAGCGTGCCGTAGGCCTCCGACATGAGGATCTGGCCCCCGTAGGCCAGCAGGCTCATGAGGCCTGCCAGCAGCCAGGGCACGAGGCCCCCGGGCCAGGGGGTGAGGGCGAAGGGCAGCACCACGGGCAGTCCGGCCACGCAGAAAAAGAAGAAGATCGTGGCGGCGTTGTCCGTATGGCGGACGGCCCGGATGGCGTTGGCGCTGGTGGCCGCGAACACCGCCGCGGCCAGCGCCGCGAGCTGGCCGCGCCCGAAGCCGAAATCCAGCCGCCCCTGTCCGAGCACCAGCCCCACCCCGAGAGAGGCAGCCAGGATGGCCAGCCAGAGGTGGATGGTGGGGCGCTCCTTGAAGATCACCAGCGACATGGCCGTGGCGATCACCGGAAAGACGTTGTAGAGCAGGCCCGCCTCGCCCGCCGGGATGTGGGCCAGGGCGTAGAAATAGAGCACCACCACCGCGCCGCCCGACAGCCCGCGGGTCACCAGCAGGCGGTAGTGGCTGGGCCGGTAGAGGCCTGGGATGAGGCCGAAGGCCACCAGGCTCAGGAGCGCCCCCACCACGAAGCGCAGCACGGCCAGGTGCCCCGCGCTGAAGCCCATGCCCGGCAGCGTGAGCTTCCGCGCCAGGATGGCCATGAGCCCGAAGCAGAGCGCCGAACCCGCCAGCTCGGCGCGGGCCACCAGGCGGCGGCGGGCAAGGGCGGCGGTGGCGGCGGGCATGCCCGCATCATCCAATGCAGGCACTGAAATTGAAACCGCAGATGACGCAGATGGCGCAGATAGATGGATTGAAGGGATAGGCCCCGCTCGTGAAGGCGCTCCATTCAATTCTGTGCAATCTGCGACATCCGTGGACCCATTCAGGTGATGTCCGGCGCCATCTGCGCCAGCGGCATCCTCTGCGGTTACCTGTCATTCCTGCATTTCCCGGCTCGCTACGAATGTCCCAGGCCTCAAGGGTTGTAGGCGCCCTGGGGCAGGTTGAGGCCGGCGGTGTGGAAGGCGCTCTGGAGCGCCCCGCCGCGGAAGGCCCCGCGGTCGGCGGCTTCCAGGTGATCCAGCAGGTGGGACAGGTTGGCGCCGCTGGGGACCGTGGGCACGCCCAGGTCGGTGGCCAGGTCGGGAAGGGTGAGGTCGTCGAGGAAGGTGCCTTCCTCGCGCACCACTGCCCCCCGGAGGGTGTACTGGTCCGTGGGGCCCGTGGTGGTGCGCAGGCTGGCGGAAGGCACCACCACCGCGTCCACCCAGTCGGCGCGCTCACCCCGGTCCTTCCGGTCGGCGTGGGCCGCGTACCTGAGGTCCTCGCCGCAGAGCAGGCCGGCCACGGTGACCGAGTCCCCGAAGCTGAAGTTCTTGGCGGCCACCACGCGCAGCTGGCTGCCCACGGCCCGGTTCAGCTCGACCGCCACGCGGCTGAGGGTGGGGGCGAAGCTCGATCCGGTGAGCAGCAGCACCCGGCGACCGGCGAATCCCTTGGCCCGGGGGCTCTTGATGAACCGGCGGCTGTGCTCCAGGAAGCGGCGCACCAGGCCCACGCCGTTCTCCAGCTGGGCCCAGGACCTTGAGTAGAAGGCCCGACCCGGCACCTCAACGCCCGCCCGGGTGAACCACTCGTCGGCCAGCAGCAGCCAGGGCTCCCCGTCGTTGGCCTTGGCGTACTTCCGCACTTCCGGCGTCCAGCGCTCCACCCAGTCCCGGGCAAATGCCGCGTCCACGTCCTGCACCTCGGGCAGGTGCTCCCGGTGGGCGGTGAGGCCCACGGGCACGCAGGAGAGGCTCAGCACGCTGCCCCGCCCTTCCCGCCTCCGCGCCCACAGGTCGGCCACGGTGCGCTGCCAGATGTCGCCATCGTTGAGGCCCGGCGCCACCACGGCCTGGGTGTGGACATCAATGCCGCCCGCCAGCAGCCGATCGACCTTGCGGAGGATGTCCCCTTCCCGGGGATTGCCCACCACCCGGATGCGGGCTTCGGGCTCCGTGGCGTGCACAGAGACGTGGATGGGGCTCAGGCGCTCGCGCACGATGCGGTCCAGCTCGGCGTCGTCGCTGCTGGAGAGGGTCGTGAAGTGGCCGTAGAGGAAGGAGAGGCGCACGTCCTCGTCCTTCAGGTAGAGGGATTTCCGGAAGCCCTTGGGCATCTGGTGCACGAAGCAGAACACGCAGTTCTGCTTGCAGACCTTCACCTCGTCCTGGGCCAGGTCCACCCCGATACCCTCGCCGCCGTTCTCCACGTGGGCGCTGAACGTGCTGCCATCGGGCCGCCGGAGGACCAGCTCGGCCTCGTCCTCCCGGGTGATCAGGTACTGGTAGTTCAGCTGGTCCAGCACCGCCTCGCCGTGGATCTGCAGCAACGTGTCGCCGGGACGGATCCCGGCCTCCTCGGCCAGGCTGCCGGGTTCCACGCTGATGATCTGCACGCCTGTCTGGGCCAAGGGGACGCTCCTGCTCCGGATTCCCTGCCAGGAATCCGGAGATAGATTGTCTCATCGAGGAGAAAGAATGGCCTTCCCCAATCTCAGGGCCTACTTCAGGCAAACCATCAGGTCGTCCTTGCCGGGGAAGATGATGCCGGCCCGGTCGGCCGCGAAGAGACCGAACCCAGGTTTTGCCTGGACTGGAGCCGACCAGATTTCCTTACCTGTGCCGGGCTCGAGGGCCCGGAGGACGGTGATCTTGCCTTCGGGACAAGCCACGATCAACCGGGTGCCGAACATCATCAGGGGCCAGGGCGCAGGCTTGGCCATGGGCACCGACCACACCAGCTCGCCGTTCGCGGCTGCCAGACACCGGACGCCCCCTTCTTCGGTGAGGTAGACTCGCCCCTCCTGAATCCAGGGCATGTGGACGACACCCTTCCGTTCCCAGGCCGTGCGGCCCGTGGACGCATCTAGGGCGACCAGGGTGGGGCCGCCGAAGGTGCCTTGCTTGATGGAGAACAGCCGCGAGCCCTCCCCGACAAGGCTGGCTCCCGCCTTCTCTCTCCACGCAACCTCACCCTTGGCCAGATCCAGAGAGAGGATGGTCTCATCCAGAGACAGGCAATAATGTCCCTGGACCTCTACGCCCGGAGACATCCACCGACCCCCTCCCAGGTGCGTCTTCCAGAGCGCCTTGCCGTCGGTCGCCTGGAAGGCCTGAATCCAGGGGGCGCCGCCCACCAGGATCCGGTCGCCGAGGATCACAGGCGGGTGATCGGCTCCCGCGGCGAGCGGGGCCTCCCATTGTTTGGCGCCCGAATTCAGGTCTAGGGAGTAGAGCTTCCCCGCGGCCTCGCCGTCCGCGCCTTTGCCGTGGGTGACGAGGTAGACTCTCTGGCCTTCGATGATGGGGAACTGAACTTTTGTCTTGTTGTTGCCGTCCATGACGAATTGGCGCAGGGTCTCAAGCTGAACCTGGTAGCGAAGCTTGCCGGTGGCCTTCTCCAGGGCCACGCAGCGGTAATCCGACGTGGTGTATACGACCAGCCCGTTGACGACCACCGGTCCGCTCTCCAAACCTCCTTCCACCGCCGCGGACCATAGATCCGCGCCCTTGTCCCTCGAACGGGCGATCAGCCATTTCCCGTCAGAGACCACCACCACATCTGCATCTTCGGCCCGGATACCCGCAGCAGGCACAGGGATCCGCCAGGATTCTCCCGCGGGCTTCGCAATCTCCTCGGCGGCAGGAGCGTTCTGCATCCGGGCTGCCTGTTCGCTGATCTGGCGCCGCCGGGCGTTCAGGGCCGCCTGACGGGCTTGACCCATTTGCATCTGCATTTGCATATTCATATGCATCTGCATTTGCTGATGAAACCGCATGGCCTGTTGGGCTGCGAACTGGGGTGAAGGAGGACCCGCCAGCAGCGGTCCAAGGCCGAGGATGACGGGAAACAGCCGTCTGGCACCGAGGGACATGACGGAACTCCAAGAGTTGGCCGAGGATCGGCCGGCAGGACGGGACAGTGCCCACACAAACGACGATCCGCCAGGACACCGCTCCCTGGCGGATCGCCATGAAAACGAATGGAGCTAGGCGGTTGTCTTGCTCTGCTTCCGCGCCTCGACCACCTTGTCGGCGTCGCGGCCCACGAGCTCCTGGAGGTGGTGGAAGGCCCAGGTGAAGGATCCGACACCCATGGTGAGGCTCCGGAGCTCCACGATGACGTCGCTCATCTCGGCCTGCGGGATGTAGGCCGACACAACGTCCCAGCCGTTCCAGCCGGGCTTGGCGTCGAAACCGAGGACCTGGCCGCCACGCCTGCCGGTGACCAGACGCTGGGCCTTGGGCGTGAACTCGCTGGGCACGCTGATGTGCACCTCGCTGATGGGCTCCAGCAGCACGGGGTGGCAGACCGGCGCCGCCTCGGTCATGCCGATGCGGGCGGCGGTCTTGAAGGCCATGTCGGAGCTGTCCACCGTGTGGTAGCTGCCGTCCACCAGGGCCACGTGGATGTCCACGACCGGGAAGCCCAGGGGTCCGCGCTTCATCCAGTCCACGATGCCGTGCTCGACCGCGCCGAAGAAGTTCTTGGGCACCACGCCGCCGACGATCTTCTCTTCGAACTGGAAGCCCGAGCCGCGCGGCAGCGGCTTGATCTCCAGCCACACGTCGCCGAACTGGCCGTGGCCGCCGGTCTGGTGCTTATGGCGGCCGTGGACCTTCGCCGCCTTCGTGAAGGTCTCGCGGTAGGGGACCAGGGGTGGATGGTGCTGCACGTCCAGGCCGAAGCGGCTCTTGAGGCGGTCCAGCGCGCACTTGAGGTGCACCTCGCCCTGGCCCCAGAGGATGCGCTCCTGGGTCTCGGCGTTCTGCTCCACCTGCAGCGAGGCGTCCTCCTCGCAGAGCTTCTGCAGCGCCAACGACAGCTTCACGTCGTCGCCGCTCTTGCTGGTGTGGAGGCTGAGGGCCAGCATGGGCTGGAGGGGCTCGGGCCAGGCCAGCTCCACCTTGGCGGAGGGCGTGAGGCCCTCGCTGGTGCGAACTTCGTCCATGCGGCCCAGGGCGACCACTTCGCCGGCGCTGGCCTTCTGCTGCTTGAGCTGCTGGGCGCCGAAGAGCTTGTTGATGCCGCTCACGCGGTTCCCGGCGAGGGAGGCGCCGTCGGTCACCTCGCCACGCCACACGCGGGAGATGCTCAGCTTGCCCACATGCTGGGCGTGCACGGTCTTGAACACCTGCACCAGGGCGTCCTTGCCCTCGGGAATGCCCAGGCGGGCCGCGGTGGCGTCCACCCGGGGCGCCTCCTCGCAGAGGGCCTGGAACAGGCGCCGCACCCCGGCGTCCTTGTCGGCGGAGCCGAAGAACACGGGCACCAGCAGATCCTGCTGCACGTCCTTGGCCATGTCCTCACTGACCTCCTCGAGGGAGGGCATCACGTCGCCCAGCAGCTCCTCCATGAGGTGGTCGTCGAAATCCGCGAGCTTCTCCAGCATCAGCTGGCGGGCCTCGTGCTCCTCGGGCAGGAGGGATTCGGGCATCTGCCTCAAGTCAGCATCCTTGCCAGCCTCGTACTTGTAGGCGTGTTCGCTGATGAGATCCACATAGCCGGTGACCTGGTCGCCCTCGCGGATGGGCAGCTCCACCAGCACCAGCGGACGCTCGGAGACCAGCTGCAGGGCGTTGAGCGCGTCCTTCAGCTTCGCGGCGCTGCCCGCGGCCTCCATCTTGTTGATGAAGAGGACGTGGGGGATCTTGTGGTCGTCGAGGAACTTCAGGGCCGGCGCGGCCATGAGGGCGCGGGCGGGATCGGGATCGCAGACCACCACGGCGATGTCGGCGGCCATGAGGGCGTGGACCGTCTCCTGGCGGAACTCGACGGAACCCGGGCAGTCGATGAGGGTCCAGGCCTCGCCCTGGTACTCGCAGGCGGCCAGGCTGGCCTCCACGCTCATCTGACGGGCCTTGGCTTCCATGGAGGCGTCGCCGACGGTGTTCCCCTCCTTGATGGAGCCCTTGCGCGGCAGGGCGCCTGCCACGAAGAGAAGGCTCTCCAACAAGGAGGTCTTTCCGGAGAGGTAGGGCCCCACGATGGCCGCTACGCGTGGAGTTGACTGGGAATTTCCGCTCACAGTGCCTCCTGGATTGTGTGGTTCAGATGTGGACCGCCCCAAGTGTTCCGACCTCACCACCCCCTGGCAACACCAAAAAAAAGCCGCCCGGGAAAAGGCGGCTTAAGTCACAAATCTTGGAAGTGTTGCGGCAGGTTCAAGGGTTTATTCACTGCGGAGAACGCAGTGAGTGGCCTTCTAATTCCTCAGGGGCTTGCCCGTCTTCAGGATGGCGTCCATGCGGGCCTGGGTTTTCTCATAGCTGCAGAGGCGGGCGAAGGCCTGCCGCTCCAGTTCCAGGATCCGCTCCTCGGTCACGTCCTGCACCAGGCTCACGTCGCCGCCGCAGAGGATGTTGGCCAGCTCGGCCATGATGACCGCGTCGTGCTCGCTGGCGAGGCCCTGCAGCTGGAAGTCGCGCACGGCCATCTTGAGGGCTTCGCTGCCGCCCCGGCCGGGCAGGCGCAGGGTGCGTTCCTTCACGGGCTGGAAGTCGGCGGCCATCTTGAGGACCTCCTGCTTGGCCTCATGGAGCAGGAAGGCCTTGTTCATCACCCGGCGGTCCGTGCGCCGCAGGTAGCCGTTGCGCTGGGCTTCGTCAAAGCTGGTGTGCACGGTGGCCGTGCCGATGCCCTGGAAGGCGGCCTTCACCTTGGGCATGGGGCCCAGCTCGCCCTTGGCGGCCATGGCATCCTCCATGCGGAGCAGCATCTGCAGACAGCCGCCGCCCGCCGGGATGACGCCCACGCCCACTTCCACCAGGCCGATGTAGAGCTCGGCGTGGCCCACGGCCCGCTGGCAGGCCATGGTCACTTCGCAGCCGCCGCCCAGCGCCAGGTTGAAGGGCGCCGCCACCGTGGGGAACGGGGCGTAGGTGAGCATGCGGCCCGCGTACTGCAGGCGCCGGGCCACCTCTTCGATGAGGTCGAACTGCTTGTCCTTGGCGGCGTTCAACACCATCACCAGGTTGGCGCCGGCGCTGAAGTGCTGGCCCTGGTTGCCCACCACCAGGCCCTTGAAGCGGCCCGGCACGTGCTTCTGGATGGTGTCTTCCATGAGGCCAATGATGCCGTCGTCCAGGGCGTTCATCTTGCTGCGGAAGCTGAGGCAGGCCACGTCGTCGCCGAGGTCGATGAGCTGGGCGCTGCCGTTCTCGGCCACCACCTTGCCCCGGCCCTCCTCGCGCTTGAGGATGATCACCCGCTTGTCTTCGAGGATGGCGTCGTAGGCCAGCGTCTTGGGATTCAGCTGGGCCACGGGGACGCCGTGCTCCCAGCGGTAGAAGCTGGTGATGCCCTTGGCGAGCATCCGCTCGACGAGGGGCGCGATGGGCTGGTCCTCGAAGCGCATGCGGGCCACGACGCGGTCCACTCCGAGGAGATCCCACAGCTCGAAGGGACCCACCTCGAAGGCAAAGCCGTTCTTGATGGCGCGATCCACGTTCAGAGGTCCGTCGGTCACCTCGCCCAGGCGGTTCACGGCGTAGGTGAGGTTGGGCGAGATGCAGCGCCAGGCCAGGCGCCCGGCCTCGGTGTCGCTGGTGAGCAGCGTCTTCACTTTCTCGGAAGGGTCATCCAGGCCCTTCAACTCTTTGAGGATCGGCCAGTCGCGCTTCACCTGGGGGATGTACTCGCGGGTGGCGGGATCCAGGGCCAGGAAGGTCTTCTTGCCCTTGGCGTCCTTGGGGCCCTTCTTGAAGAAACCCTGCTTCGTCTTGTTGCCCAGCAGCTTGCTGTCCAGCATCCACTGGAGGAATTCCGGGAACTTGAAGACGTCCCGCACCTCGTCGTTCGGGCACAGGTCGTAGACGTTCTTGGCGGTGGCGGCGAGGATGTCCACGCCCGCCAGGTCGGCCGTGCGAAACGCCGCGCTCTTGGCGCGGGCGGCGGCATCGCCCAGCACCGTGTCCAGCACCTCGAAGGGGATCTTCTCGGCCAGGGCCATGTGCAGGGTGGCCATGATGCCGTGGATGCCGATGCGGTTGCCGATGAAGGTGGGGCTATCGAAGGCGGGCACCACCTCCTTGCCGAGGCCTTCCTCCAGCCAGGTGCGGAAGGCCTGGGCCTCCGCCCCGTCCACCTCGGGGCCCATCACGAACTCCAGCAGGCGCAGGTAGCGCACCGGGTTGAAGAAGTGGGTGATGACGAAGTGCTTGCGGAAGGCGTCGCTGCGCCCTTCCACCAGGAGCTTGAGGGGAATGCCCGAGGTGTTGGAGCTGATCCAGGCACCCGCCTTGAGCTTGGGCTCCAGGCGCCCGTACAACTCGCGCTTGATGGCCAGGTCCTCCTTCACCACCTCCACCACCCAGTCGCAGTCCGACAGGCGGTCCAGGTGATCCCGCAGGTTGCCGGGCCGGATCTTCTTGAGGAACGAGGGGTGCATGGCCAGCGCTGGCTTCGACTTGGCCAGGGCCGCCAGAGCCCCCTCCGCCAGCTTGTCCGGCGCCGCCTCGTCAATGACGATGTCCAGCAGCTCCACCTGGCACCCCGCCGACGCCACATGCGCCGCAATGCCCGAGCCCATCACCCCCGAACCCAGCACGCCGATTTTCTTGATGGCCATAAGAACTCCTTTTAGTCCACAGATTCCACAGATTTCACAGATTTGGGTTGGGGCGTGTCGTTGGCGGCGCCCACCATTCGTTTGGATTGGAGCGATCTGGCTCCGAAGTTGATGAGCAGACCCACGGGCCTGCCTGACGCCTTCAGATAATTCACCAACTGGGCATCCTCGATGGGACCGAGGCGCGGAAGGGCTTTCAATTCGACGATGACTCGGTCGAAGCAGATGAAATCGGCCCGGTAGGTTGTGCGCAATCGCTGGCCTTTGTATTCAATGTCAATGGCCGCCTCACGCACAAAGGGGATGTCCCTGCCTTGGAATTCGATGGCCAGGGCCTCCTGGTACGCAGGCTCCGCAAACCCACAGCCAAGCACCCGATGCACCTCCATGGCCGCACCGATGATGGCGTAGGTTTCCGGATCCCTGGACTCCACGACTGCCTCACAAAATCTGTGTGAATCTGTGAAATCTGTGGACTACAACTTTTCGATGATGGACGCGATGCCCTGGCCGCCGCCGATGCACATGGTGGCGATGCCGTACTTGCCGCCGTCGGTTTCGAGACGGTTGAGCAGGGTCGTGAGGATGCGGGCGCCGCTGGCGCCGAGGGGGTGGCCCACGGCGATGGCGCCGCCCCAGGCGTTCACCTTGGCAGGGTCGTAGCCGCCTTCGCGGATCACCGCGAGGCTCTGGGCGGCGAAGGCCTCGTTGAGCTCCATGGCGTCGATCTGATCGAGCTTGAGACCGAAGCGGTCCAGCACCTTCCGCACGGCCGGCACCGGGCCGATGCCCATGCGGTCAGGCTCCACGCCCGCCACGGCGCCGCCGATGATGCGGGCCCGGGCCTTGAGGCCCAGGGACTTGGCCAGGCCCTCTTCCATCACCAGCAGGAAGGCGGCGCCATCGGTGATGGGCGAGCTGTTGCCCGCCGTGACGCAGCCGTCCACGAGGAAGGCCGGCTTCAGCTCGCCCAGCTTCTCCACGGTGGTGTCGGCCCGCACGCACTCGTCCTGCTGCAGGGTGACAGGCTTGCCGTCGAGGCCCCTGGTCTCGAAGCGCACCACCTCGCGCTCGAACTTCCCGGCCTTCCAGGCGGTGGCAGCCTTCTGATGGCTCTCGTAGGCGAACGCGTCCTGGTCTTTCCGGGAGATTTTGTATTCCTTGGCCAGGTTTTCGGCGGTGATGCCCATGGAGCAGTAGGCCTGGGGATAGGTCTCGCTGATGTAGGGATCCACGCTGGGGTTGAAGCCCATCATGGGCACCTTGGACATGCTCTCCACGCCACCGGCGAGGAAGAGGTCCCCCTGGTTGGCTGCGATGGCCCGGGCGGCCATGAGCATGGTCTCCTGGCTGCTGCCGCAGAAGCGGTTGATGGTGGCGGCCCCGGCGGTGAGGGGCAGGCCCGCGCGGAAGCTCACCAGGCGGGCCATGTTCATGCCCTGCTCACCCTCCGGCATGGCACAGCCCACCAGCACATCCTCCAACCCCGACCAGTCCTTCAGGAGGGGCTTGAGGGCCTCGATGACCACCGCGCCCAGGTGCTCGGGGCGGGTGGCCGCGTAGCTGCCCTTGACGCCCCGGCCGATGGGGGTGCGCTTGGCTTCGACGATGACTGCGGATCGCATGGGTCCTCCGGATGGATGCCTGGGCTTGAGTTTCCGAGGAGCCTAGCATCCGGCCGGACGGGCGTAAGCACTTACCGTGAGTCAACGGAGGCGTTCCGGTAACCGCCCTTTCCAGTCAAGATGGGGGGATTCCCCGGACATCCCATGGCCCCGACTTTCGCCCACTCCCTGGAACCCCTGCTCGCCGAGTGCCGGAAGGTGATCGTCGGCCAGCCGCAGCTGCTGAACCGCCTGCTGGTGGCGCTGCTCTGCCGCGGCCATGTGCTGCTGGAGGGTCTGCCCGGGCTCGCGAAGACCCGCACCATCAAGACGCTCGCCTCCGCCAGCCACACCAGCTTCCGCCGCATCCAGTTCACGCCGGACCTGCTGCCCAGCGACGTGGTGGGCACCCTCATCTTCGATCCCAAGCAGCTCACCTTCTCGCCCAAGCGCGGGCCCATCTTCGCCAACCTGGTGCTCGCCGACGAGATCAACCGCGCGCCCTCCAAGGTGCAGGCCGCGCTGCTGGAGGCCATGGAGGAGCGGCAGGTGACCCTGGGCGAGGAGAGCTTCGCGCTGCCCGATCCCTTCCTGGTGCTGGCCACGCAGAACCCCCTGGAGCAGGAGGGCACCTTCCCCCTGCCCGAGGCGCAGATGGACCGCTTCCTCTTCAAGCTCCGCGTGGACTACCCCAAGGCCGACGACGAGGTCGAGGTGCTGCGTCGCGCCCACCTGAACGGCGACCAGGTGAACCCGGTGGTGGACGGGGCGAGCCTCCTGGCCGCCGGACGCGAAGCCCAGCTGGTGCGCCTCGACGACGCCATCCGCACCTTCATCGTCCGCCTGGTGCAGGCCACGCGCCCAGGCCACGGCAAGCCCTGGAAGGGCAAGGAGCAGCTGCGCTGCGGCGCCAGCCCCCGGGCCTCGCTCTCCCTCCAGGCCGCCAGCCGCGCCCTGGCCTACCTGCAGGGCCGGGACCACGTGCTGCCCCAGGACGTGGTGGACCTGGCCCCTGATGTGCTGCGCCACCGCCTGCTGCTCACTTTCGAGAGCGAGGCCGACGGCGCCACCACGGACCAGGCCATCGCCCAGCTGCTCCAGGCCGTGCCGAGACCTTAGTTCTCTGGCCGTACCGAGGCTCGAGCTCCGGATCGGCCCTTTTCCCCACCCCCCTCTTTTCGGAGGAAATCCACATGACACGACCCAAGCTGCTGAAGATCCGCCTGATCTACAGCGTGGAGGGAAGCCCGGTCCCCCTGGAACTGGATCTCGATCCGGCCACGACGACCTCCCTCTTCCTTGACGAACACGCCGCGGTGGACATCCTCGGCGCTTTCTACGAGGGCAAGGGCCGCGTCATCACCCGGGACCAGGCCATTGCCCGCTTCGGCACCCGCGCCGAAGCCTGGTTCCCCAAGGGCAAGGACACCCTCCCCCTCGACAAGGCCTTCCTGAAGAAGGCCTGGGGCGACGACACCAAGAAGAAGGCCACCCGGCGCGGCGCCCGGTCGGTCCCCAAGGCCGATCCCACCACGCTGCCCATGATGCTCATGAAGGATCCCAGCTGCTTGCCCTCTGGCGAGCCCTGAGGCTTATCCGGTTCGCTGAATGGTGTTGAGCATGAGACGGATCTCCGGATTGTGAGGATCCAGCGCGAAGGCCCGCTTGATGCGGGCCTTCGCGTCTCCGACCAGGCCCCGCGCCTCCGCCAGCTGGGCGCCCCGCAGCCACAGCATCGGAACCTTGGAGAACCGCTTCACCTCTTCCTGGAATTCGGTCTCGCCGGCCTCCAGCGCCTTGCCCCCCTCAGGAGTTCCGAGGCCGAGGGCCCGCCCCTTCCAGAGGGCGACCTCCACCAGGTTGGAGGCGACGATCGAATGGTGGGGCGACAGCTGGCGGGCCTGGCGGTAGGCCTCTTCAGCCTGGTTCAGGGCGGCGAGCGCCCCGCTGAGGTGACGATCTGTTTCCCACTGCCCCCGCATCAGTGCGGCATTGGCGACGCCATAGTGGGAACTGAAGGTCTGACCTGCTTTCAAGGCCATTTCGAAACACCGGATGGACTGGTCGAGCGAGGGGCGCGGGTCCATCCCATGGGTGCGCTCATATTCGGCCCGCTCCCCCCAGAGGTAGCCCAGCAGTAACCTCGTGGAGGTGGCCCCGGGCTCCCGGTCCAGGGTCCGGAGCAGCACCTGCAGGGCGGCTTCGAAGACCTCCCAGGGGGCCTCCCCCCGCTGGGTGCCTTCACCCAGGCGCCAGATGGACACCCGCGTCAACTCATCAGCCAGCCCCGTATGCCCCGGCCTCAGGGCGAAGGCCTGCCGGCCATGGTCCAGGGCCCGGTCCAGCCAGGCGATCGGCTCTCCCATTTCCGGGAATTTGGCTGCATAGCGCTCTGTCCGCATGGCGCCTTCGAGCGCCTCGAAGGAAGGGCGGGATGAGGCCAGCAGCGGCGCCAGGAGACTCAGGGCCTGTCGAAGGGGTCGCGTGCCATTTTGACCCACGACTTGGGCATTGGTGGCCTCCGCAGTGAGCAGGGCGGCCTCCAGGATCACCGCCCGCTGGCCGCTGGGCTCGAGCTTTCGAAGGGTGGTCACGGCTCGCTCCACGGCCGTGCGCACGGCCTTGGCCTGGGCCGGGGTAGAGAATGACGGACCAAATCGCAACACCCCAATCCGACCCGCCAGGCCCAGGGCCTCGACGTCGCAGGGAGCGGAATCCAACGCGGCCAGGACGCTCCGGTGGGCGCGCTCGAGGATCGCCGCCTGCTCCTCCCCGCCCTTGGGCAGCCCCCAGGACAGGAGGGCCTGGGCCTCCAGCAGCTTGGCCTCGTAGAACCAGGGGGCCTGCGCCTGGGCCGCTTTGGCGCGTTCGACGGCCTCCTCCCAGCGCCCGGCCACCCAGGCGGCCTGCCCCTCCAGGTAGGCGAGCGGAATCAGCGAGGCGGTCGCCCCCGATCGCAACAGTGGCTCGATGCGCGACGCGGCACGGGCCTGCAGACGGGCGACCGCTTCCTTCCGCGCGTCCCCCGAGCCCAGGCGCCAGGCCTCATCCAGGTCGTGCTGGTGCAGCTCCAGCAGGGCCCGGCCCAGGGCGGACCGCAGCTCCGGCGTGTCGAAACCCAGGGCCCGGGCCCGCTCCAGGTGCGACTGGGCCTGCTCCGGCTGGCCCAGCGCCAGCCTCGCGCGGCCCAAGGCGTACTGCCCGGGCGCCTCGGCGAGGGAGCCCTCGGCCCGCACATCCCCCGCCAGCCGGGTCACGCGCGCTTCCAGGTCCCGCAGCTCCGGCCCCAGGTCGTGGGGCGGGGAGAGCTTGAGGTAGCGGGTCAGGGCCTCGATGCGTTCCGCTTCCTGGGCGAACCGCTGGGCGAGGGCCGCCTGGGTGCGGGCGCGGAGGCGCTCCCGCACGGCGAAGCCGCCGAAGATGGCCGCGGTGAGGAGGATCGCGGCGGAGGCGGTCACGATGGCCTTGTGCTTGCGCGCCCAGTGACCCAGGCGCTCAAGGGGCGTGGCCGCCCGGGCCTGGATGGGCTCGCCGTCGAGGATGCGCTGCAGATCCTCCCCCAGGGCCCGGGCGGTGGGGTAGCGCTTGCGCGGATCCTTCTGCAGGCAGGTGAGCACCACCGTGTCGAGGTCCGCCGGGAGGGCGGGCCGCCGCCGCCGCAGGGGCACGGGATCGTCCTTCACGATGCGGCCCATGCACTCCAGGCCCTCGCCGCCGAAGGGCGGCGCCCCGTCGAGCAGGGTGTAGAGGGTGGCGCCCAGGGAGTAGACGTCCGACCGGCGGTCCAGCAGAGAGGCGTTCCCGCGGGCCTGCTCGGGGGACATGTAGCTCACGGTGCCCATGACCCGCCCCGTCTCCGTGAACCCGCCCCCCTCGGCCCCCCGGGCCAGGCCGAAGTCCAGGACGCAGGCGCGGACGGTGCCGTCCTCCGCGTGGTCCACCATGAGGTTGGTGGGCTTGAGGTCGCGGTGCACCAGGCCCACGCGGTGGGCGGCGTGAACTCCCTCGCAGACATCGACCATCAGGCGCAGCAGCGAGTCCAGGGGCAGGGTCGGCGCGGCCTGCTGGAACGTCTCGCCCCGGATGAGCTGCATGGCGATGTAGGGCTGGCCCCGCCACTCGCCCACCTCGTAGACCCGGCACACGTTGGGGTGGTCCACCCGGGCCTGGAGCTGCGCTTCCTGGATGAACCGCTTGAGGGTGTCGGGCTCGTCCCGGCGCAGGAGCTTCAGGGCCACGGGGCGCCGCAGGCGCGGATCCGTGGCCTGGAAGATGCGGCCCATGCCCCCTTCCCCCAGCAGCTCCAGGGACTCGAAGCGGCCCCAGCGGTCCAGCGAAACGGCCCGGAACGGCCCGCCCTGGCGGTAGCCCGCCGACGGGTACGAGGGATCCGACGGCAGGGGGCCGCCGAAGGCCCCGGCCCCTGTCCCGGTGGGGTCGGACTCCCGCACCAGATCCCGGGACTGGGGCAGGTCGGCGGTGATCTCCATGGACCAGTGGTTGGCCTCGGCCTCGTCCAGGTCAGCCAGGTCCTGCTGCAGCATGCGGCGGGCGCCGGAATCCAGCCGGCCGCTGGCGATCAGGCCGTCGAGCCCGTCCGCCGCGGCCTCGCCGGGTTCCACGAGCCCCCGCGCCACGGCCAGGGCCAGCATCCGCTCGTCAGCGGTGGCCATGGCTGCCTGTGCGCACGGGTCACTCCTGCAGGAAGCCTCCATGGTGACGGGATTGCCCGCCCCCGTGAAGCGTCCGCGGTTGACCGGGCCCCGGGCGCGGGTCAGACTGGCCATGGCCCTGGCGCCGGAAAGGAGGTTCGATGGGACGACAAGCCGACCTCTCCGAACCTCCGTCGCGTTGCGCCGCCCGCTGAGGCGGCTCCACCCCCGCTCCCCCGAATCCGCACCCTGAACGGGATCGCGGCGTGCCCCGGCACGCCCCATCCGCTCCCACGGACCGGCCATGATGCATCGCTTGCTCGACACCGTCTGGGGCCAGGCGACCAACCTGCTGACCGCGCCCATCCGCCACCGGCGGTGGATCGATCTGCTCGTGCTCGCCGCCCTGGTCGGCACCCTCGCCGCCCTCTGGCTGGTGGGCCGGGAATGGACGTCCGTGCAGCGGCCCATGATGGAGATCTCGCTCAGCTTCTGGGCCCTGCCGAAGTACCTGCTGCTCTCCCTCATCCGCGCCATAGCGGCCTATGTCATTTCGCTGGCCTTCACCCTGGTGGTGGCCTACTGGGCCGCCAAGGATCCCCGGGCCGAGCGGGTGCTGGTGCCCATCCTGGACATCCTGCAGAGCGTGCCCCTTCTGGCCTTCCTTCCGCCCGTGCTGCTGCTCATGCTCACGCTGTTCCCCCGCAGCAACGTGGGCCTGGAACTCTCCGCCGTGCTGCTGATCGTCACCTGCCAGGCCTGGAACATGGCCTTCAGCTTCTACCAGTCCCTGAAGACGCTCCCCAAGGATCTGGAAGAGACCGCGGGCCTCTACGGCTTCACTTGGCTGCAGAAGCTGCGCTGGGTGGAGATCCCCTTCGCCACGCCAGGCCTGGTGTGGAACTCCATGGTGAGCGTGGCCAACAGCTGGTTCTTCCTCATGTCCGCCGAGGCTTTCAAGGCCGGCGACAAGAACTTCCAGCTGCCGGGCGTGGGCTCGTACATGAACGCTGCGGTGGAGCAGGGCAACTCGTCCGCCCAGGTGGCGGCCATCCTCACCATGCTGGCGCTCGTGGTGCTGCTGGATCAGCTGGTCTGGCGGCCCGTGGTGGCCTGGTCCCAGCGGTTCCAGGTGGATGAGGGCGCCGAGGTGGACCCCGGCGACAACTGGCTGCTGCGGTTCATGCGGCGTTCCCGGCTGCTCCGCTGGCTGGAGGCCAAGCGCAACCAGCGGCTCCAGCACCGGCGGCCAAGGCCGGTCCTGCTCCGCCGCGCCGAGGAGGGCATCAAGCGGCCGGGCCGCCTGGCCCCCTGGTTCGCCGCCTCGGCGATGGTGGGCATGCTCGGGCTCCTGGCCCTGGGCGGCGTCTCCGTGATCCGCCTCCTCGCCGACGAAAGCCCCGCCCAGTGGCTGCGCCTGCTCAAGGCCGGCGGCGCCTCGCTGTCGCGGGTGCTGGTCTCCACCTTCCTCGCCACCCTGTGGACCTTGCCCGTGGGCCTCTGGATCGGCATGTCGCCGAAGTGGTCGCGGCGGCTGCAGTCGGTGGTGCAGGTGGCGGCCTCCTTCCCCTCCTCTCTGATCTTCGCCAGCCTCATCCTCATCTTCCGGGGCATGGGCATCGGGCTCGGCGTGAGCTGCGTGCTGCTGATGGTGCTCTCCACCCAGTGGTACCTGCTGTTCAACATCATCGCGGGCGCCCAGGCCATCCCCAGCGACCTGCGGGAGGCGGCCCGGGCCTACCGGCTGTCGCTGTGGCGGCGCTGCTGGACCCTGTACTTCCCGGCGGTGTTCCCCTTCCTGGTGACCGGCTGGGTCACGGCCACCGGCGGCGCCTGGAACGCGAGCATCGTCACCGAGGTGCTCACGGCGAAGCACGAGACCATGCGCACCTTCGGCCTCGGCGCCGAGGTGGTCATGGCCACGGACCAGGGCTCCATGCCACACCTGGCGGCCAGCGCCCTCCTGATGGCCGCCCTCGTCGTGCTGTTCAACCGCCTCGTCTGGGGCCCCCTCTACCGCCTAGCGGAAACCCGCTACGCTCTGAACCGCTGAGGTGGACATGCGACCGTCCAATGGGCTTCCCATCTGCGAACTGCGCGGCGTCCAGATGCGCTTCACCGGCCCCAAGGGCAAGGTGCAGCGCGTGCTGGAAGACATCCGCCTCGACGTGCGCCCCGAGGAGATCCTCTCCCTCATCGGCCCCAACGGCTCGGGCAAGTCCACCCTGCTGCGCATTCTCTGCGGCCTGCTCGAACCCACCCAGGGCGAAGTCCGCCACCACGGCGAACGCCTGGAGGGCCTGAATCCGGGCGTGGCCATGGTGTTCCAGAGCTTCGCGCTCTACCCCTGGATGACCGTGGAGGAGAACGTCCGGATCGTGGTCCGCGCCCGGGACCTGCCCGAGCACGAGGTCCGCGAGCGGGCCCACCAGGCCATCCGCAAGGTGGGCCTCGAGGGCTTCGAGGAGGCCTTCCCGCGGGAGCTGTCGCGCGGCACCAAGCAGCGCGTGGGCGTGGCCCGGGCCCTGGCGGTGGATCCCGAGATCCTCGTCATGGACGAGCCCTTCAGCCAGGTGGACGCCCTCACCGCCGAGGCGCTCCGCGCGGAGATCCTGGACATCTGGGCCGACAAGGAGCGCAATCCCACCGCCATCGTCATGGTGAGCCAGTCCATCCGCGAGGCCCTGCTCATGGCCGACCGGGTGGCCGTGCTGTCCGGCAGCCCCGGCACCCTGCGCACCATCGTGGACGTGCCCCTGCCCCGACCCCGGGACAGCCGGTCGCCGGAGTTCATGAAGCTGGTGGACCACATCCACGACATCATCACCAGCGCCGAGCTGCCCGACGTGCTCGTGACCACGCCCGTGGCCTCCTCCGCCCAGGAGGACCAGGTGGAGCCCCTTCCGATGGTGCAGAGCGCCGACATCCTCGGCCTCCTGGAGTTCCTGGAGACCCAGGGCGGGACGTCGGATCTGTTCCAGGTCGCCTCGCACACCCACGTGCCCTTCGAGAAGGTGCTCACCACCGTGAAGGCCGCCGAGATGCTCGACCTGGTGGACACGCCCAAGCGCCTGGTGCTGCTCACGCCGCTGGGCAAGCGCTTCGTGAACGCCAACATGGACGACCGCAAGGACCTCTGGCGCGCGCAGCTCCTGGAGCTCCGCCTCTTCCGGGTGGTGAAGGAGATGATGGATCTGGAGGAAGGTGAAGTCTCCAAAGAAGCCATCGTCCTGGAACTGGCCACCCGCCTTCCCATGGAAGATCCCGAACAGACCTTCGAAACCCTCGTGGCGTGGGGCCGCTTCGGCGAGCTCTTCGCCTACCGCGAGGAACGCGGCGTCCTCACGCCGGAGTGACACCGGACCTGGCCCCATCCGACTACCGCCCCGATCGCGCGCGACATCGAGTCGCGTGCTCCCGCTCCCGCTGCGCCTCCGGCTTGCGATCGCGGAGGGGGCCCCGTGGGGCCGCTTCGGCGAACTCTTCGCCTACCGCGAGGAACGCGGCGTCCTCACTCCGGAATAGCCGCCGGCGGGGTGAAGGCGCAGAGGGCCACGCCCGCCAGCACCAGCAGCGTGCCGAGCCCCTGGAGCGGCCGCACGGTCTCGGACAGCAGGATCCAGCCGAGGATCACCGTGGCCACGGGCTGGGTCATCAGGCCCATGGCCCCCAGGTTGGTGGGCACGTGGCCCATGCCCCAGGTGATGAGCCACCACGCGACGACCTGGACCACCACCCCCAGGCCCAGCAGGGCCCACCAGGCCCGGGCCGGGTAGCCCGTGAAGGCTTCGCCCCGGGCCCAGCCCAGGGCGCCGAAGAGCACCGTGCAGCAGACCACCACCCAGAACAGCGCCTCGGGGGCGCTGAGGTCGCGCCGGGCGCGGCCCAGGGCCAGGGTGAAGGCCCCGTAGGCCAGGGAGGCGAGGGCCCCGAGCAGTTCACCGAGGCCCGTTCCCCACCGGGCGCCCTTGGCCAGGCCCAGCACCAAGGCCCCGCCCAGCGCCAGGAGCACCCCCGCCCAGAAGCGCCGGCGCAACCGGACCCCCAGCCAGAGCACCGAGACCACCGCCACCCAGATGGGGGCCAGGGTCACGAGCAGGGTGGCGTTGGCGGCGCTGGTGTGGTGGAGAGCGGAGTGCCACATCCAGAGGTCGAGCACGAAGCAGACGCCCGCGCCCAGGGCCCAGGCCTGGGCCCGTCCCGTGCCGGGCCTGCCCCTGCCCCGCGCCAGCCAGGCCACGAACGGCAGGGCGAACAGCATGCGGTAGAATCCCACGGCCAGCGGTCCGGCGGGCGCGGCCCAGCGCACCAGCATGGCGGCGAACCCCAGCAGCGAGGCGCCCAGGATGAGCGCGGCCAGGCCGCGGGCATCCGGCGCTTCGCCGCTCCGGGCGGCGGGCTCCGCCTCAGCCTTCAAGCGTCTCGGCCACCTTGGCCGCCAGGGCCGAGGCCTCCACGGGTTTCAGGAGGAATCCGGAGATCCCCATCTGCTGCATGCGCATCAGGCTGTCGTCGTCCCGGTGGGCGGAGAGGATGAGGATCGGCTGATCCCGCAGGGCGGCATCCTCCCGGCAGGCCCGAACCAGCGTCTCGCCGGGGCATTCGGGCATGAGGAAATCCATCACCAGCAGGTCCACGGGGGCCTCGCGCAGCACCCGCAGGATCTCGAACAGCGAGTTCGGCTCGATCTCCACCACCTCGTGCCCCTTGGCGCGCAGAGCCGCGGCGGCGAAGGCGCGGGCCAAGCGGCTGTCATCCACGATGGCGATGCGGGGCATGCCGACTCCTCAAGCCCTCATCGTCACCCAGAACCCGGGACTCAACAATGGTTGTCCCACCAGGCCTACCACGGTGGCTAATTTGCCCAGCGGGACACCTGCTCCCAGATGTCCTCATCGCTCGACGGGCCGTTGAGGAGGATGGCGAAAACCCGCACCTGGCCATCCAGGGTCTGCAGATACCCGCAGAGGCTGGTCACCCGATCGAGGTGGCCTGTCTTCACCCGCACCCGACGGGTGAGGTTCGGATCCTTCACCTTCAGCTTCCAGGGCTCGCCCCCGATGACCTTCAGCGAGGACACGAACTCAGGCCCCACCTCGAAGTCGTGGTAGGCGCCGCGCAGGATGATGGCGAGGGTGCGCGCCGAGAGACGGTTGTCCTTGCTGAGGCCCGATCCATCCGTGATGCGCACGGCCTCCGGCCCCAGGCCGAAGGTGGCGCGGTAGAAGGCCTGGATGCGCTGGGTACCCCGGGCCCAGGAGCCCGCCCCGTACTGCCGCACCAGCATCTCGGCCATGAAGTTGTTCGACCACTTGTTGATGTCCATGACCATGGCCCGGAGGGGCGGCGAGGTCCAGCCCAGCAGCTTCCGCGGCGTCCCGTCACGGCCCGTCCCGCCTTCCACCGCGATGCCGGCGGCCTGCAGCACCTGCAGGATCGTTTCCCGGCTCAGGCGCTCGGGATCCGCCGCGAGCCGGCCGGCGTCATCCCGGTTGAAGTTCACCGACAGGGGCAGCACCGCGGGCAGGGTGTCGGCGGTGGTGTTCTCCCAGCCCTGGGGCTCCCGCTGCCCGTCGGAGGCGCTCTGGTCCAGCCGGACGCTTCCGGTGACGCGCAGCACGCCCTGGCGCCGGAGGGCCTGGGCCAGCAGCCACAGGCGCTCGCTGGTGAGCAGCGGATCCCAGGCGCCCTTGAAGGTCAGGTCCCCCGCCACCACGCCATCCTTCAGGTCGCCCCAGACCTCGGTCTCCAGGGTGAAATCCGGTTTCAGCGTCTTCAGCAGGGCATAGGTCGTCACGGCCTTGGTGGTGCTGGCGGGCACCAGGTCGCGGTCCTCCTGGTGGCGGTCCAGGGCCTTGCCGGTGGCGGCGTCCCACAGCCCGGCGGACACGGACACGCCGCGGGCCTCCAGGCCGCGGGCCCACTGCTGGAATGTCTGCCCGGACAGGGCCAGGCCCGAGAGCAGGAGCGCCGTCGTCACGGCCCGGCGCACGGTCACTCCTTCGGCGACTGGGACTTGGCGCCGGCCCCGATGCGGGAGCCGGACTTCTCCTGGGCGGCCTGGTCCGTGATGCCCAGCAGGTTCTGGTCCGCGGAGAACATCCAGTCGTGGGGGTTCTCCTTGTTCATGTACTTGTGGATGCCGTTCGCCGTGCTGCGGGTGCGCACGCCGACGATGGGCAGGCCTTCCGTGTTGCCCGAGGCCCCGGCCTGCACCTGGGTGATGTACTCCCACTCGCCCGAGGGCGTCATCGGATCCTTGTACTTCTGCCGGAGGATGCGGGGACGCAGCTTCATGACCTCGTCGAGATCCTTCGGGTAGCGGCCCGTCTTGGCGGCGTAGATCTTCAGCGCCGCCGCGATGGCCTCGCCCCGGAAGATCAGCTCGGCCTCGTTCTCGCGCTGGACTTCGGCCTTGATGAGAGGACCGGCCTTCAGCAGCATCAGCCCCATCACCACGGCCATCGCCAGGGCGAGGGCCATCGTGAATCCGCGCTGGGACCGGTGGGGGGACATGGCTGCTCCGGCAGACAGGGTACTACCCCTGCTCACCCTTGCGTGTCATGAGCTCGCGGAAGGCTTCCACCACTTTGGGGTCGAACTGGGCCCCGGCCTCGTTCTCCAGTTCCGCCAGCACTTGCCGGAATCCCT
>Ga0316605_10000274_pt1 | contig 43023 bp, 37 predicted proteins | sample OWC_soil_day20_n_FD_207666 | JGI IMG/M metagenome (GOLD analysis project Ga0316605, IMG submission 207666) | Wetland soil microbial communities from Old Woman Creek delta, Ohio, United States - OWC_soil_day20_noCT | ecosystem: Environmental > Terrestrial > Soil > Wetlands | place: USA: Ohio...
CACAGCGCCTTGATATCCTCGAGCGCGGAAAGCCCGCCGGAAGCGATGACCGGAATGGTCAAGGCCTGCGCCAAACGCACCGTCGCCTCGATATTGATGCCGGTCAGCATACCATCGCGGCCGATGTCAGTATAAACAATGGCTTCGACGCCGTAGTCCTCGAATTTTTTGGCAAGATCGACGACATCATGGCCAGTCATTTTCGACCAGCCGTCAGTCGCCACCTTGCCGTCCTTGGCATCAAGCCCGACGATGATCTGGCCGGGGAAGGCACTGCAGGCATCGTGCAAAAAGCCAGGGTTTTTCACCGCCGCAGTGCCGATGATGATGTAGCTGATGCCGTCATCCAGGCAGCGTTCGATGGTATCGAGATCACGGATGCCTCCACCGAGTTGCACCGGAATATCGTCGCCGACTTCCTTCAGAATGGCCTTGATGGCCGACGCATTCTTGGGTTTACCGGCAAAGGCACCGTTCAGATCGACCAGATGCAGGCGGCGCGCGCCCTGGTCAATCCAGTGCCTTGCCATATTGGCCGGATGATCGGAAAAAACGGTAGCCTGGTCCATCAGGCCCTGCTTGAGACGGACACATTGGCCGTCCTTGAGATCAATGGCGGGAATTATCAGCATGAATTGGAAGGTGGGTTGGAAATGGGTTGAGGTGACAGCATCAAGGCTGCCAGGAGACAAAATTTTTCAGTAATTGCAGCCCGTCGCGGGCGCTTTTCTCAGGATGGAACTGCATGGCGAAAATATTATCCCGAGCCACCGCGCAGGTAAAGGGAACACCATACTCGCAAGTGCCTTGTATCAGCGCTTTATCGTCAGGCACAACGAAATAACTGTGCACGAAATAAAAACGGGCGCCATTCTCGATTCCCGACCACATTGGATGCGCTTGCTGCTGCACGGTATTCCAGCCCATGTGCGGCACTTTCAGGCGCTGACCGTCGGCATCGATCATGCGTTCGTCGGGAAAACGCCGCACCTGCCCGGCAAAGACGCCAAGACCGGGGACATCGCCCTCCTCGCTGTGTTCGAACAACATTTGCAAGCCAATGCAAATACCAAGGAAAGGCTTTTCACGCGCCGCCGCCAGCACCGCAGGCTTGAGGCCGCGCATCTCCAACTCGCGCATACAGTCCGGCATGGCGCCCTGACCCGGAAAAACCACTCGTTCGGCCGCCGCCACTTCGGCCGGATCGGCCGTCACCAGCACCGGAACGCCGCCGGCGACATGCTCCAGCGCTTTCGACACCGAGCGCAGATTGCCCATGCCGTAATCGATAACGGCAATGGTCACAGCGAGCCTTTCGTCGACGGCATGGCATCGGCCGCCAGACGCGCGTCCGGCGTCACCGCCATGCGCAAAGCGCGGCCAAAAGCCTTGAAAATTGTTTCGACCTGATGGTGGGCGTTAACGCCGCGCAGGTTGTCGATGTGCAAGGTCATGCCACTGTGGTTCACTAAGCCCTGAAAGAACTCGCGCACCAGATCGACTTCAAACTGCCCGACCAGCGGGCGGGCAAATTCGACATTGAATTCCAGCCCCGGCCGGCCGGAAAGATCGATGACCACGCGTGACAAGGCTTCATCCAGCGGCACATAGGCATGACCGTAACGATTGAGCCCACGCTTGTCGCCCCAGGCCTTGGCAAGAGCCTGACCAATCGTGATGCCAATATCTTCAACTGTGTGGTGAGCGTCAATCTGCAAATCGCCCTTGGCCTCGATATCGAGGTCAATCAGGCCGTGGCGGGCAATCTGATCGAGCATGTGGTCGAGAAAAGGCACCTCAGTGGCAAACTTGCCCTGACCGCTGCCATCGAGATCGAGGCGGACGCTGATCTGTGTCTCCAACGTATTGCGAATGATTTCGGCGTTGCGCATGGTGATAAAGCCTGTGTGCAAAGCAGCATGATACCATTTCAGACCAATTATCGACTTTTGCACCCCAACCATCATGAGCCAATACTGGAGCACCGTTGTACGCAGCCTGACCCCCTACGTTCCCGGCGAACAGCCCAAGATCGCCAACCTGATCAAACTCAACACCAACGAGAACCCCTATCCGCCCTCGCCGCGTGTGCTGCAAGCCATCCGCGCCGAACTGGGCGAAGATGCGGCACGTCTGCGCCTCTATCCCGACCCTAACGCCGATCTGCTGAAGGCGACCATCGCCCGCCTCAATGGCCTGAGCGCAAATCAGGTCTTTGTCGGCAACGGCTCTGACGAAGTGCTGGCACTGGTGTTTCAGGCGCTGTTGAAACACGATACCCCCACCTGCTTCCCGGATATCACTTACAGCTTCTACCCGGTCTATTGCGGCCTTTACGAAATCGACTATCGCACCATCCCACTGGCCGAGGATTTTTCCTTGCGCCCGCAGGATTACGCGACCCCCTGCGGCGGCATCGCCTTCCCCAATCCCAATGCCCCGACAGCAAAAGCGCTTAGCCTCATTGAAGTCGAAAAACTTGTGGCCGCCCACCCGGAATGCGTGGTGGTTGTCGATGAGGCCTATATCGATTTCGGTGGCGAAAGCGCCATCCCGTTGATCCAGCGTTATCCCAACCTGCTGGTCGTACGCACCCTGTCCAAATCACACGGGCTGGCCGGCCTGCGCGTCGGCTATGCCGTTGGCGACGCCGCGCTGATTGAAGGGCTGGAACGGGTCAAGAACAGCTTCAATTCCTATCCACTCGACCGCCTGGCGCTGGTCGGCGCCATCGCCGCCCTGGAAGACACGCAATATTTCGAGCAGACCCGTCAAGCCATCATGCGTACCCGCGAAAAACTGGTCGCCGACCTCGCCACACTGGGTTTCGAAGTGCTGCCCTCCACCGCCAATTTCATCTTCGCCCGCCATCCACAGCACGATGCCGCCACGCTGGCGCAGCAACTACGCGAGCAGTCCATCCTCGTCCGCCACTTCAAGCTGCCGCGTATCGAGCAATTCCTGCGCATCAGCATCGGCACGCAAGCCGAATGCGCGGCACTAGTTGCTGCCTTACGGAAAATATCCGGCTAAAAAAACGGACACCCAAAGGTGTCCGTTTGAGCCTATCGACACAACAAAATCAACTTTCCAATCTGTACTTCGCCGATTGCGCGTGTGCCGGCAGCCCTTCGCCGGTGGCAAAAGTATGGGCGATGCGGCCCAGCGTCTGGGCGCCCGCCTTGGACACCTTGATCAGGCTGGTGCGCTTGCGGAAATCGTCGACGCCGAGCGGCGATGAAAAGCGGGCGCTGCCTGAAGTCGGCAGAACGTGGTTGGGGCCGGCGCAATAGTCACCCAAGGCTTCCGAGGTGTAGTGGCCGATGAAGATGGCACCGGCGTGGTGAATTTTCTTGACCCAGGGATCGGGGTCGGCCAATGACAGTTCCAGGTGTTCGGGTGCGACGCGATTAGCAATGACAATCGCTTCTTCCAGATCGCGGGCGCCAATCAGAGCGCCGCGGTTTTCCAGCGCGGCACGGATGATGGCCTTACGCGGCATGGTCGGCAGCAGTTTCTCGATGCTGGCCTGCACTTTGTCGATAAAGGCTTCGTCGGTGCACACCATGATGCATTGCGCCAATTCGTCGTGTTCGGCTTGTGAAAACAAATCCATCGCCGCCCAGTCCGGATCGCCGCTGCCATCGGCCACGACCAGAATTTCCGAGGGGCCAGCCACCATGTCGATGCCGACCACGCCAAAGACGCGGCGCTTGGCGCAGGCGACGTAGGCATTGCCGGGGCCGACGACCTTGTCAACCTGCGGCACAGTTTCGGTGCCGTAGGCCAGCGCGGCGACGGCCTGCGCTCCACCGATGGCGAAAACTCGATCAACACCGGAAAGCGCCGCAGCGGCCAGCACCAGAGCGTTCTTTTCGCCATCCGGGGTCGGCACGACCATGATCAGTTCCTTGACGCCTGCCACCTTGGCTGGCACGGCGTTCATCAGCACCGATGAAGGGTAGGCCGCCTTGCCGCCAGGAACGTAGAGACCAACGCGGTCGAGCGGCGTCACCATCATGCCCAGTTCAGTGCCATCGGCTTCGGTATAGCTGAAGCCCTTGCCTTCCTGCCGTTCGTGGTAGGCACGAATACGGGCGGCGGAAAACTCCAGCGCCTCGCGATCGGCCGCTGACAGGCTATTCAAGGCATCGAACAGTGCCGACTTGGGTATTTCCAGTTCGGCCATGGATTTGGCCGAAAGGCGGTCGAAACGGTTGGTGTATTCGAGTACGGCGGCATCGCCGCGCGCTTTCACATCTTTCAGGATGTTATTGACGACATTGTCGATGCTGTCGTCCTGGGCGCCTTCAAAGGCCAGAATCTGGTCGAGCCGTTGTTTGAAGTCCGCGTCGGTGGTTTTCAGGCGTTTGATGTTGATCATGGTGATTGCTCCACTGCCCGTCGAAAGGCATCGATGATGGTTTGAATGGTTGAGGTTTTAATCTTTAGCGCCGCCTGGTTCACGACCAGACGACTGGAAATGGGCATGATCTCTTCGACGGCGACGAGGTTGTTGGCTTTCAACGTGCCACCCGTCGACACCAGATCGACAATGGCATCGGCCAGACCGACCAGCGGTGCCAGTTCCATCGAGCCGTAAAGTTTGATCAAATCAACATGGACGCCCTTGGCGGCAAAATGTTCGCGCGCCGTCTTGATATATTTACTCGCCACTTTGAGGCGGGCACCCTGCTTGACGGCATTCTGGTAGTCGAAACCGGCCGGCACCGCCACCATCATGCGACAGGCGGCAATTTTAAGGTCGAGCGGCGCGTACAGTCCTTCGCCGCCGTGCTCGATCAACACATCCTTGCCGGCCACGCCCAGATCGGCGGCGCCGTATTGCACATAGGTCGGCACATCGGAAGCGCGGACAATGACCACACGCACACCCGGCTGATTGGTTTCGATAATCAGCTTGCGCGAGGTTTCGGGGTTTTCCTTCGGAACAATGCCGGCCGCCGCCAGCAACGGAAGCGTTTCTTCAAAGATGCGGCCCTTGGAAAGGGCTATAGTGATGCCGTTCACGGGGATTCTCAGAGTAAAATTTAATTATACTGCAACGCAGCAACTTGCCCACCGCCCCGACAACCACCAAACCCATCACGAAAGAGTATGAGCGCCATCACTTACGCCCTCGCTGCCGCCAGTTTCTGATCCCATGCCCTTTTCGCCAGATTGTGTTGACGCGTGCCAACATTTTCCCCACCAACCTGATCCGGGCTTGACACCCGCCAGGAGTCCCCATGCCCCCTGAATTGCTAATGTCCTTCAAGCCCACCATCACGGTCTTTGCCGACGGCGATGACCTGCTGGCCGCCGACGAGGATCGGCACGCCCTGCGCCTGATTGCGCCGGCGGCTCCCCTGCGCCGCCTGCTTGAAGCCCTGCAGGCGGGCGCACAAAGCGCCGCCAGCCTGTGCCGGAGTGAGCCTGGCGACCCCGATGCCGAAATACTGCCCGTCGTTTTGCAGCGTCTGGCCGACAAGGGCTTTTTGCGCCTGACCTGGATGATCGGCGAACGCCGCCTGGCCACGCTCGAACCCTCTGCCACCTTTCGCGTTCAGGAACCTGCCCTGACTGGCCGTTTCCGTCTTTCGCGCTTTGCCTTCCTGCGTCGCGAGGATGACGCCATGATCGTCGAAAGCGGTCTTGGCCATGCCCATCTCGTCCTCCATGATGAGATCCTGGCTGGACTCACCAGCCGGCTCGCCCGCCCGTATGATGCCGAAGAACTGTCGCGCTGCACGCCGGAAAGTGGCGACGAAGCATTTTCTGGCGCAGCCGCGACCACCCTGCTCTGGCTGCTCGTCAATGCCGGCGCTGCCTTTGCCTGTGACGAGCAGGGGCAAATCGAGGAAGACCAGCGCACGGCTCTGCGCCAATGGGAATTCCACGATCTTCTTTTCCACAGCCGCAGCCGCGCCGGCCGTTACGGCAGGCCGTTTGGCGTTCCCTTCCGTTTTCTCGGCAAAATTCCTGCCCTGCCCGCCAGCAAGCCGCCCATGTCGGCAACGCGGATCGCCCTGCCCCGACCCGATCTTGAAGCTCTGGCCAGAAGCGACCCGCCCTTCTCGGCCGTCAGCGAGTCCCGCGCTTCCCTGCGCCCGGACAGGCGCCTGCCGCTGACACTCGACCAGCTGGCCGAATTTCTCTACCGCAGCCTGCGCATGCGCAAACTGCTGCCCGCCCAGCCTGAAAAAGGCCATCATTACGAAGCCAGCTTTCGCCCCTGCTGCTCGGGTGGCGCCATTCACCCGCTGGAAGCCTATCTCGCCGTCCAGCAAGTCGAAGGGCTGGCACCCGGTTTTTACCATTACGATGCCCGCGATCATGTACTGGAACACCTGTCTGGGCTGACGCCACCAGTGCAACGCCTGCTGGCCGACACCTCGGCCGCCATGAACCTCGCCGGACCGGCCGATGTGTCGCTGACGCTGGCCGCCCGTGTTCCGCGCGTGACCTGGAAATACCAGTCCTTCGCCTACGCCCTCATCCTCAAGGACGTCGGTGCCCTCTACCAGCAAATGAATCTGGTGGCGACTGCACAGGGACTCGCGGCCTGCGCCATCGGCACCGGTAATTTCGAAGCATTCGCCCAAGCCTCCGGGCTCGACCCCTGCGAGGAAACCGCCGTCGGCGAGTTTGTCCTCTGCGGCCGCCCGGCTTGAAAGCAGCATTTTTTCGGTAATTTTTCCTTGCGCAGGGTCACCGCGAAGCGTATTTTGACGGGGTATAAATTGTTTCATCAGCCCAGCCGTATTTTCGGCAACTCACATCAAGGAGGATGCAGCATGAATAACCGCCCCATCAACGACGAGGAACTGTCCGCTTCTGCCAGTGCGAACGTGTCTTGTTTTCGTTGCATGAACCCCACGGGACTGCAGGACGAAGACCTGGCCAACTGCACCGAGGGTCAAGGACGATGCGCTGCATGCGCATGCCGCATCCCAGAAGTGCAGGACGAGGAACTCACAGCCTTGTCGGCTTACCCCTGCACGACCTGTAGCAATCTCTGCAGTAGAAATAATCCAGCAGCATTTCATGACGAAGAACTCACAGCATGGTCGGCTACCCCCTACGCAGCCCGTATCTGCACCTTCGTAGTGGAGAAAGACGAAGACTTGTCCATGAATGCAGAAGCCCAACGGCAGTGCTTTTACTGCCGGCCATCTCCGGCCGAGCTTCAGGACGAAGACTTGGCCATGAATGCTACCCAAATGCATTGTGGCGCTTGTTTCTGCACACACACACAGGTCAAAGTGCAGGACGAAGACTTGTCCATCAAGTTGGAGGTTCAACGACAGTGTATTCGACAGTGTATTTGCAACCACCGGTCTCCGGCTGAGGTTCAGGACGAAGATTTAGCGATCAAGGCAGAGGCACCAGTGTGCATCGTGTGCCGCCTCTCACCTGCCGAAATGCAGGACGAGGAACTCGCCAGTGCGCCGGAATTACAGCTTCGCCAGTGTTACCGCTGCGCCAGTCCAAGCTCTGCCGACCTACCGACAGACTGACCAATCAACCAACCAGCAAACGGGCGTTTCCCCGCGAGGAGACGCCCGTTTTTTATTACCTACCGGGAAAACCCGAAGCGCTCAAGCCGGCGCTGCGTAGAACTCACAAGTGCCGACCTGCTGCCAGCCAAAGCGCTCCATCAAGGCAATCGAGGCACGATTGTTCGGCCGCACCAGCGCCCAGGGCGGCAGCTTGCAGCAGTCCTTGAGGCGCTCTAGCGAAAGCGCTGCAATCCAGTCTGCCAGGCTGCTTCCCCAGTGGCGGCGGGCAACGGCAATGCTGCTGAAAAAGCCGGAATCCGTACATTCCGAATAGCCAACCACACTACCGGTTTTTTCCTCAACCGCAACAATCATCCAGCTATCGGCGCTATCGAGGATATCGGCCAGCATCTCCCCGCTCGTCGGCGGAACCACGCCCTCATTGACAAAGGCTTTGTTCATCAATTCGGCAATCCCAGAATCGAACGCCGCATCGCCGCCGGTATAGTGGCGGCAGGAAAATCCGGGAACCGGCTCAACACTTGGTATTTTATCGCCAGCGCCCATCACCAGGCTGGTTTCCAGATGAACAAAGTCGGTAGCCAGAAGAAATTGGCGCACATCGTCCTGAAAACCTGGAACCCCGGCAATCATGCGGGGAACCCCCTGTTGGCGCAGCGCCGTCCCGACCACCGCCTTCAACGCCCGGCCTATGCCCTGACGGCGGCTTCCTTTCCGCACCCAGAACATCAACATCTGGCTGCAGTCTTGATAAAACGGCCGGCGACCGGCGGCCATGACACCTTCAACGCAATCGCCGCGGCGGGCAACCAGCACCACGCTGTTTTGGCGGAAAGGCTCGTCCACCATCGACTGCCACATGGAACGCATGGGCGCGTTCTCAACCAGCAGTTGTTCTTCGCCAAGCATGCGCGCCAGCGCTGCATAGTGCTCCGGCGCAAGCGTTTCGATGATGAGTTCTGGGGGTGGCATGGTGTTTCCTGGCGAGGAGGGGTCAAAGGAAGAAGGGGATGGGATTGAGTTCGCTTTCGTCGGCCGGACGGTCGCGCCAGCCCATTCTGACCGGAACCTCGTACAACCTGGACGCGCCGCGCCGGTTCCAGAAATGGCAAAGGCCGGGCACGGCTACTCGCACGCACGATAGTGGCAGGTCGGGGCGGCCGAGATCCTGCACAATGAAATCGTGCTTGTCCGCTACCAGCGCGATACAGTGGCGCAGGGCATCGGCGAGCGTCGCAAAATGTGGCGGCGGCAGATCGCGCACATCCAGCGGTGGTTCATCCGCCGCTTGCAGATAGGGGTGGCCAGACAGGGTTTCCTGATCGATCCATTGCTGGAAATCCGGATCGGCGGTGGACGCCGATTTGCCGTTCTGGTGGTCAAACAGCAGGATCTGGTTAAGTTCGGTCAGGGCGCGCAAGGCAGCCAGCCGGCCATCGAGATGGGCGCCAAAACCCATCAGGATGCGGCCGCCGGAATGGGTGGCGGAAAGCGCGACCGCCACCGGAATACCGAGGTCGGTGGTCAGGTCGAGCAGATGGAAGTTGCGGCCAATCGAGGCGTAATGTGCCTGCATGCGGGCGATGAAGGCGTCGTCCAGACCAGCGGTGGAAATGGCGCGCCGTTGCAGGCGGTTGTACCACCAGAGGCTGATGGCGTCGCGCTCGACGAGTTCAAGAAAACCTTGCAGGATAGCTTCTTCCAGGCTGCCACCGGAAGCGCAGCCGTTGGAGTCGGCAAAACAGAAGGGATGGTCGCCGGGCAGCCTATCGGCACGGTAGTCGAAATGGCAAAAGCGACTTGGCAGCCAACGTTCGGCATCGTCCCTGAGCGACCACGCCGGCGACCAGTCGATAATGGCCTCTTCACGGAAAGGCTCGGGGATGTGACCCATGTCGCCCAAGCTTTGGTTCAGGGTTTGGCGTTCTGCGTACTGGCGGGCGCTGAACTGGAGCAGCAGACGGGGGTCGGGCGCACAATCGCCGAGATCGCGCCAGCGCGCCTGCCGCCGCCTTTCGCTGCCGGACCACTGGCAGGCGTGGCGCTCGATGGCTTCGGCCAGGCAACTGATCCTGGCCTGCGCGTCGCTCAGTCCCTTGCCGGATGCGCCACCCGGACGGCCGAGCGTGCGGTTTTGCCGTGGGTCGGCCGGAGCACTGGCGCCCTGTGAGGCGGAATAGACGAACAAGCCGTCGGCAGGCGAGGTGAACTGGATGGCGGAGACAATACCAGTCAGCGGGCTGACGATGGTTTCCAGCTTTTGCAGCACGTCCGCCGGTTCCAGCGCGCGCCAGCCACCGTCTGCGTCGCGCAGGATGGAATCCCCGGCCAGGATTACAGGCCTTGGGCGATCTTCCTGCCCGCTGACTGGCGTGCCGCAAGACGGGCAGTCGGCAAAACGGGGCAGCGGGTGGAGTTCACGCGCCGCTTCGGCGGTCGTCCAGGAAAGCAGATGGCGTTCGATATCCTGACGGCGCCCCAGGGCGTATTCGGCAAGCTCACGCGCCGCCAGCGCTTGCGCCAGCGCCAGCGTTGCCTTCGTCCAGGCACGCGCCGGGCGTGGACCCGATGGCGTAGGCGACACGACGCGGTCGCCGGGGCGGTGCTCAACCATGCGGCGCACCAGGCAGTGATAACAGGCGCCACCTTCAACATGCGGCGCAATGACCGGGCCAAGCGAGGGGCGCAAGCCGCCTGGCTTGAAGGGAATCCAGGCCTTGCCAGCTTTTTGCGCCTGTTCCGCCCAATCGCGCAGCCCCGGCTGCAGGTAATCTTCGACCACGACGAGGGTGAGCGTGGCCGTTTCCGGTGTGGTAACGGTCAACCCTTCGGAGAGCAGCAGCGCGGCGAGGTCAGCCGAGGCAGCATGGCCGGCAGCGCCGTCACTGCCAAAGGGCAGAATAGCCACAGTAAACGCCGCCAGCTTGCCGGCGCTGGTTTCGGGTTCCAGGCCAGAGGCGCAAAGCCAGGCCAGGCGGGCGTGATCGGCGCGAGAATCGACCGGAATGACGTAGCCCTTGTTGACCATGGCAGCCAGGAAGTCGGCAAACGCATTTTCCTGCCCGGTACCCAACTTGGCCGCGAGGGCATGGATGATTTGGGCGCGGTTGTAGCGGCCATCGAGCAGGGGCAGGATGTGGACGTAGAACGGATCGTTGAGCTTGATGCTACGTTCTTCTGAAAGCAGCAAGAATTTGTTCCCGGTAAATTCGTGCAGTGAGAAATGCGGGGCAAGCATCAGGCGACTTTCGCCTGTGTCCGTGCCGGCAGTAGCGGACTGTTCGCCGGCGCGGGGCTTTATATTTTCCATGTCGATTTTTTCCTCGTCTATCCAAGGGTCAAGTATACCGCCTGTGCCAACCGGTTTGCTCGCTAGCAAGGACTGAGCCTAGTCAAAATGCGGCTTCTGGAGGGGACATGCCGCTCACAGGAATTCTCGGAGTAAAATTTGACTGTACTGCAACGTGGCAACTTGCCCACCGTCCCAACCCGCCCTGAACCCACCAAGAAAAACGAGAGAACGCATGAGCGCCATCATTTACGCCCTCACCGCCAATGCCGGCATTGCCGCCAGCAAGGCTGCCGCCGCCGTCTACACCGGTTCCACCGCCATGATGGCCGAAGCTGTCCATAGCGGCGCCGACTGCGCCAACCAACTGTTGCTGCTGTTCGGGCTCAAACAATCCAGGCGTCCGCCCTCGCCCCAACACCCGCTGGGCTACGGCAAAGCGACCTACTTCTGGTCATTCATGGTCGCCGTCATGCTCTTTACACTCGGCGGCGCTTTTTCGATGTACGAAGGCATCCACAAGTTGATGCACCCCGAACCCCTGCATGACCCGTGGATTGCCATTATCGTGCTCAGTGTCGGCATTGTGCTGGAGGCCTGGTCTTTGCGCGGCTGCATCCATGAAATTCACGAAAAAGCCGGCAAGGTATCGCTGATTTCCTATTTCCGCGAAAGCCGCGAATCGGAACTGATTGTCATCATGGGCGAGGACATCGCGGCTCTTGCCGGTCTGGCGCTGGCGCTCATCGCCATCCTGCTGGCAATTCTGACTGGCAATCCGATCTTTGATGCGCTCGGCAGCGTTGGCGTTGGCGCGCTCCTCATCATCGTCGCCATCGGCGTCGGCGCCCAGGTCAAGAGCCTGCTGGTCGGTGAATCCGCCGCACCGGAACGCGAACAGGCCATCTCCCACTGGTTGGCTGCCCGCCCCGAAATTGCCGAAATGTATAGCCTGATCACTTACCAGATGGGCAGCTATATCTTCGTCGCCGTCAAGGCGCGCATGGCTGAGTCGGAATCCGCCAGACACCTGACCGATGCCATCAATGTCGTGCAGGATGGACTCAAGCAAAACTTTCCGGAAATTCGCTGGATCTTTTTCGAGCCCGACGATAAACGCGACAATCGTTAAATCAACCTAGCCGCAAGCCGGCAAAAACTTCGCGCAGCAAGGCTTTCTCGCTGGCAATGATGCGATCACGTTTGCCGTAGGGATAATTGATCACCGCCGCCGCTGCAATATCCAGGCAACTGTCAAACAACTCCCGTTTGCGCCGCTCTACCCCCTGGCGATCAGAACCAGCATCCAGAAGGCGCAGACTCAATTGCCGAAGTTCACGCATTTTTTGCGGATCAGGCGGATTATTGAGAAAACGGTCGAGAAACGCTTCGGCCTCGCTGACCGTGACAATTTCTTCGCCATCAGCGCTGGTGTGAAGCTCGGCCAGGTGGCGTGTGACCTGATCGTACAGAATACTGACTTCCGCTGGCTGAATGACGCCATCCGCCCACATCAGTTCGATGAGCGGAATCAGAGGCAGCAGGTAGAGCTCTCGCGCTTGCAGTCCGTGCTCATCAAGCAATTCTTGAATATTCTCGTTCCAGGGCATTTGCAGTAAACCTCAATCAGTTCGATAAAGAATGGCGAACCTGGTCATTTGACGCGCTTCACCCTCGCCCCCAGCTTCGAGAGCTTGTATTCAATGCGCTCATAACCCCGATCGAGGTGATAGATACGATCAATCAAAGTTTCGCCCTGCGCCACCAGCCCGGCAATGATGAGCGAGGCCGAGGCACGCAGATCGGTGGCCATCACCGTGGCTCCTTCGAGATGATCGACGCCGCGCACGATGGCGTTGCTGCCTTCGATCTGGATATCGGCACCGAGCCGCATGAGTTCGACGGCGTGCATGAAGCGATTCTCGAAAATGGTTTCGCGAATGGTCGCCACCCCTTCCGCCACCGCGTTGATGGCCATGAATTGCGCCTGCATGTCGGTCGGGAAGGCCGGATAAGGCGCCGTCCGCAGGCTGACGGCCTTGAGCCGCTCTGGCGCCTTGAGGCGGATGGCGTCGCGCTCGGTGACAATATCGCAACCGGCATCCATCAATTTATCGATGACTGTATCGAGATAGGCGGAAGAAGTCTTGGTCAGGCGGATATCGCCGCCTGTTGCCGCTGCCGCACACAGAAAAGTACCTGTTTCGATGCGATCCGGCATGATGGAATGGGTTGCGCCGTTCAAGCGTTCGACGCCACGAATGCGGATAACGTCGGTTCCGGCGCCGGAAATGCGGGCGCCCATGCTGACCAGACAATTGGCCAGATCGACCACCTCCGGTTCGCGAGCGGCATTTTCGATTACCGTTTCACCTTCAGCCAGCGCTGCAGCCATCATCAGGTTCTCGGTGCCGGTGACGGTCACCATATCAGTACAGATGCGCGCACCTTTCAAGCGACTTGCCTTGGCATGAATATAGCCGTGTTCAACCGTGATTTCCGCCCCCATCGCCTGCAAGCCCTTGATATGCTGATCGACCGGCCGGGCGCCGATGGCACAGCCGCCGGGCAGGGAAACTTTGGCTTCGCCACAACGCGCCAGCAGCGGCCCCAGCACGAGAATGGAAGCGCGCATGGTCTTGACCATTTCGTAGGAGGCCACCGGGTTATCAAGGCCGCCGCCATCGAGAACCAAACCGCCAGCTTCGGGCTTGACCGCCACCCCCATGTCACCGAGGAGGTGCAGCATGGTGGAAATGTCGTTCAACTGTGGCACATTTTCCAGACAAAGCGGCTCGGCGCTGAGCAGGGAGGCGCACAGCAGGGGCAGCGCGGCATTCTTGGCGCCGGAAATGGCGACTTCGCCGTTCAGCCGGCAACCACCTTCAATCAATAATTTATCCACAAGGGCACTCCAAAAGTTGCACGGATTTTAACGCAGAGGTGCAGAGGGCACAGCAGGTCGCAGAGTTTTGATTGAAAAGATTCTCTCTGCGGTGCTTTCTCTGCGCCTCTGCGTTGAATATCAAGTCCGCAATTTCCACCCGCGCTTAAGCAGCATCAGCGACCACAAAGAAAGCGCGACGAAAATGGCAAAGACCACGGCGAAGCCGCGTTCTGGCGACACATCGGAAACGCCAAAAAAACCATAGCGGAAGCCGTCAATCAAATAGAAGACGGGATTGTAATGCGAGACCTTCTGCCAGAAGGGCGGAAGCGAATGGATCGAGTAAAAAACGCCTGAAAGCATGGTCAAGGGCATGATGAGGAAATTCTGAAATGCCGCCAGTTGATCGAATTTATCCGCCCAGATGCCGCCAATCACCCCTAGTGCGCCAAACAACCCTCCCCCCACCAGAGCAAAGGCCAGCACCCAAAAGGGCGCTTCGAGACGCAATGGTGTGAACCATAACGTTGCCAGCAAAACCCCGATACCCACAATCAAGCCGCGCAATATCGAAGCCAGCACATGTGCTGCAAAAAAGGTACCGTAGGAAATGGGGGGCAGCAGAACAAAGACGATGGAGCCGGTCACCTTGCCGACAATCAGACTGGAAGAGGAATTGGCAAAGGCATTCTGCAAGACCTGCATCATCACCAGCCCCGGAACAAGGAATGCGGCATAGCGCACACCGTGCACCAACATTTGCTTATCGAGTACCTGCGCGAAAATCATCAGGTAAAGCAAGGCCGTCATGATGGGTGCCACGATGGTCTGGAAGGCCACCCGCCAGAAGCGCAAGCACTCTTTGTAAAGAAGAGTCAAAAATCCCGTCATTGCTGCATCACCCGCACAAAAACCTCTTCCAGATCAGGCGGAGAAAGACGCATGTCGGTCACGGACAAGCCAGCCTGTCGCAACTGCACCAAGACGTTTTCAATCAGCGCAAAATCATCGAGACGCAGGAGATGCATGCCATTCCTCTCGCCCGTCACCAGTGCCTGCAATTCTGCCGGCAGACTCGCCTCCGACGGCAAGCGTACCGCAAGGGTATGACCGGAAAAGCGGTTGAGTAAATTCTGCGTCGAATCAAGGGCAACCAGACGACCTTCCTTGAGCAGCGCCAAGCGCCCACACAAGGCCTCGGCTTCTTCCAGGTAATGCGTGGTCAGGATGATGGTATGGCCTTCGCGGTTAAGGCGCCGCACGAATTGCCACAAACCCTGGCGCAATTCGACATCGACCCCTGCCGTCGGTTCATCAAGAACGATGACCGGCGGCTTATGTACCAGCGCTTGCGCCACCAGCACCCGCCGCTTCATGCCACCGGAAAGTTGCCGCATATTGGCATTAGCCTTGGCAGTCAGGTCGAGTTGATCAAGAATCTCGTCAATCCAGTCATCGTTATGGCGCACGCCGTAATAACCGGACTGGATGCGCAGGGTCTCGCGCACGGTAAAAAAGGGATCGAACACCAGTTCCTGCGGCACCACACCCAACAGACGACGCGCCTGCCGGTAATCGGTCTGCACATCATGGCCAAGCACGGCAAGGCTGCCGGAAGTCGGCTTCGCCAGACCGGCCAGACAGGAAATCAGGGTCGTCTTGCCGGCGCCATTAGGACCGAGCAAGCCAAAAAATTCGCCCGCTTCAATGTCGAGCGAAACTCCAGCCAGAGCTTCAACAGAGCCATAGCGCTTGACCAGCCCAGAAATGGAAACGGCAACTGCCATATTGAAAATCTGAAATATCTTTCACCGCAAAGACGCAAAGAACGCCAAGGGTCGCAAAGGAAAAAACAACGGCAAAACCAGGAACAGGGCATTAACGATTTCTTTGCGAACTTAGTGCCTTCGCGCCCTTACGGTAATTGTCGCGCTCAAACCGGCAACAGCTTATCGATCCCGTAAAGCACAGCCAGCGCCTTTACACCGGCTGGCAGATTGATGAACCTCAGTTGCCGGCCGGCGGATTCGGCAGCGCGCAGCCAACCCAGCATGACCGCCAACGCGGAAGAATCCGCGTTCTCTACCGCCGCCAAATCGATCGTCTCGAAATTTTCAGAAAATACAGCGTTACCAGCGGTAAGCAAGGCGGCAGCATTTGGCACCAGCATCGGCACCGTCACACGCAAACCCGCTTCTGTTCGCTCGATCATTTTTTGCCGGCTTCGAGCGACTTGTTCTTGTTGGCAATCGCCTTGATCAGGCCGTCAATGCCATTGGCGCGCACTTCCTGGCCGAATTGATCGCGGTAGTTGGTCACCAGACTGATACCGCCAACCACTACGTCATAGACTTTCCAGCCCTTGTCGAGTTTTTCCATGCTGTAATCGAGCTGAATCGGCTGGCCACCCGGCTGCAGGACTTCGGTCTGCACGGTAACCTCAGTCGCACCGGGGTTCATCTTGAAATTTTTGTAGCGCACCGTCTGGTTCTTGTAGCCGGTCAGGGCATTGGAATAGGTGCGCACCAACAAGGTTTTGAATTCCGCTGTCAGCCTCTGCTGTTGCTCCGGTGTAGCCTTGCGCCAGTCCTTGCCGACAGCCAGCGCCGTCATGTGCTGGAAATTGAAGTGTGGCAGCACTTTTTGGTCGATCAGTTCGATAGCACGTTTGGTATCACCATTGATCAAATTCTTGTCGGTGCGGACAATAAGCAACACTTCATCGGTGATGCGTTTGACCATGGCATCCGGCGTTTCCTGCGCCCAGACCGAAAACGCTAACAAAGCAGAAAGCGCAAAAAAAACGAAACGTTTCATCTTGATGTCCCTAAAAAATCAATCTTCCAGCTTGGGCGGATTGCCGTCGAAAATCAGGTTGCGGCGACGCTGCAAATAGGCATCCCGCACATAGGAATATTTGTCGAGAGCAGCTTCTTCCACCACTTTGTCGGAGGGCAGCAGACTCGCCCGCACATCGACAAAACGCAGAACCGTGGCGCTATTGCGTACCCGAATGTTGTCGATATGGGAGACCGGATCAACCGCGCTATCGACCAGCAAGCCAAAACTGTCACGAACTGTGCGCGGCCCGAAAATGGGTAGCACAAGATAGCCGCCATCGCCAGCGCCCCAGCGCGCGAAAGTCTGGCCAAAGTCCTCATTGTGCTTCTCCAGACCCATCTCGCTGGCGACATCGAACAGGCCGAAAATTCCAATGGTCGAGTTGATGAGCAGACGGCCTATATCGGAAGCGCCACTACCCGGCTTGCCCTGCAAGCCATTATTGACCCCGATGAAAAGATCGCTGACATTGCCAAAAAAATTGCCGACACTCGCCTTCACCGGCAAGGGTGCAACAGCGTCATAGCCTTTGGCCAGGGGCTTGACGATGACAGTGTCGATACCCTCATTGACCCCGAACATGGCACGATTGAAGCCCTCATAGGGGTCTGCCGGATTATCACCAGCCGCAGCGACACCGGAAACAAGCAGCATCACAGCTGCGAGAAACCCCGTCAAACGTCCGCCAAAGATCTTCGATATTGTCTTCATCATTTTTTCTCTTGTCCTTCTGCCGCTTTGCCAAACAGGAACTGACCAATCATTTTTTCCAACACCACTGCCGATTGCGTCTTGAAGAACGCATCGCCAGACTTGAGCATTTTCTCGTCGCCACCGACATCCAGACCAATATACTGCTCGCCGAGCAAACCCGAAGTGTAGATAGCAGCGATGGTGTCCTTGGGGAAACTGTAACGGCCATCCACCGTAAGGGTCACCACAGCTTCGTAGGTCTTGGGATCAAAATGGATATCCGCCACCCGCCCGACCACCACACCAGAACTTTTGACTGCTCCGCGCACCTTCAAGCCACCGATGTTATCAAACTTGGCCTTGAGCGTATAAGGATCGACGAAGTTATTGCCGGAAAGATTCCCGACTTTCAGCGCCAAAAAAACAAGTGCGGCAAAACCAATTGCCACGAAAAATCCGACCCAAAGGTCAAGTGTAGTGCGCTTCATCATTGTCCCCGAAACATGAGTGCTGTCAGGATAAAGTCGGCAAAAAGTATGGCCAGAGCCGAAGTTACGACAGTACGGGTGGTGGCGCTGGAAACGCCCTCCGCTGTTGGCTCCGAATCATAGCCTTCAAAAACGGCGATCATCGACACCAGAACGCCGAACACAAAGCTCTTGATGACGCCATTGATGATATCGAGACGAAAATCCACCGCCGCCTGCATCTGCGACCAGAAGGAGCCATCGTCGACACCGATCATGACAACGCCGACCAGCCAACCGCCAAATACGCCCATGGCGGAGAAAAGCGCCGCCAGCAAGGGCATCGAAATCACGCCGCCCCAAAAGCGCGGCGCCACGACACGAGCAATCGGATTGACCGCCATCATTTCCATCGCCGACAACTGTTCAGTGGCTTTCATCAGGCCGATTTCCGCCGTAATGGCCGAACCGGCACGGCTGGCAAAGAGCAGCCCCGCCACGACCGGCCCCAGTTCCCGCACCAGCGAGAGCGATACCAGCACCCCCAGCGCTTCGGAAGAACCGTAGCGCTGCAGGGTTTCATAGCCTTGCAGTCCCAGCACCATGCCGACAAACAAGCCGGAAACCAGAATAATGATGAGCGAGAGCACACCGGAAAAATAAATTTCGCGGATGGTCAGATGGAAACGCCGAAAAGCCGTACCAGAGAGCCAGAAAACGGAAAGGAAGAAGCGCACCGCCCGGCCAAGACGGCAAATGGCTGCAGTCACCTGGTGACCAATAGCACGGAAGAAGGCAAGAATTGTTTCAAACATGATCGTTCAACAACTCCTGACGATAATCCATGGCCGGATAATGGAAGGGAACCGGCCCGTCGACTTCGGCATTGACGAATTGTTTGACGAAGGGCGCATCGGACGCGCGAATTTCATCTGCCGTACCCTCGGCAACGATAACGCCTTGCGAAACAAAATAAACGTAATCGACAATTTTCAGGCATTCATAGACATCATGGGTGACGATGATCGAGGTCGCTCCCAGGGCATCATTGAGGTGACGAATCAATTGTCCAACCACACCTAGGGAAATGGGATCAAGGCCGGCAAAAGGCTCGTCGTACATGATGAGCATGGGGTCGAGAGCGATGGTGCGTGCCAGTGCAACACGTCGTGCCATTCCGCCGGACAGCTCACTTGGCATCAGGTAAGCGGCACCGCGCAAACCCACGGCGTTGAGCTTCATGAGCACCAGATCACGGATAATCTCCGGCGGCAAATCGGTGTGCTCACGCATTGGGAAGGCAACGTTATCAAATACCGACATGTCGGTAAACAAGGCGCCAAACTGGAAGAGCATACCCATGCGACGGCGCATGGCATAAAGAGCATCGACATCAAGGTTGGGAACATCGTATTCACCAACCCGCAACTTGCCACTGCTCGGGCGCAACTGCCCGCCAATCAGGCGCAACAGCGTTGTCTTGCCGCACCCCGAACCACCCATGACCGCAACCACCCGCCCCTTCGGGATGCGCATGTTGATGCCTTGCAAAACAGGGCGCTCATCGTAGGTGAACTGCAGGTTCTCGATCTGGAGAAGAATTTCTTCGGACACGGTTTTCAACTTTTCAATAAGCCTTGAATTTTAACAGACAGCCAAGCTTACGCTAACGCCACGGCATCGAAAAAAACGTATTTCTGCGCCGAATGCGACACGATTTCAAGCCGTCAAACCCATCCTCCGCCGCAGGGGATGCATTGAATTTTGGAATTACTTCTGGCTCATGGCAAAATTGCGGTTTTTCTTCCTCGGTAAGACATTTTTTAAGGGTAAAACCATGAGTGAGCGCAAGTACGTTTTTGATTTCGAAGAGGGCGACGGCAAAAACAAGATGCTGCTGGGAGGCAAGGGCGCCAACCTTTGTGAAATGACCCAGATTGGTCTCAATGTGCCACCGGGCTTCACTGTCAGCACCGAGGCTTGCAATGCCTACCTCGAAGTTCACCAGTTGCCGGCTGGCCTGATGGACGAAATCAAGGCACACATGACGGCGCTGGAGAAGAAGACCAAGAAAGGTTTCGGCAGCGACGATAATCCGCTACTGGTTTCAGTGCGTTCCGGCTCTTCGATGTCGATGCCAGGCATGATGGATACCATCCTCAACCTCGGCCTCAATGATCAGTCCTTGAAAGGGTTGATCAAGCAAACCAAGGACGAACGCTTCGTTTACGACACCTACCGTCGCTTTATCCACCTTTTTGGCAAGATTGCGCTCGGTATCGCCGACGAAATGTTCGATAGCCAACTGCATGCCATCAAAAACAAATACGGTGCCAAAGATGACGTTGATCTGAAGGCGGATCAGCTCAAAGAAGTCGCGAGAGAATTTCTCGCTGTTGTCCAGCGCCACACCGGCAAGCCTTTCCCGCAAGACCCTTACGAACAGCTCGAAGTCGCCGTTGCTGCCGTTTTCCGTTCCTGGATGGGCAAGCGCGCCGTCGATTATCGCAAACAGTTCAGGATCACCAAGGATCAGGCCAACGGTACGGCAGTCAGCGTGTGCACCATGGTTTTTGGCAATATGGGCAACGATTCCGGCACTGGCGTTGGCTTCACCCGCAACCCCGGCACCGGCGAAAACGCCATTTATGGCGAATATCTGGTCAATGCGCAGGGCGAGGATGTCGTCGCCGGCATCCGCACTCCCAAGCCCATCGCCGAGATGGAAAAGGAAATGCCGGAAATTTACCGGCAACTCATGGAACTGCACAATCGCCTCGAATCGCACTACCACGAGGTGCAGGATTTTGAATTCACCATTGAAAAGGGCGTTCTCTACTGCCTGCAAACCCGCAATGGCAAAATGAACGCTCGTGGCATGGTGCGCACCTCTGTCGATCTTTTCAACGAAGGCCTTATTTCCAAGGAACAGGCGCTGCTGCGCATCGACCCGGCCGTGCTCGAACAACTGCTGGTGCCGCAACTTTCACCCAGCTTCAAGGGCAAGTCGCTGGCGCAAGGTCTGGCAGCATCGCCCGGTGCGGCTTCCGGCAAGATTGTCTTTGATGCCGATACGGCCGAAGAACGCGGTCTGGCCGGCGAAAAAATTATCCTGGTGCGCGAGGAAACCAAGCCGGAAGACATTCACGGCTTCTTCAAGGCGCAGGGCATCCTGACCAGCCGTGGCGGCAAAACCTCGCACGCTGCCGTTGTTGCCCGTGGCATGGGCAAACCTTGTGTTTCCGGCTGTGAGCAGATTGTTATCGACGTCAACGTCCGCCGCGCCATTATCGGCACCACCACGCTGCACGAAGGCGATGTCATCACCATCGACGGCAGCACTGGTCACGTTTATGCCGGCGAAGTTCCGACTGTTGAAGCCGAAGTCAGCGAAGACATGATTACCGTGCTGGCCTGGGCCGATCAGGTTTCCCGACTCAAAGTCCTGGCCAACGCCGACACCCCGGAAGATGCCGCCAAGGCGCGCGAATTCGGCGCCGTCGGGATTGGCCTGTGCCGTACCGAGCGCATGTTCAACGGCACGGACCGCCTGCCCATCGTCCAGGAAATGATCCTGGCCGAGACAACGGAAGAACGCCAGGCTGCGCTGGATCGTCTGCTGCCCATCCAGCGCAGCGATTTCAAGGGCATTTTCAAAGCTATGAAAGGCCTGCCGGTTACTGTCCGCCTGCTTGACCCGCCCATGCACGAATTCTTGCCGACTGCTTCGCAGCTTGAACTGGAAATCGCTCACCTGCACCACATGCGCGACACCATCCGGGGTCTGGAAGAATTGCCGGAAACCCTGAAGCTCCTGAATCCCAAGCTCTATCAGCAATATGCCGATGGACTCATCAAACTGATGGACGGTCTACATACCTTCAAGACCTCGCATCTGGAAGAGGATGCCGTCGCCAAGAAGGAAAAAGTGCTGAAGAAGGTTCGGGCGCTTTCCGAAGTAAACCCCATGCTCGGCCATCGCGGCGTGCGTCTGGGTATCACCTACCCGGAAATTTACGCCATGCAGATTCAGGCGGTGCTCGAAGCCGCTGCGCTGTGCGGTAAGGAAGGCGTTGAGGTACACCCGGAAATCATGGTGCCGCAGGTTGCCACTGTTGAGGAATTGAAGCGTATTCACGGCATCGTCCAGCGTCTGCACAAGCAGGTGGAAAAAACGCACGGCATCAATGTGCGCTTCAAGTTCGGTTCCATGCTCGAAGTCGTCCGAGCCTGCATGCGCGCCGAACGCATGGCGCAGATCGCCGAATTCTTCTCCTTCGGCACCAACGACCTGACCCAGGCCACCTTCTCGTTCAGCCGTGAAGACGCCGAAAACAAGTTCCTGCCCGCCTACAACGAAACCGGCATTCTGCAGGACAATCCGTTCGAGGTGCTGGACGTCAAGGGTGTCGGCCAAGTCATGAAGATCGCCGTCGAAAGCGGCCGCAAGACTAATCCTGACCTCAAGATCGGCATCTGCGGCGAGCATGGCGGTCACCCGGCTTCCATCCACTACTGCCACCATATCGGTCTGAACTACGTTTCCTGTTCCGGCCCGCGCGTGCCCATCGCCCGCCTCGCCGCTGCTCAGGCCAAGTTGAAAGAAGCCAGCTACGTGGTTAATCTCGACTGATCACTTCACACACTTACAAAAAGCCCGCGTCATGACGCGGGCTTTTTTTCGACGGCCACAGAAACACGAAGATAAAAAAACCAGACCCGCAGGTCTGGTTTTGTATCCTGAAATCAGGAGTATTACTTGGCGATACCACCCTTGTAGCACAGACCACCCGTTACTTCGAGGGTCGTGGCGTTGATGGCTTCGTTCTCGATAGCGTGACCGATGGCACGGGCGATTTCTTCCGGCTCGATCAGGCGACCCAGATGCACGTCGGCACAGATGGCCTTCAGCGCGTCCTGGTTCATGCCGGCAACCATCGGGGTAGCAGTGTAGCCAGGGGCGATACCAACAACACGGATATTGGGGATGCCGCGCATCAGGAACTCACCAACCATGATCTTCGGCAGCAGAGCATCCGCAACCTTGGTCGAGGAGTAGTTCAACTGACCAACTTGACCGGCCTTGTTGACGGAGGAGATCGGCACCAGAATACCCTTGAAGCCGCCGTTGACCATGGCTTCGGCTGCATCACGCAGCGTCAGGAAAGTACCGGTCAGGTTGACGTCGAGGACGGGTTGCCACTTGTCCAGACCCATCTTGCGGGAGACCTTGCCGGTTTCCTTGTCGAGCGTCAGCAGCATGCTGTCCTTGATGATACCGGCGGAAGCGACGACGATGTTCAGCGCGCCGAAGGCATCGACAGCAGCCTTGATGAACTTGGCAGTATCGGCTTCGCTGGTGACATTACCCATGACGCCAATGGCTTCGCCGCCCATGGCCTTTACATCGGCCACAACGCGGTCGATGTTCTTTTGGTTCATGTCAACGATGGCTACCTTGGCGCCATTCTTGACCAGATACTTGACGACAGCTTCGCCAATACCATTGCCACCACCGGTGACGAGTGCAACACTACCTTTGATTTCCATATTTATTACCTCTAAAAAATTCAGTTCAATTCATTGGTCAGGACAAACCTCCGGCTGAAACCCAGCCGGAGATCATTCCGATCAAAGCTTCTTGGCCTGGGACGAACTGTCCTTGTTCCAGTACACGAAATTGGCATGATTGACGGCGGGCGGGAAGTACTTGATATCGCCAACCGTAATCGGATGCACCGTATCGGGACCAATCACTCTCACGCCAACCGGGAAAATGGTCTTGACCAGAGCAACCGCCTTGGCTTCGGCATCAGCATCGGCCACACCTGCGAACAGACCGGCAGCAACCAGCGCGTTGCCGTTCTTGATATCCCAAGCATTGCCGACCTTTTCGACCGTGAAGTCCATGTCGTTGTAGGTAAAACTCTTCATGATGACCTCTCGTAGGTTGGAAAATTACAGCTTGCGCAGAACGGTGACGCAGTTGGTGACGGAAGAACCGCCAACGTTGAACGCCACACCGATGTCGGCCTTCTTGGCCTTGACGCCGATGGCTTCACCGATCAGTTGCTTGTGGATCAGGGCATGCATGGAAGCGCCAGTGGCGCCAACCGGGTGACCCTTGGACTTCAAACCACCGGACAGGTTGACGGAAACCTTGTCGTCGTCACGCGTGAAGCGGCCAGCCAGATAGTCATGTCCTGCACGACCGTCAGCCGAGAAACCAAGCGCTTCGGTGGACAGGATCTGGTTGATGGTGAAGCAGTCATGCACTTCAGCCAGATTGACGTCGGAAGCCTTGATGCCGGCTTCAGCGTAAGCCTTGGCAGCGGCGTCCTTGCCGGCCATCAGTTCGTACATGTTCGGACGAACGTTCTCAGCCAGACGCTCGCAGGAATGGCCGATACCGGCGATTTCAGAAGCGCGGGCCTTGCGGGAACCGACATTGGCGGTAGCAGTAACCACCAGAGCGGCGGCACCATCGGAGACCAGCGAGCAGTCATGCAGACGCAGCGGTGCGGCGACCATGACGTTCTTGCACCGGCCTTTGGCGTCCAGCTCGTTCAGCGCCATGATTTCGGCCAGAGAAGCGGGGCCTTTCTTCTGGTGGGCCAGGGGGTTCTCGGCACCATTTTTGTAGCACAGTGCGCCAACGGTATAGAGCATCTTTTCGAACTCTTCGTTCGGAATATTGTACTGTGCCTGATAACCCTTGGCATAAGCAGCAAACAGCATCGGGAAGGACCAGCCCTTGGAGCCTTCGCTCGGCCAGTGCGAGCTGCCGGCCAACACTGCCGTCATTTGCGGCGTCGGCAACAGGTTCATCTTTTCAACGCCGATGACCAGAATGTTCTTGTAACGGCCGGATTCGATACCATACACAGCATTGTAGAGAGCAACAGTAGAGGAAGCGCAAGCGCATTCGGCACGGCTCATCGGCTTGAAGCGCAGAGCCGGGTCGATTTCAACGGCCAGAGGAGCAACGTGTTCCTGGTTGTTGAAAGAACCTGGCGAGCAGGAACCAACAAATACGGCATCAATATCCTTGGCATCCAGGCCAGAATCCTTGATTGCGCCTTGACCGGCTTCGATAATCATATCGTAGTAGGTCTTGGTATCGGTCATCAGACCGGTGGCCTTGTCCTTGGTTACGAACGCACCGAATTCGGTGTTATAGGCGCCAATAATGCTTGCTTTAGACATATACATCTCCTATTAAAGAAACTCAGCTCACCAGACTGGCAAGCCCCAACAAAAAAAGCAGCAACATCCAGAAAACCGTCGCCCGCCAAACCAGGCCAACAGCGCTCTGCATGAAATCAACATTCGCCGGATCACCAACACCGAGCTCGACCCTGTCTGTCAGGCCATCGCCTTCCAAGACCGGCATCCCCAGCTGAACACCCAAAGCACCCGCACCGCTCGCCAGCACGATCCCCAACTCCGAATCAGTCCACTGATCCGCCTGGGTACGCCAGCAATAAACAGCGTCCTCAAAGTCGCCGACTACGGCAAAAGCCGCCGCCGTCGCTCTGACGGGAAACCAGTCAATGATAGCAAAAACCTGACGGGAAAACCTGACAAAATCACTATTACCTGCTGCCGGCCGCTCGCGCCAGTACTCGGCAAGAAGCGCCGAAAGGCGATAAAGCACAGCGCCACAAGGGCCAGGCAAAATCACGAACCAGAGCAGTACGGCAAAGACATGGCGATGCGAAGCGGCCAGCGCCAACTCGATCGACAGACGGGAAATATCGGCCGACCCCATTTTTTCACAGGAACTTCCCCGCCATTCGGAAAGCAGGCTGCGCGCCCTCTCAAGCTCACCCTCGCCTAGAGCCTGCTGAATATCGGAATAGTGATGACTGAACTGGCGAAAGCCCATGGTCAGATAAAGCACCAGGACATTGAAAAGCAGAGCCAGAAGGGGATTGACGCGATAAAGCAGGAAGTGCAAGGCCAGCGCCAGCAGCGCAAAGGGCAGAACCAGGATCATCCAGGCCATGACACCATGCCGGTATGAGCCGGCGTTGATGTGCGATTCGACAAAATCGGCCAAAGCCTTTAGCGGAGCAGCGATCAGCCTCTGATATTGCAAGGGGCGCAACTGCTCAAGCAGGAAGACGATGATTAGCGACAGGAAACTCATTCAGCGCAGGCGAAAAACCCCGGAAAAGCAGCTGGAAAAGGCGGCCAAGATACCACAAAAACACTGGCCGATCACGGCGAAAATGGACTTCGCCGCGACAAGCTCAGAGCATGAGGCTCTGACAGGTCTCGGCAAAACCCTTTTCGATCTGCGGCAACGCTTGCCGCAAAGCCAGCCAGTCGCCACCAACCCGTTCCCAAGCCACCGGGTCGAGCGGCATGACCATATCTTCCTGTAGGCGTGAAAAATCAAGGGCATGCGCCGTCACATCCGCCACATGGATGAGATTGGCGATCGAATCCGCCTTTGCCGCTGCCGGCTCGTGGTGTTCCGACACCGCCTGATGCAAAGTTGCCGGAAAATGCCAGGTTTCAGCCAACATGCCGCCCACCTGGGTATGATCGACACCCAGCACATCGCGTTCGGCGACGACGATAAAACAATCGTGCTGGCGTTGGTATTCCAACGCCTTGGCATACTCGACCGGAAAATTGGAGGCCAGGGCCAGTTGCCCGATGTCGTGCAACAGCCCGGCCGTAAAGGCGAGATCGCGATTGCAGCCCGCCATTTCGGCCAACCCCCAGGCCGCTAAGCTGGTGCCGACGCAATGGCGCTGATAAATCTCGGCATCAAAACCACGGCATTGATCGGTACGGAAAGTGCTGTTCATTCCCACCGCCAGCACCATGCTGCGCACCGCCCGGAAACCGAGCACCACAACCGCCTCCTGAATCGTCCCCACCTTGCTCTGTAGGCCGTAGAAGGAGGAATTGGCAACACGCAACACCCGTGCCGTAATGGCCTGATCGTGCGAAATCTGGCGCGCCAGCTTGTCAACATCGACATCTTCCTGCGCGAAGCTGGCCAGCAGTTCCGTAACTGCCTGCGGCAAGGGCGGCAGTTGCTGCAGGCGAACGGCAATTTTGTCCTTGTGTAGGCTAGTCATGCGCGGTGCTCCAGACGGTAATCGAAAATGGTCTGATAGAGCGCCCGACTTGTCTCGCTTTGACCAGCATGCCTGAATAGATAATCGATGCGCTCACGCAGATTCTGACGATAAGCCTCGACTCGCGCCGGATCTTCGACAACTTCCTGCTCTATCCTGACTGCCGGCACTTCACGCCGGACAAGGCTGGCAATTGTACTTTCACTCAAGGCCACACCCACCGGTATCAGTACCCGGCCACCTTCATCGACAACCGCCTCGGCCACCACCATTCCGGGCAGTAGCCGGTCGGTTGCTAAGTCTTCAACACCCATCACAACTCGTCCTTCTGCAAAAATAGTAAATATCCATAAATCTCGCCGCCAATCACCACTTCGCGCCACCAAGCGCGGTAGGGCGTATCGCGCACCACCAATCGTCCGCTGCCGCCTTGCTGCGGAGCCTCCGGCAACATGGCTTGCAGCGATGTTCCCAGTACAGGCCAACGGTCGGCAAACAACTCCTGCGCCACCTCATTGACCAAAGCAAGCATACCCTCGCGATCAACGCCGAGCACCGGCCAGGGTAATTCTCCAACCACGGCCTGCAGTATCGCATAGCCGCTGCGATTACGAAGGTGCAGAAGACGATTTTCCGCCTCCAGATGCATGCGGCTTTCTTCCAGACGCACCAGCTCGCGCGCCGACAGCGCTGCGGCTTCCGCCAGATCGGCAAATTCCAGCGCCACCTGGCGACGCGCCAGCGCCTGCTGGAGCAGGCGGCATAGATGCTCGGGCAACAAGGGAAGGCGCAGGAGATGGTCGATGTCTCCGGTATTGGTAGCCTCCGCAACGCTGTTCCACACACAGGAATCTGCCAGCAGGAAACATTCACACTCCGGGTAGCGGCGGCGCGCCTCCTGCAACAACTCAAGCGCAGCAAAATCCTGACGCGGCGAGCCGCAAACAATGACATCCGGCCAGTTAGCGGCCAGCCATTCAAGCGCAGCCGCAACCCCGTCTACCGCCACGGCATGACAAGGCAAAGGCTCCAGCATCGCCAACACTTCCTGCTGCCCTTCAAACCCGGCCAGCAGAACGGTTGGCTGGCGTTTCACCGGTTTCTGCAAATGCGGCGGCAAACCATGTCTGCCAGCGAGGGTCATTTCAAGTTGTGACACCGGCAAAGCGCGGGAGTAAAAATAGCCTTGAAAAGCGTCGCAACCATGCGAAATGAGCAATGCCAACTGCCCCTCGCTCTCGACGCCAACCGCCACCACCTTGAGCTTGAGACTATGCGCCAGATTGATGATCGCACGGGTCAGCGAGGCATCATTATCGCCGGCGGTAATATCCTGTACGAAGGAGCGATCAACCTTGACGGCATCAATAGGAAAGCGCCGAAGTTGAACCAGGCTGGAATAGCCGGTACCAAAACCGTCGAGTACCAGGCCGACACCGAGTTCCTTCAACCTGGCCAAGGTGTGCATGACTTTGGTCGCATGCTGCTGCATCAACATGCTTTCGGTCAATTCGAGTTCAAGCATTGAGGCTTGCAAACCGCTGGCAGAAAGCGCCGCCACAACATCATCGAATAGCGTTTCGGAATGCAACTGGCGCGCTGACAGGTTAACCGAAACGACCGGCACATCGACACCGGCCTTGTGCCAGGCGGCGACCTGTTCGCAGGCTTTGATCAACACCCAGCGACCGACCGGAAGAACAAGCCCGGTTTCTTCCAGCAAAGGCAGAAACTGTTCGGGCGTAATCAGGCCGCGACTCGGGTGCTGCCAGCGCAGCAGCGCCTCGACACCCTGCACACGGCCACTGTGACAGCATAAGCGCGGCTGGTAATGCAAAATAAATTCGCCACGCACAACGGCATTGCGTAAATCCACTTCCAGAAAAAGCTGGTCACGCATCGCCTCCTGGAGGTCTGGCGCATAAAGCTCGACATTGTTGCGGCCATCCTCCTTGGCGCGGCGCATGGCCAGCTCGGCATTACGCACCAGTTCATGGCGCTCTTCGCCATGCTGCGGATAGAAGGCAATACCAACACTCGCCGTGGCGAAAACTTCATGACCTTCGACCTGCACCGGCAAGGCCAGCGTTTCAATCGCCCGCCGCGCCACCAGTTCGGCCTGGTCGACCTCGGCGGTATCGGCCAGAATGGCGGCAAAGACATCGCCGCCCAAGCGTCCGACCGTATCACCCTCGCGCACAACGCCAGAAAGCCGCCCCGCCACCTGGCGCAACAATTCATCCCCGGCGACATGACCAAGGGTTTCATTGATGACATGAAAGCGGTCGATATCGATAATCATCACCGCCAGCCGCATACCCTTGCGCCGCGAAATATTGAGCAGATTCTGCAGGCGGTCGTAAAAAGCGATCTGGTTGGGCAGCGCCGTCAGGGCATCGAACAGGGCAAGATGGGCGACCTGACTCTGATCGGCAACAAAACTGGTAATATCGTCGGCAATGCCGCCAATGCTGACGACATGGCCATCATCATCGCGAATGGCGAAATTGCGCGCGTGCAGCCAGCGCAAACGGCCATCGGAACGAACGACGCGGAACTTCTCGTCGAGACCACCCATGCGACGTAAATGCAGGGCATTTTCGAGCTTTTCGCGGTCGTCGGCATGCACCGGCCGCAGCCAGTCGGCCGGATCGGCATAAAGTTTATTGACCGATTCTCCCCAGATCTGCTCGTAGCCCGGGCTGATGTAGGTGAACTGCAGGGTGGCGGCATCGACCAGCCAGAAGCATTGTGGAATATTGCCCGCCAGTTGCAGAAAGCGCGCCTTGCTCTCGCCAAAGGCGTCTGCCGCATCACGCACCGCCTGCACGGTTTTCTCGCTATCGCGCCGCAACAGGCCATTGGCGCATTCGCGCTCGACCACCGGCAACAGGCGGGAAAGATTGCTCTTCAAAACAAAATCCTGAGCGCCGGATTCGAGCAGGCCCGAGGGCAGAAATTTACTGTCGCGGTCAAGAATCAGGATGACCGGCACTGTCGGGTCGGCAACGCGGATGGTGTCGAGCGTTTCGGTCGCCGGCAAATTTTCCAGATTGCAATTCAGGAGGATGATGCTCCAGCGCTGATCCTCGCAAAGCGCCGCTGCCAATTCCGAAGGATTGAAGGCATAGCGGGCAAAAACGGTATGGCCGCCACTCTGCAGCGCCTGCAGCAAACGTTCGCACTCCCGGGTTTCCGACTCGAGAATCAGTACGCTGAGAATATCTGCGGCTCCGGCCGATTTACCCGACATTACTCCTACTCTCCCGTCCCAAGCGCCCACGCGGCCAGCCTATTGTAGTCCACACCACCGCGCACTGACAAAGAACGCACCAGAACAAATTCACGGCAATTCCAGCTCATCGCTGACACTGCCGGTAACCGATCAGGTGGCTTTATCATCTTGCGCACCAAGGTCATGTGCGGCACAAAACGCCGGTCTTCCAGACGAAAACCCTGAGCCCGCAAGCGCTGCGCCAAATCTTCTGCCAAAGCCCGCAAAGCAGCATCAACCTCGGTGCAGCCCGCCCACAGCAGATGATTATGTGGCCAGTAGCCGAGTCGATCAAAGCGTATGGCGAAATGGTCAGCCTCGACTCCGGACGCGGCCTCCAACACCGCCGGCAAGCGCTCGACCGCCACTTCGCCGAGAAAAGCCAAGGTAAGGTGCAAGGTTTCCGGCCGCGTTGCCCGTCCGCCCCAGCGCCGCGCCGCACCCTGCGCCAGCGCCGACAATTCAGCGACAACCTGTGATTCCGGCCAGAGGGCGAAAAAAAGGCGCATGGAATTGGGTGACTGACTCATTCGAGAAAACTTTTCAACGCAAAGTGCCACAGAGAAAACCAATTCATCAATTGCTCACGCGCTAGCTTGAAATATCGAAATGTTTTCTCTGCGGTTCTCTGCGCCTTCGCGCCTCTGCGTTGAAGTTTTACTCACCTGTGCCGAATCAGCACCACCGCCTGCGCCTCGACTGCTTCACCACGGCCGAGATAACCGAGGGTCTCGTTGGTCTTGCCCTTGACGTTGACGCTGCCGGAATCAATGCCGAGATCAGCGGCAATGTTGTCGATCATGGCTGGCACGAAAGTAGCAATTTTCGGGCGCTGGGCGATGATCGTCGCATCAACATTGCCGATTTTCCAGCCAGCATCGCGCAGCAGTTCGACACTAGCCCGCAGCAGAACACGGCTGTCGACCCCGGCATAGCGCGGGTCGGTATCGGGAAAATGACGACCGATATCGCCCAGTCCAGCCGCCCCCAGCAGCGCATCGGTAATCGCGTGCAGCAAGGCATCGGCATCGGAATGACCGAGCAGGCCGCGTTCGAAGGGAATGGTGACGCCGCCCAGGATGAGTGGCCTGCCCTCCACCAGTTGATGCACATCGTAGCCCTGTCCGACCCTGATCATTTCGTCACCTCCGCCAGAATTTTGCCTGCCAAGGCCAGATCAGCCGGGAAGGTTACCTTGAGATTGGTACTATCACCGCGCACCAGGCGCGGCCTTAAACCCATCGCTTCCACTGCCCCGGCTTCATCGGTGACGCCGGATGCCTGCGTCAGCGCCTCGCGCAGCAGAGCAAAGCGGAACATCTGCGGCGTTTGCGCCTGCCACAAACCATCACGCGGCTCGGTTGCCCGAATGCGACCTTCGGCATCGGCGCGCTTCAAGGTATCCGCCACCGGCAGAGCCAGAATGCCTCCGACCGCATCGCCCGCCAGTTCATCGATCAGGCGTTGCAGGAGCGCTGCCGGAAGGCAGGGCCGGGCGGCATCATGCACCAGCACCCAGTCATCCCCGGCAGCCTCGGTCGCCGCCGCAGTCAAGCCGCCAAGCACGCTGTCGGCACGCGTCTCGCCGCCGACATAAGCGACTCTCAGTTTGTCGCCCAGGCATCCCCAGTCAAAACTTGTCCAGTGCGCATCTTCCGGTGAAAGAACAACCCAGACGCAAGAAATGGCCGGGCAGGCGCAAAGTGCAGAAAGGGCATAATATATCAAGGGCTTGCCGTCGATTTGCAGGTATTGTTTGGGCACTTCCGCCCCGAAACGGGCGCCGCTGCCAGCAGCGGGAACGATGGCAATATGTTTGGGCATTTCGGCATTTTACCCGAGAAGGCCGGTCTCAGTGGACCTGCAAGAACCGCCCTTAAATGCCGATTAACTTTGGTAATAGTCCAAACGCATCCTACCCGTTTGAGGGTTATGTGACCGGTATTATTACCGGAATATTCCTGCCATATCGCCTAAAATGGGTTTGTGAGCCTGAAGCAAGGTGCCACGGGGAGAACATGATGGACATGGCTGACAACCCCAAAAAAACTCGCGAGCCGGTAGTCGCCGGGCGCTTTTACCCTAATGAGCCGCAAACACTCGCCAGCGAGATCTCCCGCCTGCTCGATTCGGTTGTGGTAAGCGACACCCGTCAACCCAAGGCCATTATCGCCCCGCACGCCGGCTATATTTACTCCGGCCGCACTGCTGCTGCCGTCTATACCCGCATCAAGCCCTGGAGAGGCACTATCCACCGCGTCATCCTGCTCGGCCCGAGCCACCATACCGCCGTTGCCGGACTGGCGCTACCCTCGGTCGACGCCTTTGCTACGCCCTTGCGAAGCATCCCGCTTGATCAACAAGCGATGAGTGAGCTTCGCGCCTTGCCGCAAGTCGTCGTCAGCGACGCCGCCCACGCCAGCGAACATTCGCTGGAAGTGCAACTGCCTTTCCTGCAGTCTGTACTCGAATCCTTCACGCTGGTTCCGTTGGCGGTCGGCCAGGTGCAACCGGAAAGTGTTGCCGAGGTACTGGAGGCCGTGTGGGGTGGCGACGAGACCCTGATCGTCGTCAGTTCCGACTTGTCGCACTTTTTGCCTTACGCCAGCGCCCGGGTGCGCGACCGTATGACCTGCGACGCCATACTCGACTGCGACCCCAGTATTGACCCGCATGATGCCTGCGGCGCCCATCCGATCAATGGCCTCCTGCTTGCCGCTACGCGGCACAATTTGACACCGGAACTGGTCGAACTGTGCAATTCCGGTGACACGGCCGGCGACAAGAGTGCCGTCGTCGGCTATGCTGCCTTTGCCTTTTACCCAGAGAGCTCCGTGCCCGCCTGACGGGCATGACGATGAGCAACCCCAAAAAATGAAAGTTATGCCCACTCCCCTCTCCCCCGACCCCTCTCACGTAAGCGGGCAAGGGGAGGTTGGTGAGCCGCTGCGCGGCATTGGTATTGAACAACGCGCTCACCTGGGCGCCAACCTGCTCATCCTGGCGCGTAACGCCATCGGTGAACGTTTCGGTGTCGCCAGCTGGCCTATTGCCGACCTGCCGGAACTGCACACGCCGGGCGCAACATTTGTCACCCTGATGAAACGCGGTTCTCTGCGCGGCTGCATCGGCACCCTGTCCGCCTACCGGCCGCTAATCGACGATGTCCGCGCCAACGCCTGCGCCGCCGCTTTTTCCGACCCGCGTTTTGCGCCGGTCGATGCTGCCGAATTGCCTGTCATCGCGGTCGAGGTTTCGCTCCTGACAGTGCCAACGCCACTGTCTTTTACCAGCGAAGCCGATGCGCTGGCACAATTGCAACCCAATATCGACGGCGTCATCCTGCGTGTTCGCCATTACCGCGCCACCTTCCTGCCACAGGTCTGGGAACAGTTGCCGGACGCTCCCAGCTTCATGGCCCATCTCAAGCAAAAGGCCGGGCTGCCCGCCGATTACTGGAGTCCGGATGTCGTCCTGGAACGCTATCAGGTCGAAAAATGGAAAGAGACAAGCGCCTGAACACGCCGGAATCCGAGCACCCGGCACGCTGGTGGTCAACCACCGCCGACGGCCATCTGCTGTGCGAACTTTGTCCGCGTAACTGCAGCCTGCGTGAGGGGCAGCGTGGGCTGTGTTTTGTGCGTCAGGCCAAAGACGGCCGCATGATCCTGACCACCTATGGCCGCTCATCCGGTTTCGCCATCGACCCCATCGAAAAGAAACCGCTGCATCACTTTTATCCCGGCAGCCGCATCCTTTCCTTCGGCACAGCCGGCTGCAATCTCAATTGCAAGTTTTGCCAGAATGCCGATATTTCCAAGGCCAAAGACACTGACCGCCTCGTCGTTGCCGCCTCGCCAACAGAAATTGCCCGTGCCGCCGAACGGCAAGGGGTACCTGCTGTGGCCTATACCTATAATGACCCTATCATTTTTGCCGAATACGCCATCGATACTGCGCTGGCCTGTCGCGAACGCGGCATCCGCAATGTTGCCGTCACCGCCGGCTACATTCATCCGGTACCGCGTCAGGAATTTTTCGCCGTCATGGACGCCGCCAATATCGATCTCAAGTCCTTCAGCGACTATTTCTACCACCGGCTGTGCGGCGGCCACCTGCAACCGGTGCTCGACACCCTGGCCTATGTCCACCACGAAACCGATTGCTGGCTGGAAATAACCACCCTCATCATCCCCGGCTACAACGACAGCCCGCAAGAACTAGCTGCCTTATCCCACTGGATCGCCAAGGAACTGGGCAGCGACGTGCCGCTGCATTTCTCCGCCTTCCGCCCCGCCTGGAAAATGCCGGACACGCCGCCGACGCCGCGCCAAACCCTGAGTCTGGCGCGAAAAATCGCTCTCGATGCCGGCTTGCATTACGTCTACACCGGCAACCTGCACGACAGGGAAGGCGGCACGACATTTTGCCCGGTCTGCCACGCCAAATTGATCGTGCGCGACTGGTATGATATCCATCAGTACAATGTTGATCTGGATGGACACTGCCCCGACTGCCAGAACAGAATAGCCGGACACTTCGGCAACCGACCCGGAAAGCAGCCGTCTGCTCCAGGATAATCAAGCTCTCATGACCGCACTTCATCGCAACATTTTTTCGAGAACATCCCACGGCGCATTGCTCGGCCAACTGACACGACCGGAATACGCCAGCGCCCTGGTGCTGTTGCCAAGAACCGGGATCAGCCTGGCGCACGTCGACCTCTGCGCCGGACTGGTCGCCCGCAATATCGCCACCCTCAGCATCGAACTGCTGACCATCCGCGAAGCCCAGTTCCCCGACGCCACACATAACACCGCGCTCCTGACCGAACGCCTCACCGATACTCTCGATTTCATTCGTCACGATGGCGACATGCAGGAATTGGCTCTCGGCCTTTACGCCGTTGATCACATCACCCCTGCCGCCATCCGTGCCACAGCACAACGCGACCGCGATGTGCTTGCCCTGGTGACCGAAAACGGTTTCATCAGCAATGCCGGCCGCGAATATCTGGAAGCGCTCGCCACACCGCTGCTTGTCTTGATTGATGTTGAAGATATTGCTGCCGCCAACGCCGCACGACGCGCTTTCGATCTTGTTCAGGCAGCGCACGAATTGCGTCTGATCAATCCACACGAGGCGGCGAGCGAAGCCGCCGCCTGGTTCGAACGCTGGCTGGTCAGTCCTTCCCCGGCAACCACTTGAGCAGGGCTTCGTAAAGCACCTTGGGATTGATGGGCTTGGTGATAAAGTCTTCCATACCGGCCTCAAGACAGGCCTGCCTGTCCTCTTCGAAAGCATTGGCAGTCACCGCCAGAATCGGCAGTTTTCCCTTTTTCGGCAGTGATCGGATGGCGCGCGTTGCTTCCAAACCGTCCATTTTTGGCATCTGGATATCCATCAGCACCAAATCATAATTTCCGGCGCGCACCTTATCCACGGCTTGGCGGCCATCGACCGCAACATCGACGGCCAACCCCGCCACATGCAGCAATTCCATAGTCAATTCACGGTTGGCAGGATTATCCTCGGCCACCAGAATATGGGCGCCGGCATGACGGTCAAAGAGTTCAGCCTCGATACCCTTGCTGCTATCAAAGATAGCCAGCGGCATCATGCCCTGACCATGGCGCAGGTGAGCCGTAAACCAGAAAGTGCTGCCCTTGCCAAGTTTGCTTTCGACACCAGCTTCACCACCCATCAGTTCGGCCAGCCGGCGCGTAATCACCAGGCCGAGGCCGGTGCCGCCAAACTTGCGGGTCATTGATGCATCACCTTGTGCAAAGGCACGGAACAGGGTGGGTATCTTCTTCGGCGCAATACCGATGCCGGTATCCTCGACTTCAAAACGCACGACCATCTCATCGCCCACCGTTTCCAATAACTTGGCGCGCAGGGTGATCGTACCCTGTTCGGTAAATTTGATGGCGTTGCTGGTGTAGTTGAGCAAGGCCTGACGCAAGCGGGTCGGGTCGCCGCGCAGCCACAGCGGCACATCGGTGACTTCAACCTGGATGCTCAGCCCCTTGGCCTTCACCGGCTCCAGAATCAGGGAGCGCACATGGTCGAGAACGGCAGAGAGCGGGAAATTGCTTTGCTCGAGTTCGAGCTTGCCGGCTTCGATTTTGGAAATGTCGAGCACATCGTTAATCAGCGTCAGGAGGTGCGCAGCGGCACTGTCGATCTTTTCGAGTTGCACATCTTGTTCCGGGGTCGGTTTGGCATGGCGCAACAGATAGGTCAGGCCGACAATAGCGTTCATCGGTGTGCGAATCTCATGGCTCATATTGGCCAGAAAAGCGCTCTTGGCGACATTGGCGGCCTCAGCCAGTTCTTTGGCCTTTTCCAGCTCGATGGTGCGGGAGACAACCAGTTCGGTCAGGTGTGCACGATGCTTGTCGAGTTCCTGTTCGATCAGCTTGCGCTCGGTAATATCCCGGCTGATACCGTGAAAACCGACAACATTGCCATTTTCGTCACGATCGGTCGAGGCGCGGATTTCCATCCAGATTGCCCGGCCATCCTTGCAGCGTTGTTCAACCTCGTAGGACGAGGTTGCGCTTGGCGGCATACCCGCTTTTTCCGCCTCCTGGCGCTGGCGGACAACTTCGTTGTGTATGCGCAGCCCCTCCTCGGTCATCAGGTCGGTGACTGATTTGCCAAGCGTTTCTTCGACCTTGAAGCCACGAATACGCTCGTCGGCCGGGCTGACGTAGGTGAGGCGGTGATCGCGATCCAGCTCCCAGACCACATCCGAAATATCTTCGGTCAATTGGCGGTAGCGCTTTTCGCTTTGCCGCAAGGCATTTTCAATCTCTTTGCGTTCGGTAATATCGATGGTGTAGCCTGCCAGATAGCGCTTTTCGTCCAGAAGAATGGGAAATTTGACCGTCCAGTAGTAATGCCCGTTAAACTCTTCTTCAACCCTGATGGTCTTGCCTTCCTGCAGGATTCGCATGTCGTCGGCGACCATATTTTTCGCCAGATCGGACGGAAAAAGCTCGTCCATGTTTTTGCCCAGCAAATCGGCCAGTGGCCTGCCCAGCATCGTTTCATAGTTCTTGCTCAAACGAATCGGACGGATATTCTCATCCTTGAAAAAAACATAGATGGGGCTGTTTTCCATGAAAGCATTGAAGATCGCTTCACTCTCGCGCAGCGCCTCTTCCACCCGCTGGCGCCCGGAGATATCAACGAAACTGCAACGCAACAAACGGCGATCCTTGGCCGGCATGTGGACAAAATGAACATCACAGAGTACTTCCTTGCCCTCGGCATCACGGATGTAATGCTCAAAACTGGGCTTTTCGCCAGCACTGACGCGATCAAAGATTTGCAGAACAAACTGCCTGACACTCAATCCACCGAATTGATCCGGAATCAAAAAACGCTCGGCATTTCCAGCCGCTAACAATTCTTCCCGGCTGCATTTGCTCAATCTCTCGGCGGCGGGGTTGCAATCGACAATACGATCAGCATCGACGTCGTACAGTACAATGGCATCAGGCGCCTGCTCGACCAGCACCCGATAGCGCGCTTCACTTTCCAGCAAAACCTGTTCCACCCTGGACTGGCAACGCTTCTTTGCCAACATGGCAATTAGCAGCAGAACAAGGACAAAAAGGACAACCGTCAGCAGATTGACGGAAAAATCACCCTGTTCAAGGGATACCGCCTGCGCCAACGCGGGAAAGCCGAAACCTGCCGCACATAAAATCTTCAGACCTTGCCGCATGAACAGAACTCTCCTTTTGCTGCCATTCTACTGCACACTCTCATCAACCCACCGGTGCTTCATCGTCCTTGTTGCTCATTTCTGCCACTGGTTTGGCTTCTTGTGGTGCCGCATCAGGCTTCTTCGGACGCCGGCGCCAGTAGCCGCCGGTGCCGAAGCATTCCCAGGCCCACTTCACCCATTTCAGCAGCGAAGCCGCCAGCCAGAGTGCCCAGATCAGCATGACCACCCGGTATAAGAGCACCGGCACCGAGAAGACCCAGGCCTGCGCCGTCGTACCACCCAGCCGGTCGACGTACCAGCGCAAGTAAGAGGCGCTCGAACCATTGCCTTCGATCATCATGTCCGGATAACCGAGCAGGCCGGCCTGTACCGTGTAAAAGATCACCCCAGCCGCCACCAGTGTCCATAGCACCAACAAAATTTGCAGGAGGTTGAAACCCCAGCGCCCCGCCTCGCTCATCCAGCGTTGCCGCACTGCCAAAATGAGGAACCAGCCGCCGACCACCGCCGCACCAATCAGGGTCGATTGCGCCAGACCCAATCCCAACAGGAACCAGGCCAGAATACTCAGCGGCGTGAAACGCGAACGGCCAAGGAAGACAGCGATGGCCAGGACAACAACAAGGACGCCCCAGAACAGCACCGCCGGCCCCAGACGCGGCCCACCGAGCGACAGGATGACGCGATCCTGCGGCATATTGATGTGCAGGCTTTCATTGACGCCTTGGGCGCCAACGCCAAACGACTGCGTTGCAAACAGCCATTCCATGCCACGCGCCTCGCGCCAGACCAGCTTGATGCGCTGGGCGCCGGGAACGAGCGGAATGGTGACCTTGCGCCCTTCGGCCTGGATCGGTTGCACGCGACCGTTGATAGAGATTTCCATCAATTGCGCGCCTTCGGGCAACTGGAAGCTGTGGTTGCCGCCCTGGCTGCTGCGCAACAACAGTTCGGTGGCGACATCGCTGGCGCGCTGACCTGGCGTCACGGCACTGACCAGTTTATCCACGGTCAGGGTCTGGCCGGCCTCGCCAGCCGGTTTGCTAATGGCGATGCCGATTTCCTCGCCCGGCCACGGCTGCCAACGCGGCGCCCAACGGTTGCCGCTCTGATGCAGGACGGGCGGGATGCCGGAAAGAACGGCATGCCACTGCGTCGACACATCAAGCATCCAGACTTCGATCTGGTTAACTTCGCGGCTGCTGACCAGCTTGAGCTTGGGCGCTTCCTTCAGGGTGCTGACAAAGCTGGCACCCTCCTCGCCGCCCAACTGGACAATGGCCTGATCCGCTTCAACCCGCACCGAATTGTCATTGACCGATTCGCCTTCGAGCAGACGGATCTTGACCGCCACCGGCGCCTTGCTCGGGGCAGCGCGGACAATGCGTGTTTCCACCGTCCACCGCAAACCCAGTCGCAAAGTGCGTTCGACCTGCACCAGCGGCGGCAGGGAATCGCGCTGTGTTCCCGTTTCCTCGGCCTTGCCGGAAACCGCCTCGCGCGTCAGACTCAAGGCGCCCGAAGCCATTTCGCGGGCATCCAGCCCGGACATGTTCCAGCCCTTCAATTCCGAGCGCACTTCACGCACGGCCATTGGCAAGGCAATCTGCACGGTCGAAGCATCGCCGACATCGGAATCGAGCACCACCTGATGCACGCCTTTCTCCAGCGCCAGCCACAGCGTACCGGAATCGGCGCGACGAATGACGGCCGGCTTGCCGTCCACCGTCGCCGCCGAGGGTCGCCACTGCGCTGCTTTGCCCGGCAAGGGCAGCATGACATTGGCAATGGCATGCAGTTCCAGGCGCAACTGGATGCGCGCCCCCTCTGCCGAGATCAGCAAGCGGGAAAGTTCGGCGCAATTGGGCGCGCAATCTGGCGGTGCTGTCAGCCGGTCACGCAGTTCGTCCAGAATGGCCGGAGTTGGGGGCATCGGCGGCGCGGCGTTGGTGGCAGCCTCAACCGAAGGTGCGGCTGCCGACAAAGCCAAAAGCAGGCCAAACAAGGCTGCCGTGGCAGCGCCAGCCCGTCGCGCGCAGAGCGGACATTTAGGCAACCGGCCGATGAGCGCCAACAAGGAGGCCACCATCAGGACGACACTCAACAGACGCCAAATAATGGTCAGCGCTGGCGGCATCAGGTAAAGATTCAACTCCTGTGTTTTCTCCACCGGCCCCTGCCAGATCAGACGGTGCGAACGCCAGTTCCAATCCGGCAAACCAGGACCCGTCTGATTTTTGGCGTTCGGATCGACTTCCTCAAGCTGAATCTGCGCTTTATCCTGCCGGGACATACCGGACATTTTGCTTTCCAGCCGCAGCATTTTGCCGCTGACACCTGCTTTGGCCGTCATGGCCTGGTTCACTTCCATCTTTCTTTTCATCACTTCGGCCTGCTGTCTGGCATCCGCCTGAACTGCCGGTGCACCATCTTCTTCGCTCTCTGCGGGCATGGGCTCTGGTGGCGGGGGCGCCATCGGCATCTTGTCATCAGATTCCACATTGGCTTCGGCTTTATAGGCCGCCATGCCGGGCAGGCTGAATCCACGGCCAGCGCTCTGGCTCTGCAATTCGAGCGAGGGATAAAGCGACATGCGCACCTGATCGACTGCATAAGGCACCAGGATGACGAGCAGCACCGCCAGACAGATGCCCTTGCCCCAGTTCGCCAGCTTCTTGAACACCCCTTCCGGCAACACCCGGGTCAGTGCCAAAAAGGCCAGCAGGACAATCCATGCTACTTGCGGCGCGTCCTCCATATGCCAGGAAATGACCAGCGCCGCACCCAGCAGGGCACCAGTGCGCCAACCGAGCAATTTGAATGCAGCCAGGGCAGAGAGCAGGACGAAGAAGAAATCCCACAGCGTCCATCTCGCCACCCAGGAACCTTCCGCCTTGTCGACACCACTGGCATGGAAAAGCCGCCAGCCCGGCGGCAAATTGAGCTGGGTCGACACCTGGTTGAAATCAGAAAGCCAGCCGGTGGCCAGCAGTTTGCCGCTGAAGTTTTCAATACGGCTGTCAGCGCCAATATTGGCCAAGCCTTGCCTGACCTCGATACCCAACGGATCGCCCGGTTTGAGTCGGGTCACCATCTGGTCAATACCGCTGGAGGCCGCCCGGCCAAGGACAGCGGGTGCTGCCATTTCCAGACGCCAGGAACGCGATAGGGTACCCGTAATCTTGTCCTGCACCGTCGCGCCAGCACCGTTGAAATCGAGCCAGATTTCGCGGGCGATAGCGAGTTTGTCGGGATTGGGTGTCGGATTGCCGCGCCGGGTTTCGACGAGTTTCATCGTCTCCCCCGGCCGCAGGCGGTAGGCCGGATATTGCTTCCAGTGTTCCGGCATGGAAACCTGACGCGCATCAACCGAGGCCACACCCTCCACCGTCACCATGCGCAAATCGTTGCGGCCGACAAAGGACCAGATTTCCTCGGGCATTGCAGTAGCTTTGGGCAGCGACAGGCTCTTGGCTGGCGTCATCAAACGGCCGCGAATCTCGACTGGCCAGTTGCCGGCGCGCGCCTGCATCTTGAGGCTGCCGCCCTTTTCCAGACGGGCCGGCAAGGCACTGCCGATCGACTCCGGGATAAAGCCTTCCAATAACGCCGCATTGAGTTCGATTTCGCGCGGTTTGCCGGCGACGTCCAAATCGAAACGGGTCGTCACGCGCAGGGGAATCTCGTCGCTCACCAGCCGGTAGGTACGAATACTGACCGAGTCACGGCTTTCTTGTTGACGCGCCGCCTGTTGCAGCCAGACGCGGCCATCCTGGTCGGTCTGCGGGGTAACTGTCTTGCCGTCGATGCTTAATTGCAGAATGCCGGTAGCTCTGGGCAACATCAGATTTTGCGGCATCTGCTTCCAGGGCAGGCTACCGGTCAGAGCATAGGCGCCCACCGGCAAGGTGACGAAAGGACGACCGTTTTTGGCCGCCACGGCCACCGTCTGGCCATTGGCCTTGACTTCCTGCGGCCAGTGTTCAGCTTCGCCCGGCAGTTCAACCCCGGCATTCGGCGCGTAGACCTGTACCTCCATCCGGAACTGGGCAGCAGCGGTACCCGCCTGCAAGGCCAGGCGCGAAGGCCAGACACATTCACCCGCATTACCACCAGCGAAGGTCTGCGGGCATTTCAGAGTGTCCCGGCCATGCAGCACCCAGGGCACCCAGGTTTTCAAGGGATCGGGAACCGACTCCACCGGCATCGGCGCTGCCGTGGCCGCTACAGATTGAAGAAGAATGACCAATGCCAGCAGTTTTTTTATCGACATATTTCCCCCTTTTTTTGAGAGAAGGGGACTAGTTGAAACCCCTTTCCCCCTCACACCTCACCTCTTGGGAAACACTGATTCATTCGTCACCCCGGCAAAAGCCGGGGTCCAGTTCGTTAACTTTCCTGGATTCCGGCTTTCGCCGGAATGATGTATCTGGATTTAATCAGTACCCCCTGACTCCTCGCCACTCACGCTTCTCTAAATCTTGAATTTCCCGACCGTCTCCCGCACTTCGCGCGTCAATTTTTCCAGACTTTCAGCCGACTGCAGCGACTGCTGGGCGGCATGACTGCTTTCTTCGGCCACATGCGCAACGCGCTCGGTCTGGTTGGCCATGTTCTGGCTGGCCGAACTCGATTCCGCCAAAGAATCTGTGATCTGGCGCACCACTTCGACCACGCGCTCCGAACCGGCGCGAATATCGCTTATGGCCGACCCCGCCTGCATTGCCAAAGCAGCGCCGCGTTCAACCTGAGCCACCGCCTCGGACATAGCATTGACGGCCTGATCGGCGCGCTGCTGGATGGAACCCGTCACACTGGCAATCTCGGACGTCGCCTGCGTCGTGCGCTCGGCCAGCTTGCGCACTTCGTCAGCCACAACGGCAAAACCGCGCCCGGCTTCACCGGCTCGCGCTGCCTCGATAGCGGCATTCAAAGCCAGCAAGTTGGTCTGCTCGGCCACCCCCTTGATCACCGAAACAATGCCAGAAATCTGCCGCGACTCATCTCCCAGCGCAGTAATTGCGGAAGATGTATTACGCACCTTGTCAGCAATGGCGTCCATTTCACTGGTGGCATCGAGAATGGTCTTGCCGCCTTCCTGCGAACGTTGGCCGGCGTCACGCGAAAGCGTCGCCGCCTCATTGGCGCTATCGGAAATCTGGTTGATACCAACACTTAATTCCTCAACCGAAGCGGCCATGTCGCTGGCC
>Ga0316605_10000275_pt1 | contig 42885 bp, 42 predicted proteins | sample OWC_soil_day20_n_FD_207666 | JGI IMG/M metagenome (GOLD analysis project Ga0316605, IMG submission 207666) | Wetland soil microbial communities from Old Woman Creek delta, Ohio, United States - OWC_soil_day20_noCT | ecosystem: Environmental > Terrestrial > Soil > Wetlands | place: USA: Ohio...
GAAAGGCGTCCCTCATCGAAGGGTTCAGCTGCCTTCAGGCGGAGTGGTCTTACCTCAATACTGGGACCCACGAATGGGAGAACATCCGGGAGTTCGACCGGGAGGTCGTTACCAAGATCCTCACCGCCCTGGAGGCAATTGACCGGGTGGTGAATCCTGCTCCAACCACGGGGGGAGTCCAGTAAGTGTGGTGCCTGATCTAGTCACGAGTTCAGTTCCTGATCCGGGAATTTGAGGTGCATCCTAGGGAGGTGAATCCCCTACTAGGGGATGGGGGGGCTGCCTCCACGAAGCGAGTTCCTCTGTCCCCAATTGTTCAGGCTGGCTGGCGTTGACCCGCATGTCGGCCAAGCGCGATGCCGTGGGCGAGTTCCTGACCACCGAAGGGGGCTATCGTCTATCGCTCGGGGTTGAGGGTGGCCTGATGGGCCGGGGCGGGGACATCATCATCGTGGACGATCCCCTGGACCCGAACATGGCCGCGTCAGATGTCCAGCGCGCCCATGTGAACGACTGGTTTGATCGGACCCTGTACTCGTGTCTCGACAGCCAGAAGACCGGCGTGATCATCATCGTCATGCAGCGGCTCCACATGGATGACCTCGTGGGGCACGTGCTTGAGAAGGACGATTGGGAGGTGCTCTCCCTGCCGGCCATCGCCGAGGAGGAGGAACGCCATGAGATCCGAACCTTGGTGGCCGAGCACCCGGGGCTCATCGACCCGGAAGCCTTCGAGAGGGCCCAGCACATGCTGGAGCCGAAGGTCCGGAGGACGCGGCAGGAGTGCCGGAACCCCATCTATCTCGTGCGGGGCGCCTTTAAATGTGGTCTCTGTGGGCGGAGCATGACCAGCGCCTCGACCTTTCGCAGCGGCCGGCTGCACCGCTACTACCGCTACAGCACCCGGGACAAGCAGGGGAAGGCGGTGTGCCCAACGGTCCAGATGCCGGCCGAGGCGATCGAGGGCTTCGTGGTCGAGCGCGTCCAGAAACTTCTGGAGGAGCCTCGGATGCGGCCCCTATTGACGGGGCACCTCGAACGGCTGGGTCTCCAGGCACCGGAAGGGCGTCTCACCGATCTTTGGTCCGCCTTGACTCTACCCAACAAGCAACGGCTCATCCGTCTGCTGGTGGCCGAGGTTCGGGTGGATCAGCGGGCCGGAAAGCAGGCAGTCCAGCTGCGGGATCTAGATGAGATCCATTCGCGGGTGGAGGCCGCATGCTGACCTTCGAGGTGCCACTGATCCGAGTTCGGATGGGGAAGCAGGTCAGGTTCGCCGACCACCGGCCTCTACCTTTCCAGGGGAAGGTTCCGGTCATGGCCCGGACCCTGGCCCTGGCCCATCGCATCGTCCAGGCTGTCGAAGCCGGTGACCTGAGAGACTTCAGCGAGGCTGCCCGGCATATGGGGGTGAGCCAGGCCCGTGTATCGATGCTGGTGGCGTTGACCTTCCTGTCGCCGCAGATCCAGGAAGCCATCCTCGGCGGGACGGATGATGGGAAGGGCTTCCATACCCTACTCAAGTTGGCCCGGCTGGATACCTGGAAGGACCAGGAAGCCAAGGCGATCTCGGCCATGGCCGGTGAGAGGGATTGGGGCAGAACCTCTCCGATTCGTAATCCACCCTGCGATTCCGACCCCGAATCTCGCCCAAATACCTCTCAGAACGGGAGGGACCAGGCCCAGAAGGAGGGCGAAAGTGGGGAGCTGCAGGTCAAGCGGACACCCCGCCGGCGTCCAGTCATTCCGCTCTCGGCCTAGGGGCCAGCGGGTTTCCTGCGATGCTCGACCTGGCAACAAAAACGGCCGACTGCAGTCGGCCGTTTTTGTTGGTAGAGCCCGTGGGATTTGAATGAGTGCGGTTGTAGGCATGTGCACCCCCAGACCCTGGATGAGCACATAAGCCAAGAGGGCCGGGGATGTCCCGGCCCTCTTGATTTTGGTAGCGGGGGTAGGATTTGAACCTACGACCTTTGGGTTATGAGCCCAACGAGCTACCGGACTGCTCCACCCCGCGGTAGGAACTCGAGTGTAGCAGGGATCGGCGGAACAGCAAGGGCACACATGGAAAGGACAGGGCTGGTGGGTGCTCAGGACGGGTGTTGGTATGCTCGTCCCACGTTCGGGAGGTCCGATGGGTCGGCGTTGGGTGGCCATGCTGGTGATGTGCGCGGCTGTCGGGCTGACGGCTGGGCCGCGGACCTGGACGCCGGAGAAGTGGTTCGAGAAGCCCAGGTCGCCCCGGATCGCCAACTACCGCATCGAGGCGGTGCTGGACTTCGAGCACAAGACGCTGGAAGGCAAGGAGACGATCTCCTGGCGCAACACGGGCACGGCGCCGACGCAGGAGCTGCCGCTGCATCTCTATCTCAACGCCTTCAAGGGGCCCCAGAGCCTCTTCGTGAAGGAAAGCGGCGGCCGCCTCCGCAGTGACCGCCTGGACCGCCCCTCGGAAGCCGACTCCTGGGGCTACTGCCGCCTCATCAATGCCCAGATGGATGGCCGGGACCTCGATGGCCACGACGGCGAGGACGAGACGGTGCGCTGGCTGCGGCTGCCCCGGCCCGTGGCGCCCGGCGAGACCATCCACGTGGAGGTCACCTGGGAGAACCGCTACCCCAAGGTCTTCGCCCGCAGCGGCTGGTCGGAGAACTTCCTCATGTCCGGGCAGTGGTTCCCCAAGGTGGGCGTCTACCAGGGCGACACCTGGAACTGCCACGCCTACCATGCGAACACGGAGTACTTCGCCGATTTCGGCGTCTACGATGTGGCGCTCTCCCTGCCCAACGCGCTGGGCCTGGCCCATACGGGCACCCAGACCAACTTCGTCACGGAGATCGAGCAGGACCCCAAGCGGGCCCTGAACGTGATCTGGCGCCTCCACGCGGAGGACGTGCACGATTTCGCCTGGGCCGTGATGCCCCTGGAGAGCTGGCGGAAACCCGCGATGTACGAGTACCGCGGCGTGCAGGTCTTCTACTACATCAACGACCGCACCCGGGGGAACTTCCAGCGGCAGCGCCGCGCCGTGGAGAACGCGCTGCGGTGGAGCGAGGCGTGGTTCTTCAAATACCCCTACCCGACCCTGACGGTCATCGATACGCCGAAGGATGCGAGCGGGGCCGACGGCATGGAATACCCCACGCTCATCACGGCCGGCTCTGTGGGCTTCGACCCGTTGCAGCAGCGCTTCGCGCCGGAAGTGGTAACCATGCATGAATACGGCCACCAGTTCTTCTACGGCATGCTGGCCAGCAACGAATTCGAGGAGTCCTGGCTGGACGAGGGCTTCAACAGCTGGTTCACGCACAAAGCCATGGAGCGCAGCTACCACTCGCTGCTGGGCGGGCGGCGGTTCCAAATGGGTACCGACTTCCTGGAATGGGCCGGGTACTGGAGCCTGCCCAGCGCCGACCCCCTCACCCGCTTCGGTTTCAAGACCCTCAACCTCCAGAGCTACTTCGTCACCAGCTACGGCAAGGCCACCCTCGTGCTCGACCAGCTTGAGGCGATGTTGGGTCGCCCGGTGATGGAGCAGGTGATGCGCGCCTACACCCAGGAGATGGCCTTCCGCCATCCCACGCGCCACGACTTCCGGCGCATCGCCGAGCGGGTCTCGGGCCACGACCTGGGTTCCTTCTGGCGCGACTTCGTGGAGGGCACCGACGTGTTGGACTACGCCATCCGCGGCGTGAAGAGCCGGGACGTCACCCAGGGCGGTTGGCTCTTCTCCCCGGACAAGGCTCCGGTCTTCGCGGCACCGCAGCCCACCACGCCCGGCCGCGTGGGCTCCATCACCCTGGAGCGCCGGGGCGGCATCCGCGTGCCCATCACGCTGTGGGTCCGCCTGGAGAACCGGGAGGAGCAGCGGCTCGTCTGGGACGGTCAGGACCGCTGGATCACCTACGAGTTCGATTCTCCCGTCGCCGCGGCGGTCCTCGATCCCGACGGCAACTATCCGATGATGAAGGACCGCCTCCACGCGAGCTACACGCCGAAGCCCGTGCGGCGGGGGTTCCACTACTGGGCGCAGATGGCCTGGGGCGCCGTGGCCGGCTGGCTGCAGGGCTGCGGGATCGGCTGATCCGGCGGCCCTCAGGGCTTCCGGGGGGCCGCGTCGCCCATGCGGACGGAGGCGACAGCGCCCTGGGCATCCAGCGCGATGAGAATCGGGAACCAGGCCAGGCCCAGCTGCTCAAAGGCGCTGCGGCTGGGGGCGAAATGAGCAGAGCGGCCCGCGGCCTGGAGCCGCGCGGCCAGGGCCTGCCCCTCGGTGAGCAGGTCGCCAGAGAGGCTGGCGTCCCGGTCGTCGAGGCTGCCGGAGGCGCTGGGCACGATCCAGGCAGTGCCATCAGGCAAAGCTGGCAGCGGGCCCGCCTCCAGGGGGCAGATCCAGACACGGCTGCCGCCGAGCTGGTCGAGCCGCAGGTCCTGATAGGCCAGGCCCGGCAGGGACCAGGTGCGCAGCAGGGGCGAGGGCGCCCCGAGCAGCCCGAAGAGCCGCTGGAAGGCCGCCAGGGTCACCTCGGCGCCGGGGTTGGGTTTCACGCGCAGGGCGGCGAACCGGGCCTCGTCCTTTTCCGCCAGGGCCCAGCAGAGGGCGTGCCTCAAGGCGTAGCCCCGGGTGAGGGCCGGACCCTCCGCCAGAAGGCGGTCCTCCCATGCCTGGCGAAGCGGAACGTCGAAGGCGCCGGCGCGCGCCTGCCGCTGGCCCCAGCGCCACAGGGCCAGGGCCGTTCCAGAGCGCCGGAGGGGGAGGGCCCTCAGCAGCTCCGCCCGCTGAGTTCCGGGGGCCTTCAGCAGGCGCCCGAGGGCCGCCGCCTCGGCCTGTCCTCGCGGATCGGTGAATGGGCTCGCCGGCCGGCCCTTCGCCGGGTCGAAGGTGGCGGCGGCCTTCAGCCAGCGGAGGTCGCGGGCCGCCGCGCCGCCGAGGGCCGGGGCGGGCGGCAGCGGGCGACCCCAATCGTAGGCATCGAGCAGGTCGGCCTCAGCTTGCTGGGGCGTCACCCCGGCCTGCGCGCTGGAAGGCGCGGGGGCGACCTGGGCGGGCGGTGCGAACAGGGCGGCGGAGGTCAGGAGGGGCAGCAGCATCCGGGATCCCTTGATGTCAGAATGGTCTTCCGCATCATACGGGAGTCCGCTTGACAACACCCCACGTGTCCCTCACGGCCCGCGAGCGCCTCGTGGTGGCCCTGGACGTGCCCTCGGCGGGAGAGGCGCTGGCCCTCGCCGACCGGCTGGCGGGTCGGGTGGGGATGCTCAAGGTGGGCCTCGAGCTGTTCTGCGCCGAGGGCCCCGCCTTCGTGAGGGAGCTCCAGGCGCGGGTGCCGGTGTTCCTCGACCTCAAGCTGCACGACATCCCCACCACCGTGCGCCGGGCGCTGGACGCGGTGCTGAAGCTGGATCCGAAGCTCGTCAACGTCCACGCCCAGGGCGGGCCGGCCATGCTGGAGGCGGCGGTGGAGGCGGTGCGCGCGCACCGGGCCGGGGGCGGCCAGACGGGCCTCCTGGCGGTGACCGTGCTCACCAGCCTCGACCGCGAGGCCCTGGCGGCCCTGGGCCACGCCGCGACGCCCGAGGATCTGGCCCTGGCCTACGCCAGGCTCGCCCACCAGGCGGGCTGCGACGGCGTGGTGTGCTCGGCCTGGGAGGCCGCCGCCATCGGCGAGGCCTGCGGGGAAGGTTTCCACCGCCTCACGCCGGGCATCCGGCCCTCGGGAGCCGCCGTCCAGGACCAGGCCCGCGTCATGACCCCGGCCCAGGCCCTGAAGCAGGGCGCCACCTGGCTGGTGGTGGGCCGCCCGATCACCCACGCGGCGGATCCCGCCGCCGCCGCCGAGGCCATCGTGGCCGAGATGCAGTAGGGTCTACCTTCAGAATGGGGTGTGGCCGCGCAAGGGGCGCCGCCCAAGCGAGGCAAGGAAAGCGACGATGGCAATAGCGGCACCATTGACGAGGAGCTTGACGCGGCATCGCGCCGGGCGCCGCCCCTTGCCCTCCGGGACGTCGGCCAGCCGCACCCCTGGCTGCGTTGGCGGCCTCGAACGATGTCCCGCATCGCCCTTCGGCCCCCGCCTTGCCATGGGCGCGGCTGGCCGGCGTCGCGACCCGCATCCATTCTGAAGGTAGACCCTAGATGTCGGCTGGCTCCCCGCTCGTCTTCCGCCCCTCCTTCGCCCAGCGGGCGATGGCCATGCTGCTCTTCGCAGGCTCCTGGCTGGTGGGGGTGCGCGCCCTGGCCCAGATCATGGAGCGCCTGCCAGTGCTGCGGGCTTCCCTCAAGGTGGCCGAGGCCGCCGGCGAGCCCACCTGGTCGTTCTGGGTGGCAGTCACCGCCGCCCTGGGCGCCGTGGTGGCGGGCGGCGTGCTGCTGCTGGTCACGCTGTTCTGCGTGCTGATGGTGGAAGGCTCCCAGGTGCTCGTGGATGAGTTGGGCCTCTCCGTGGAGCACAACGCCCTGCCCGCGCCCCTGGCCCGGAAGCTGGGGGCGGGCCGGCTGCTCTGGAAGCAGGTGTCCCGCCTGGAGCGCTCGGGCCCCTTCTTCGTGGTGCGGGGCGGCGGCGATCCCGGCCGTGCCCTCCAGGACGACCCGAGACTCCGGTTCCTCATGGTGGATGAGCTCGAGCGGCTGGTCCTCATCATCCTCAAGCGCAGCCCGAACCTGAAGCACGAGGACTGATGCCCGGCTGGATGGAGGTTTTCGGCTTCCTCACCGGCGCCGGTTGCGTGGCGCTGCTGGTGCGGCAGAGCATCTGGACCTGGCCCCTGGGCATCGCCAACAACCTGGTGTTCATCGTCCTGTTCTACCGGACGGGACTCTACGCCGATGTAGGCCTCCAGGGCTTCTACATCGCTATTTCCATCTACGGTTGGTGGAGCTGGCTCCACGGGGGACGGGACCACGGGGCCCTGGCCGTCAGCCGGGTGAAGGCGCCGGCGGCGGTCCTGCTGGTCCTGTCGGTGGTGGCCATCACGGCGGCGCTGACCTGGCTGCTGCGGCACCACACCAACAGCACCGTGCCCGTGCTGGATTCGCTCATCACGGCGCTGAGCCTCGTCGCGCAGGTCATGATGACCCGCAAGTGGATCGAGAACTGGCCGGTGTGGATCGCCGCCAACTGCCTCTCGGTCGGTCTCCTGGTCTACAAGGGGCTCTACCTCACCAGTGCCCTGTATCTCGTGTACCAGGTGCTTTGCGCGATGGGCTGGCTGGAATGGCACCGGGACCTGGGGCAGTCATCCGACCGGGACATGACCGGCCAGGAAGCCATCGGCCAAAGCGCGGAAGGCCGTCCCCAGCTCACACGGTGATTCCCTACAAAAGGGAGCCGATGGCCCCGCCGTCCACCGCCAGCGTGCTGCCCGTGATGTAGGCGGCGCCCGGGCTGGCCAGGAAGGCGACGGCCTCGCCGAATTCCCGCGGGTCGCCGTAGCGGCCCGTGGGGATGCGCTGGGCCTGCTCGGCCTGAATGTCCTCCAGGCTGCGGCCGCTGCCCTTGGCGGCTTCGCCATCCAGGAACTTCACCCGGTCCGTGAGGATGCGGCCGGGCGCCACGCAGTTCACGGTGATGCCGTTGCGGGCCACCTGCCCCGCCAGCGTCTTGGCCATGGCCGTGACCGCGGCGCGCAGGGAGTTGGATAGCACCAGGGCGGGAATGGGCTGCTTCACGGCGCTGGAGGTGATGAAGAGGATGCGGCCCCAGCCCTGGGCCTGCATGCCGGGCACCACGCCCCGGGCCAGGCGCACCGCGGGCATGAGCAGCGCCTCGAACGCCCCCTGCCAGGCGGCATCATCGAAGCCCATGAAGGGTCCGGGCGGCGGCCCGCCGGTGTTGGAGACCAGCACGTCCACGCGGCCGTGGGCCGCGAGCGCCGCGTCCAGCACCTGCTGGACATCCTGGGCCCGGCTGAGGTCGGCGACCCGCGCCAGCACCTCGCGGCCCGTGGCGCGGCGGATCTCGTCCGCCGCGCGGTCCACCGAGGCCCGGTCCCGGCTGCAGATCACCAGGTCGCACCCGGCCTTCGCCAGCGCCTCCGCCGAGGCCCGTCCCAAGCCGCGACTGGCCGCGGTCACCAGGGCCACCTTGCCTTCCAATGCCAGCGCCATCAGCCCACCTCACACAAGAAAGGTCCTGCCCGACCCTCAGGCCAGATGAAGGCTTCGGACCGCCAGCAGCACTTCGCGCAGGAAGAACACCAAAGCGGCCACGAAGGCCGCCATGGCCAGGATGAACAGCGAGGCCACCGCCCCGGCCACGCTGGCCTTCATCACCGCGCCGAGAAACACCGTGGCGATGCTCACGCAGACCAGCAGCGCGGAGGTGGTGCCGAAGGTGATGGCCAGGTTCACCAGGCGCCGCCGGCTCGCCAGCGTGCGCATCTCTGCGTGGATGGCCGCCACCCGGTCGGCCGGCGGATTGGAGTCGAGCCGCTCGTTCAGCGCCCGGGCCCGGTCCACGATGCGCGCCAGCCGCGTGGACAGCACGCCCAGGATGGTGCCGATGGACGTGAGCAGGAAGACCGGCGCCACGGAGAGCTGGATGACGTGGGAGATGTCGTAGATGGTCTGGTCGGAGACGGGCGCGGGCATGCCTATAGCTATCGGGCATCCGCCGTCGGCTGTCACCAAAAAAAGCGGGGCCGGCCTTGAGCTACAGCGCCTCTTCCTCGAAATCCAGCATGTGGCCGCTCTTGCGGGCCTTGGTCTTCAGGTAGCGCAGGTTGTGAGGGTTCGACGCCAGCTGGTGGCGCTCGCGCTCCACCTCGATGCCGGCGGATTCCAGCGCGCCGATCTTGCGCGGGTTGTTGGTGAGCAGCTTCACCTGGGTGATGCCGAAGAACTTCAGCATCTCCACGGCGCAGTCGTAGGTGCGCAGGTCGTCGGGGAAGCCGAGCGAGTGGTTGGCCTCCACCGTGTCGAGCCCCTGCTCCTGCAGCGCGTAGGCCTTGAGCTTGTTCAGCAGGCCGATGCCGCGGCCCTCCTGGCGGAGGTAGAGCACCATGCCGCCATGCTCGGCCACGTGGCGCAGGGCCTCCTCCAGCTGCTGCCGGCAGTCGCACTTCAGGCTGCCCAGCACGTCGCCGGTCCAGCACTCGGAGTGGATGCGCACGGCGATGCGGCGCCGGGCGTCGATCTCCCCGCTCACGATGGCCAGGTGCTCCTTGCCGGTGGCGTGCTCCAGGAAGCCGTAGACGGTGAACTTCCCGAAGATGGAAGGGACGTTGGCCTTGGCGATGAAGGGCACCTTCTCTGCCTGGAGCTTGCAGAAGAGCTCGAGCTTCGGGGCGCTGCTGGGATCTTTGGGTGCCATGGGGTTCCGGGGGAGGGAGTCGGTCATGCCTTTGGATGCCGCTCGGTGGAATCTGAAGTCTGACCTCTGCTGGCCGGAGGGGCAACCGGGGTCGTCTAATTCATAATCTAGACAATATCGCGTGCCATCTGGAGGACCACCGCCGCTTCCACTTGGGCCATGAAGGCGTCCAGCGGCTGGGCCACCTTGGCGCCGGAGGCGAGGCGATGCCCGCCGCCGCCGAACTGGCGGCAGACCGCGTTCACATCCACCCGCTCCCGCGAGCGGAGGCTGACCTTGGCGCGGCCGTCGGCGGTCTCGGAAAACAGCGCCGCCACCTCCACCCCCTTCAGCTTGCGGGGCTCCTCCACCAGGTCGTCCAGGTCCTCGTGGGTGGCCCCGCAGGCGGAGAGATCTGCCCGGGTGACGGAGACATAGGCGAACCGGCCGCCGTCTCGCAGCTGCAGGCCACCCATGGCCCGGCCGAAGAGCTTCAGCTTGGCCGGCGTGGCGGTCTGGTAGAGGGCATTGAACGTGCGGGCCGGATGCACGCCCTGAGCGATGAGATCCGCCGCGGCGTGGTGGACCTTCGGCGTGGTGTTCGAATGCCGGAAGTTGCCCGTGTCGCTCACCAGCCCCGCATAGAGGGCCTGGGCCATGACGGGCGGCAGGTCGCCGCCGACGCGGGGCCGCACCAGGTCGTAGACCAACTCCGTGCTGGCGCTGGCGGTGGAATCGGTGAACTCCTCGTCGAACCCCTTCGGCGCATCCTTCAGGTGGTGATCCAGGCAGGCCCGCACGGCCCTGGTTCCCTCGAAGGCGCCGAAGAGGGCGCCCATGCGGTGGGGCTCGGACGCGTCGATGAGCAGCCAGGCGTCGGGCCAGGCGGCAAGGTCCTGGTGGGCGCCGTCGGGCGCGTAGGCCTCGATCCACCCTTCGGGATCCAGGAAGCGCAGGTTCTCCGGCAGGGCCGGCGTGACCACGATGCGCGCCTCTTTGCCGCGGGTCCGCAGGTGGGCGGCGAGGGCGATGGCGGCCCCCACCCCATCACCATCCGGGTTCTCATGGGTGGTGAGAAGCACCTTGGCGTGACAGTCGAGAAAGGCGGCAAAGCGATCCAGCATGAATCCTGACCTCGACAGTCAGGATAACAGGCCGGGGCCGGCCCCGCGGAGCTGGGATGCGCCATGGACGGCTAGGCAGGCCCAGGTGGACCCCAGGTCCCGTCGGCCCTCCGCTGGAGACGGTGGACCAGGGCGTCCTTCACCGGCACGGGGTCGAAGTACGCTGGGCCGTAGATGACGATGTCGATCCTGCGGAGCCCGGCCCGTTCCGCGTCCCGCTCGATGAGGCTCGACAGCTCCTCGAGGTCGCCCAGCAGTGGCACCCCCGGCGCCATGGGCTTGACCGACCAGACGCACTCGAACACCAGGATCTCCTGGGGCTCGTCGTCGGGCTTTTCCCGCTTGAGCGACACCTTCTTGACGATCCTCCCAGACCTCAACCGGGTCTCCTGCGGGACCAGGGATCCGTCGCACCCCATGAAGGCCAGCAGAACGAGGCATCCCAGGTAGCGTCTATTCAGCATGGTTGGAGGCCTGTTGATCAAGCGGATGGGAGAACGCGGCCAAGCCCGCCCTGGCTAGGGCTTCAGCAGGCTGCAGATGATTTCGACGACTTCCGGAATGTAGGTTCCGACCAGGCGCGCGTCGCCCTGGCTGGATCCAAGGATGAAGGGACACATTCCGTCCGGTGACTCCACCTGGATGACCCGGGGGTCCGGCGGCCGCGTGAATCTCCAGAACACCCGATGGGCCTGCCCGGCCTGGGGCACCCGCACGATCTCCACTTCGATGGAAGCGTTCTTCGCGTGCGTGCGACGAATGATCTTGGCGATGTCGCGCATGGGGCCATACGGACCTTACAGTTGTTCCTTTTTGCTTTCCAGGCTGCCGGGCTTGAAGGCCTTCAGTTCGTGCACCACCTCGGCCAGCAGGGCCCGCTTCAGGGCATAGGGCAGGAAGGCGCTCTTGAAGCCCATGATGATGACTTCCTTGATCTCCTCGAGGTTGAAGCCCAGCTCTTCGTGGATGACTTGGAATTCCCGGCTCACGGTGGTCCCCGTCACCATGCGGTTGTCCGTGTTCACGGTGACCCGCAGGCCCAGGTCGTAGAAGAGGCGGATGGGGTGATCGGCCATCTTCTTCACGGCCTTGGTCTGCACGTTGCTCGAGGGGCAGCACTCCAGCGGAATGCGGTGATCGTTCACGTAGTTCAGCAGGTCGCCATCCTCGATGAGGCGCACGCCGTGGCCGATGCGGTGGGCCCCGCAGAGGTGGATGGCCTGGTGGATGCTCTCAGGACCGTAGGCCTCGCCCGCATGCAGGGTGCAGTTGATGTTGTTCTGCAGCACGCGGCCAAAGGCGTCCTTGTGGCGCTTGGCGGGAAAGTTCTCCTCGGCGCCGGCCAGGTCGAAGCCCACCACGCCCTTGTTCTTGAACGCCACCGTGAGGTCGGCCAGCCGCAGGGAGATGTCCGGGGAGATGTGGCGCATGCCGCAGAGGATCACGCCGGTCTTGATGTTGTACTTGCGCTCGGCCTGGCCGAGTCCCTCCAGCACCGCCTGTACAATGGCGTGCAGGGTGAGGCCCTTCTGCTGGTGGAGGATGGGGCTGTAGCGCACCTCCAGGTAGCGCACGTTCTCCTTGGCGGCATCCTCCGCCAGCTCGAAGGAGGTACGGACCAGGCTCTCGTAGGTCTGCATCACCGAGAGCGTCACGTCGAAGGCGCGGAGGTACTCCACCAGCGACTTGCAGTCATCGCCCACCTCGACGAAGGGACGCAACCCCTCGACGCTGTCCGCCGGCAGCTTCACCTTCTGCTGCTCGGCCAGGTCGAGGATGGTGGGAATCCGAAGGCTGCCGTCCAGGTGGACATGCAGATCGGTCTTGGGAAGGCGTTGGAGGTCTTGGAGGGTCAGTTTGGCCATGGTCTAGCCTAGCGCCATGCGCCGCCCCGGGCTACGAAAGGCGATCCCCCCATCGCCTGGATCCGCCGCGCAGCCTAGCCCCCCCGGAGAACATCCAGCGAGGCACGGCACCGCCGGGCCGAGCGAGGGGGTCCGGGGATGTGCGCGAAGCGCAGAACCCCCGGAGAACATTCAGCGAGGCACGGCTCCGCCGAGCCGAGCGAGGGGGTCCGGGGGTGTGCGCGAAGCGCGGAACCCCCGGAGAACATCAGGTATTGAGCTGGCTGAGCCGGTGGGCTAGGGCCGAATCATCCATCGCGCTGCGCTGGCAATCCTGGCAGAGACCGAAGATCTGGTGGCTGTGGTGCATGGGCTTGAAATGGAAGCCCTGGCAGATCTCCTCCTGCAGCGCTTCAAGGTCGGAGCGGTAGAACTCGATGATGGCATCGCAGTTCAGGCAGATGAGGTGGTCGTGGTGCTCGTCGCTGCGCACCGCCTCGTAGTGCGCGTGCTGATCGCCGAAGCTGCTCTTCCGCACCAGGCCGCACTGCACCAGCAGGTCCAGCGTGCGGTACACCGTGGCGCGGCTGATGGCCTTGCCCTTCTGCTTGAGGGCCATGTGCAGCTGGTCTGCGTCGAAGTGGTGAGGCTGACCGAACACCTCTTCCACCAGATCGAGACGCTCACCCGTCAGCTTCAACTGCCGGGAGCGGAGAAACGTCTCGAACCGCTGCTGTTCTTCCGGGCGATCGATCTTTGGCTTGCGCATGGGATTCCTCGGGGGGAAGTCTACATGATCTGTGTCCAGAATCGAATTTTACAAATTCACACAGTCCTGGGATTATTATGATCTTGGCGTATACATACTGGAGTAGACATGGCCATTGTCGTTATCGAATCCCCCCAGCTCACGGCGGACCAGAAAACTCGGATCGGCGAGCGGATCATCACCACCCTTCAGCAGGAAGGTCTGGCCCCCGGGTCCGTGGTCGTTCAATTCCTTCCCGAGCGCGGCGACATCTACCTGGATGGCCTGCTGGTGCAGGCACAGCCTTCCGTGACGGCGCCCGCCCCCGTCGCATCAGCGCCGCGGCCGGCGGCCCCCGCCGCGCCCGCGCCTGAGCCTGCCCCCGCCTTCAAGACCAAGGCCCGGCGTTCCAAACCCGAACTCGAGGACTTGAAGGGCCTGCTCATGCACAGCCTCCAGGATCGGGGGTCCCTGAGCAGCTTCGAGGCCCAGGAAGCCCTGGACCTGAAGGACTGCGACTGGGCCCCCGCCACCCTGCGCCGCCTGTTCACCGAGCTGGAGGACGCCAAGCTCATCGTCAAGAGCGGCCAGAAGCGCGGCACCCGCTATGTCTGGAAGGGCATCGCGAACGCCCCCCAGAGCACCCCGCCCGTGAAGCTGGTGAAGGCTGAGACCGACGAGGATTGATGTTCTCCGGGGGTTCCGCGCTTGCGCGCACACCCCCGGGCCCCCGTGCTCGGCCCGGCAGAGCCGTGCCTCGCTGGATCCTCTCCCGGGGGTTCTCTATGCCACGCATGCTGGCAAGAATCTAGGGTCGCGCTTGCGCGCCTCCGCCTGACGCACGCTTTGCGTGCTCCCGCTCGCACGCTCGCGCTTGGCCCGGCTGGGCCGTGCCTCGCTGGAAGCTCTCCTGGGGACCTCCCTAGCAGCGCATGCGTCGCCGGGATCTGATGTCGCGCTGCGCGCACACCCCCTGCCACACTCGGCTCATGGACTGGTTCATCCGGGATTTCGATCATCCCGCCTACTTCACCATCTACGCGGACAAGGCCAAGGACGCGGCCCTGGAGGGGCCCTCCCTGGTTGCCCTGCTGGATCTCCCGGCGGGAAGCCTGGTGCTGGACCTGCCCTGCGGCTGGGGGCGGCTCCATCCCTACCTGTGTCAGCGTGGCCTGCGCGTCGTGGGCGGTGACCTGAGCCCCCTGAACCTCGCGAGACACCAACAGCACTTCGGTGCCCCCCTCGCGCGCCTCGATTTCCGTGCCCTGCCCTTTCGAGCGGACTGCGCCGATGGTGTCTTCTGCGCCTTCACGAGCTGGGGCTACTTCGCCACCGAGGCCGAGAACCTGCGCCAGCTGACCGAATTCGCGCGGGTGCTGCGCCCCGGTGGAACCCTGCTCCTCGACCTGGCCGGCCGGGCCTCGCTCGAGGCGGGGCTGGCCGAGGTGGAAGGCTACTGGCTGGATTTCGTGGATGACGGGTACCAGGAGCGGGCCCGCTGGAGCGAGGACGGGCGACGCATCATCACCGAGCGCCTCTGCCAGGGCGAGACCTTCTGCCATGACATCTGGATCCCCACCGACGCCGAGGTGCGGGCCTGCCTGGACGAGGCGGGCTTCACCGTGGTCCGCGCCTTCGGCGGCCTGGACGGGCGGCCCTGGGACGAAGCGGCCGATCGCTGGATCTACCGCGCCGAGAAGCGGCCCGCCGCGAACAGGTAGCTGGCGAAGCCGACACCGCAGAGGGTCATGGCCCAGGGCAACCCGAAGGCCTGCACCAGGGCGCCGCCCACCAGCGGGCCGACCATGAGGCCCACGGAGTAGGCCAGGTTGAGGATGGAGAAGGCGGAGGCGAAGCTCTGGCTGCCCATGCGCTCCACCTGATCCGCCACCGCTGGGCTGCAGGGACTCATGATGAAACTCGCCGTGCTGCCCAGCCCCATCATGGCCAGCACCACCATCCAGGTCTGCGGCAGCAGCACCGGCAGCGGCAGGAGCACCGCCGTGCTCACCAGGCCCATGCGCAGCACCCGCACCCGGCCGATGCGGTCGGAGAGCTGCCCCATGAGCGGCGACGTGAAGGTGTGGGCCAGCGCCGAGCCCGCGAAGCACAGGCCGATCATGGCGGGGCTGAGGGCCAGCCGGCGGTCCAGATCCAGCGGCAGGGTGGATTCCAGGAGCGCCCAGAGACAGGAGCCGAGAGCCATCGCCCCGGCGAAGAGGCGGATGGCAGGGTTTGACAGCAGCTGTCGAAAGGGCAGGCGCGCGCCTCGTTCCGGTTCCACCTCGGGCAGGAGGAAAGCCCGACCGGCGGCATCGAGGGCCACGAGCGCGGCCCCCAGCAGGAAGGGGGTCGCGGGCCCCGAGTGCTGATCGAGGAAGCCCGAGAGTGGAGGACCGATGAGCACGCCGAGGTTGGCGGCGGCGAAGGCCGTGCCCATGGCCTTGCCGCGGGATTCGGCGGGGTAGTGGTCCGCCAGGAGGGCCATGCCCGGCAGCCAGGTGGCGGCTCCGGCCGCGCCCTGGAAGGACCGGGCCAGCACCAGCAGCCAGTACTGCTTCGACAGCGCGAAGACCACCGTGGCCACCCCCAGGCCCGCCAATCCCCAGAGCATGGGCGCCTTCCGGCCGTACCGATCCGTGAGGATGGCCACGGGGAACGTCGCCAGGAGGAGCGCCACGGCGTAGCTGCCGAAGAGGATCCCCACCTCCATCTGGTTGAGGTGCAGGTCCCGGGCGTAGCGCGGCAGCAGCGGCACCAGCAGGTAGTAGAGGAGCATGTCCACGTGGAAGGCGAGGGCCGTCACGACGAGGGCGGCGGTGTGGGGAGCGGGGCGGCGCATGATCCATGGAACCACGCGCCGCCCCGGTCTTCATCCCCCGGGCCCTCAAGTCGGCATCAGCCCCGGGCCATCTCCACCTTGGGGTAGGCCGCATGGAACCCGGAGGCCTCGTAGGATCGCTGGCTGGCGGTGCCCGGGGCGGTGGACGCGCAGGCCACGTCGCAGCCCCGGTCCCGGGCGAAGGCCAGCCGGGCCCGGATGAGCGCCTTCTGCAGGCCCCGGCCACGGCAGCTTGGGATCACGCCGTCACCCGAGAGCAGCGCCACGCCATCCACGATCCCGAGCATGGCGCCCCCCGCGGGCTGGCCCTCCAGGAAGGCGAGAAAACCCCAGGCGCCCGGGGTGTCCAGCGACACCTCGAAGGGCGGCGTCAGGTCGCGCCAGTCGTCCCGCTCGAGAAACCCCGCGCAGACGACTTGATTGAAAACGTCGGATTCGCTCGGGTCGGCCAGGCGGATGCCCGGGGCCGGCGTGAGGGAATCCTGTGGCTCGAGCGCGCGCGTCCACAGCTGCTGGAACTGATGCAGGCGGTAGCCGCGGCGGGCCAGCTGCGCCCACAGTTCCGGATCGGCGCCCGGGCTCAGCTCCAGCACCGTGGGCTGGCCAAGGAAGGCCTCGACGGCGTCGAGGTCGGCCTCCGCCATGGGTTCAAGCAGGCCCAGGGCCTGGTTCAAGGGATGGCCCACGCCACGGAAATGGGCGAAGCCGCCGCCAAGGGGCAGGCTCTGGCCGCCGCCGGCCTGGTTGAAACGTTCGTTCTGCATGGCCTGGGCGCGCTCGAGGCGGCGCACCAGGGCCTGGAAATCCTGTGACATGGGTGAACTCCGAAAAACACTGAACCCGTGCGGACCGCAGATGGGCGGCCCGTGGGACTTCGCGCCGGAAGGTCAGCCGAGGCGCGCGGCTCTCCCGCCAAGTCCAGGCGCGGAGGTTCGGGGCTGTCGGAGGGAAGTCAGAGGCCTACTCGGAGAACAGCCTCCAGGCTAGCCGAGGCTGCTGCTGAACAAAAGCACAGCCCCCTAACGGAGGCTGTGGTGGATCGGTAAGCCGGGTTCTGTCGTGGAGCGTCATTCCTCTGGGATGGATGTCACCAGCCACCTCGTGCGACCTACCCGCCAGCTCGGTCGGGTCAACCCTCGCCGCTTGCGCGGTGCGCTGGCCTATTTGGTCTTGCTCCCTGGGGGGTTTGCCATGCCCGTGCTGTTGCCAGTCCGGCGGTGGGCTCTTACCCCACCGTTTCACCCTTGCCTGATCCACTTGCGTGGCCATCGGCGGTTTGTTCTCTGTTGCACTTTCCGTCGGGTCACCCCGCCCTGGTGTTACCAGGCCCAGTACCCTGTGGAGCCCGGACTTTCCTCTGCCCTCGCGAGCAGCGACGCCCTGATCCACGGGGGCCAGCGTAGCACGAGCCCTAGCCGGCCCAGGCCACCACGGCCACCTTCGTGCCCGGACGCAGCCCTTCGATCTCGTCCAGCACCCGGGTGGGGGCGCTGAAGGGAAGGTCAGGATGCACCCGCAGCACGATCCGGTCTGGCTGACGGGCCAGGGCCGCGGCCAGGGTTTCCCCCAGGCGGTCGCCCACGTCGAGGTGCCCCGCACGGTTGAGCGTGAGGCGCAGCAGGGGCAGGGGCGGGCCGGATCGTCCCTGCCGAGGCAGGGCCGCGGAGAGCACCCGCGGCAGGGCCGGCACCAGCGTCATGAAGACGATGAGCAGGACCAGGACGATGTCCACGAGGGGCGCGACGTTGATGTCGGAGCGGAGGCGGGTGGCCATGGGAGCCTCACCGGAGCGAGAACTTGAGCGTGAGCTTGAAGGTGGCGATGACGGGCTGCCCGTCCATCCGCGCCGGCTCGAAGCGCCATTGCCGCGCCGCCTGTCGCGCCGCCTCGTGGAAGGCGGGGTGGCCTTCCAGGACCTCCACCTGGATGGGCTGACCGCGCTCGTCCACCGTCATCTTCAGCACCACGGGACCCTGGATGCGGGCCGCCCGGGCGAAGGCCGGGTAGACGGGATCCACCTGGTGGAGCACGGCCAGGCTCGTCGTCGCGTACTCGCGGGCCGTGGGGCCGGCTGGACCCGTGGCAGGGCCCTGCCCGATGGCGGGCGGCTGCGGGCCGTTCTGCAGGCCGCCTCCGGCTGGCGCATCGTTGTGATGGTCCTCCGTGGGCAGGCCGCCGGGCGCGGAGGAGGGATCGGGCTGCTGGGGCGCGGGGTTCGCGGTGGATGTGGGAGAGGCCGTCGAGGCGCTGCCTCCGCCGGTCTGGGGCAGGACGCGCTGGATAAGGGGTGGCGTCACGGGGCCGTCGAACGTGATGGTCCCGCCGTGGGTGATCGGAGGGGCCGGCACCAGCGCCGCGGGCGGCGCGAGGGAGGCCACGATGGCGAGGCCGCCGCCGAGCAGGACGTAGATCAGGCCTGACAGCGCCGCGGTGCGGACGTGGTCGGCGTGGGGCGCCGCGTGGGCAACGGCGCAGGGTTGCAGGGTGGGCGGCAGGTCCTCGTAGACGGGCCCCTGGCCGCGCGGGAACGCGACATGGAACATGGGATCTCCTGTGGGTGGCGCCTGTGGCCTTCCACAGTCCCGCCGCCACAGAGGTGGAGGCTGGTTGGTGGCGGTCCCGGGCCCTGGATCACACACCGTCTGGGGGAGGTCCAAAGATCGCTTGAAACAGGTATCGGCGTGGTGAATGACCTGTCAACCCACCTGGATAGGAAAGTTATGTCACGGTTGTCTCACGCGGAGCCTCACTCCGCGGGCAGGGGCATCACCCAGCCCTCGCGCTGGAGATCCTCCAGCAGCGTCCAGGCGGCGCGGTAGCCATCCGGCGAGGCGCCGCTCAGCACCTCGTCGCGCAGCCGCGCCTGGTAAGGCACCAGCTCGGGGTGGAAGGCGCCCGCCATGCCGGCGTCCGGCTGGAAGAGCCGGAGGAGCAGGGCCTCGGGATGGACGAACCCGAGACCGATGGCGCAGAGGATCACACCGTCCCCATGGCCTTCCACCGCGCCGGCCTCCCTCAGGCGGTCCCGCAGCAGGAGGAGGTCTGCCACGTCCGCGTCGAGGCCGAGCAGCCGCAACGGCATCGGCTCCTCCAGCCGGGTGGGGACATCGTGATCCTCGACCATGGGACAGGGCGGCCGGTGGCCCGTGTAGGGCATCGTCGGCAGGAAGGCCTCGTGGCCCGGTTCGTCCCGGAGCCAGTTGTGGACCAGCCTCAGACAGACGTGCTGGCGGTTGCCTCCCGCGCCAGGGCCGATCCAGAGCAGCCGCTGCACCGTCTTGGCCGCAAACGCCCAGGGTCGCGTGCACCCTTCCCAGGTGCCCGCCGCCACGGGCAGCTTCAGCTGAAGGCCCGCGAGGAACCCGGGGAAGCCCGGATAGGGCGCGGGCAGTGTCAGTTCCACGCCCTCGGCCAGGATCCTCATCTCCAGGCCCGGCAGACAAGCCGGAAGCGGGCTCTCCCGGAGGGTCTCCAGCAGCGCGAGCCGGTATTCCTCGGTGCGCAGGGATTCGATCAGGTGAAGCCGCCACACGCGGCCCGTGGAATCACACGTCCAGGATTCGAGGGCAGAGGGTTCGGGAAGGGCCAGGGCATCCTGCCCAATCAGGGCCAGCCCTTCTGTCCCGTCCGGCTCCACCACGTGCAGGGGATGGATGGCGCGCTGGGCCGAGGCCAGCCGCACCCGACGCTGGGCACGCATCCAGCCGATCTGGTTCCAGGCCATCCCGGCATCCGCCGTGAACGGGAAGAGTGGCGCGGCACCCTGGGAGGCGATCACCTGGTAGGCCTCCGTGCGGCGGATCTCCTGGTGCCGGGTGAGGAGATCCCACACTTCGTCGATGCTCCGCTGGCTGGTGCGGGCCAGCCCCTCGCCCACCTCGTCCATGCGCGCGCTCACGCGCACGAGGCGTTCACGTTCGGGAACGAGCTTGGCCTCCACGCCCCACTGGCGGCCGTGGGCCGCCTCCAGGCCGAGGGCGCGCTCCCCCACTTCATGAAGGGAGAGCTCGGCCCGCTCCGAGGCCTGCCGGACCAGATCCACCAGGCCGAGGTGGGTCTCCAGGGCCCGCTCCAGGTCATGGCTGTGCTGATCGAGGTGCCCAGCCATGCGAAGCAGTTCGTGGGTGCCCGAGATCAACCGGCCCGCCGCTTCCTGGAGGTCCCACAGCCCCGTGGTCTCCCGTTCGAGACCTTGCTGGTGGTGGTTCAGGGAGCGCTCCAGCTCCGAGGCCCCCTCGGCGGTCTGGTCCGCCAGGGAGCGCAGCTTCCCGCCGATGGCCGCCATGCCGGCGCTGCCGCCTTCCTGCTGGGCCAGGATGGCGGCGTTCACCGCCAGCAGGCTGGTCTGCTGCGCGATGCGGTCGAGCCCCTTCAGGGTGCCCTGGGCGCCTGCGAAAGACCGGATGCGATTCTGCGCGTCATCGCGGAAGGATTCGATGCGGCGGGCCAGGGCTTCTGTCTGATCCCGCACGCCATCGGCGGAGAGCCGGAACCGCTGCAGCCACTCGAGGCGGGTTTGGGTCTCCTCCACCAGCCGGGGCGTGTGCGCCACGAGCCCCTTCACGGACAGAGAGAGCCGCGCGCCCTGGCGGACTCCGGCGTCCGCCAGGCGGCCCAGGGCATCCTCCTCGCGCCGCAGCCTGGGGAACGTGTCCTGAAGTTCCCGGATCAGCTCGTCGAGCTGCTCCAGTCCAGCATGCATCTGGCCCAGAACCGCCCGGAACGCGTGGCCTTGAAGCCGGTGCTGATCCGCCTGCAGGCGATGATTCAACTCCAGTTGTTCCAGCTGGAGGGTGTCTTCCAGGGCGCCCTTGAGGTCCCGGCCGAGGGACTGGAGCCGGGCCATTCCGTGCGTGGTCACCTCCAGGTCCATCGCGTGCCTCTGCTCGATGGACTCAAGCAGGCCATCCAGATCCTTCCATTCGCGGGTGATGGCCTCGCGGAGCCGGACTTGGTCCTCCTCGTGCTGTCGCGCCTCGTCCATCACGGTGTTCAGGGCAGCGAAGATCCGCCGATCCCGGCTGTCGTGGCCGGGCGGCGCCGCCATGGGCTGCCGCTCTCCGTCGATAATCCGGCGGGCCCAGTCGTCCAGCCAGCCCTCATGGACCAGGCGTCGCTGCCAGTCCCACCACCAGCGGCCCAGGGTGACCAGGCCCGCCGCCGCCATCACCAGGAAGGCGCCCTCCAGGGGCCGGATCCCTCCAGGGGTGAGGAGCAGAAAGTAGGTGGCGGCTCCCACTCCCAGGAGGGTCGCCAGGTCCAGTCCCACCCGGAAGTTCCGGATCCAATGCCAGAAGTCGCTGCGCTTCCCCATGTCCTGTTCGTCGGCCATGGAACCCCATCGGCCAGTCCCCCCCGGGAGGCAAGAATCAGACGGTCCGCCAGAGGACCTCGTAGCTGCGCAGCCCCCCGCCCAGCTCCTGGAGCAGGCGGGCCCGGAGGAGGGCCGTGACGGCCCGTTGGGCCTCGTCCTCTGGCTGCACCCGGGGCGCCGTCTCCGCCCCGCCGGTCCTCAGGCGCCGGAGGAACTCCCGGGTGCCGGGGGGGAGCGCCTCCACCGGATCCACCGGCGTGCAGGCGGCACAGCACCAACCCTGGTCCGGGCTGAGCAGCACCAGGGCCGCCGTGTCGTTCCCGCAGCGGCCGCAGAGCCGGGGGTGGGGCAGGAGGCCCATGCAGTGGAGGAGCCAGTGCTCGGCGTAGGCCAGGATGCCCAGGGCGTTGTCCGGGTCGGCCTTCAGGGCCCGGCCGCAGGCGCTGAGCAGGCGGTAGAGGCGATCGTCTTCCACGCCCTCCCGGGCCACGCGGTCGAAGAGGTCTGCCAGGCATGCCATCACCAGGCTGGATTCCAGATGGCCCAGGGTCAGGGGGCTGAAGGCCAGCTCGCAGCGGGTGACCCGCTTCAGGTCGGTCTGCTCCTTCCCGAAGAAGCTCACCTTCACCATGCCCAGCGGCTCGAAGGCCGCCACCCACTTGGCGGTGGGCTTCTTCACGCCCTTCGCCACCCCGGAGAGCCGCTCTCCGTGCTCCGAAAGAAAGGACACCACCGCCCCGCCCTCGGCATAGGGCACGGCTTTCAGCACGATGGCGGCCAGGGTCCGGATCACCCATCCAGTCTGCCCGGAATTCAACCTCCGCCCCGGGGCCGGGTCTCACATGACGAGGCAGCCGTCCTCCCTGCCTCCAAGGAGATGCCCATGCCAGCCCTGCTCCGATCCGCCCTGATCCTCCTGCTCGTCGCGGGCCCGCTGGCTGCCCAGCCCGGGCGGCCGCAGAGCCCGCGCGTCGAGCGCCTGGCCCGGGCCCTGAACCTGACGGACGCCCAGAAGACCGCCATCCGGGGCATCCGCGACAAGCACCAGCCGGAGATGGCCCAGCGCAGGGAAGCTGCGCGGCAGGCCCAGGTGGCCCTCCAGGCGGCGCTGCGCGACGCGGCCACCCCCGAGGCCCAGCTCCGGGCCCTCCACGACAAGGCCTCCGCCGCCCGGTTCGACATGATGCTGGCCCGGCGCGCCATCCACCAGGAAGTGCAGGCGGTGCTCACCCCCGAACAGCGGGAGAAGGCGGCGGAGCTGCGCGGCATGGCGCGGGAGCGGATGCGGGGCCACCGCGGCCAGGGTCGCGGCCCGCTTGGCATGATGGGCTGAGGCCCGGCCGGCCCGGGCCCTGGGACCGGTAGACTGGGGGGATGCGCGCATCCCCCCTTCTCGTCTGGGCCGTCACGGCCCTCAGCCTGCTCGGCCAGGAAGCGCCCCCCCTCGCCTTCCGCCAGTGGCTGGGCGGCCAGGAAGTGGGCGGTTCCTCCCTGGTGGTGAAGCAGGAGGGCGGCGCCCGCCAGTGGACCTCCCGCGAGTGGCTGGTGCTGTCCCGGCTGGGCCAGGAGATCCGCCAGGACCTGGAGCAGACGGCCCGCCGGAGCGCCACCGGCGACCTGGCCTTCACCTGGCGGCTGCAGCTGTCGGCAGAGCCCTTCCTCGGACGGGCCGAGTGGTCGCCCCGGGAGCCCAGGGTCCTCACTCTCTACCCGGCGGGCGGCCCCGTGGTGAAGAAGGACGTCCCCGCCGGCGCGGTCCTCTGGCCCGAAGATCTGGAGGCCCGACTCAAGGACGCGGCCCGCACCGGACAGGCCCTCCAGGCCGTGACGTTCTCCTTTCCCGTGCAGCAGTGGAGCCGCCTCCGCCTGGAGCCCAAAGGGCCGGCCCCCCTGCCCGGTTTTCCCGACGCGGTCCGGTTCACCGGCGAGGAACAACAGGGGCAGGCCGTCGCCCCGGTGGAAGTCTGGGTGTCGCCCACCGCCGGCGAGCTGCGCCACCGGTCCGACCTGGGAGGCATGGAGGTGCTCAGCCAGCGCGCCGAACTGCCCTCGCCCACGGCCGGCACGGCCAGCGAAGGATTCTTCGAGCGCACCCTGCAGAAGCTCCCGCCCCACCCCTTCCTGCCCTGGCTGCCCGAGCTGACGCTGAAGGCGGAAGGCGCCCCCCCGGACCTTCCGGAGGACGCCCAGCAGACCCGCCTCGGCAAGGACACCTGGCGCCTCCGGCGGGCCGCCGCCCCCAGCGTCGCCGAGGCGGCACAGCCCCCGGTCACGGGATCGCCCGACGCCCAGGAGGCACGGTACCTGGCTCCCAGCTCCCTGGTCTCCTTCCGCGACCCGGCCTTCGACGGCCTCCTGCGCCGCATGGCCCTGCCGCCCCGCCTGTCCCGCTGGGAGCTCGCTCGGCGGGTGACCGGCTTCGTCTTCGAGTGGATCGTCGACAAGGATTTCTCCGTGGGCTTCGCGTCGGCGGCGGAGGTCTGCCGACAGGCCAAGGGCGATTGCACCGAGCACGGCGTGCTGGCGGTGGCCCTGCTGCGCCGCCTGGGGGTCCCCGCCCGCGGCGTCACCGGCTGGGTGGGCCTGGGCGAGACCCTGGGCCTGCACTTCTGGGTGGAGGTGCGGCTGAAGGACCGCTGGGTGCCCGTGGATCCGACCTTCGACGAGGCCCCGGCCTCCGCCCTGCGCATCAAGCTGGGAGACACGGACCTGGCGGACCTGGGCGGCGTGGGCTGGGAGGGCGCAGCCTTCGCCTTTTCGGGCGTGCGCTGGGTGCCGCAGCAGTCGGCCTCCCGGCCCTGGGGCGCGGACACCGCCCTCCAGGGGGATCAGGTCACCGCTTCCGACGGCTTCCGGCTGCGCCTGCCCGGCGGGGCATGGTCCCTGCGGCAGGGAGCGCTGACGCTGCGCTCAGGCCAGGGCAGCGCCTGGCCCGTCCAGGCCGTGACGCGGCCCCCCGAGGCCCAACTCCGGAGCCTGCGGCGGCTGGCGGGGGCGACGACCCTCCGGCAGGGCTGGTGGGATCCTGCCCAACGGAGGCTGTGGATGGACCTGGGCCGGGGCCGCTGGCTCCAGCTCGACGGCGTCGCGGAAGCCGAGGCGTTCCGCCTGCTGGATCAGCTGCTGGCGCCGACCAGCTCGTCCTGAGCTCCCTCCTGCAGCGCGCAATGCTCGCGCAGCCGCTCCAGGTGGTTCGCCAGGGACAGGCACTCCGCCTCGTCGCAGCAGCTGGTCAGGCGGGCCGCCAGGGCCTGCACGGGTTCATCCAGGCGCTCCATGAGGCGCCGGCCCTTCGGCGTGATCACCACGCGGCTCACCCGGCGATCCTTGGGATCCGCCACCCGCTTGAGGAGGCCCTGCAGCTCGAGGCGGTCCACCAGGCGGGTCACGTTGGCGAAACGGTAGATCATGCGCCGCTCGATCTCGTAGATCGGATGCCCTTTGGTGGGCCCGCCCCGCACGATGCGGAGGACGTTGAACTGCTGGATGGTCAGCCCGTGGGTCTCGAACAGCCGCTCCTGCACGCGGACGATGGCCTCGCGGGTGAGCATGAGCTGGAGCATCAGCTGCACGCCCGGGGCGGGAAGCTTGGAGAGCTGGAGTTCTTCTTGGAGGGTCATGGCGTCCTCGCGTAACTTTGGGGCCAAGGATCAACCCATCCATGGGATTCTGAAAGGTCGTAGGAGCCCTTCTTGCCATCCATCGCCCTGAGTTTGATCAATGTCACGAAACGATATGGCGCGACAGCCATTCTGGACGGATTGAGTTTCGGTCTCTTCCAGGACGAGAAGGTGGGCCTCATCGGCCGCAACGGCGCGGGAAAGAGCACGCTCTTCCGCCTGCTCTCCGGGGACGAGACCCCCGATACGGGCGAGGTGGTCATCACCCAGGGCATGCGCATCGCCCGCCTCAGCCAGGAGCCCCATTTCGCACCCGGCGCCACGGTCCGCCAGGCCCTGGAGGCCGCCCTGGCCGATCACGCGGTGCTGCTCGCGCGCCACCAGGAGATCCACGACATCCTCCACGGAGCGGCTCCTGAGGCGGAAGCCCGCCTCTTTGACGAATTGCAAACCATCGAGCACAAGCTGGACCACTGGGGCTGGGACCTCCTGCCGAGGCTGAAGGCCGCCGCCACCACCTGGGGCCTGGACGACCTCGAGGTGGAGGTGGAGGCCCTCTCCGGCGGCTGGCGGAAGCGCGTGGCCCTGGCCCAGGCCTGGCTGAAGGAACCCGATGTGCTGGTCCTCGACGAGCCCACCAACCACCTGGATCCCGATCAAGTGGAAAAGCTCGAGGCCTGGCTCCAGGGCTACGGGGGCGCCCTGCTCCTCATCACCCACGACCGCCACCTGCTCGACGGGGTGGTGACCCGCATGCTCGAGCTGGACGAGGGCGCGGTGCGGAGCTACGAGGGCGGCTACAGCGACTACCTGCTCGAGAAATCCGACCGGGAGTTCCGCGAGGCCCGCCTCACCGAGCACATGCAAAACCGCCTCCGCCGCGAGATGGCCTGGCTGCGCCGGGGGGCCAAGGCCCGCACCCGCAAATCCAAGCTGCGCATCCAGGAGGTGCTCGACCTCAAGGGCACCGTGGAGGACCGCACGCGGCAGGAGATCCGCACGGGGCTCGCTTTCGCCAAGGGGGGCAACTGCAGCGACGCGCTCATCCGGGCGGAGGCCATCCGGTTCGCCTACCCCGGGGGAGCCGACCTGCTCGGAGGCCTCGACCTCAGCTTGCAGCGGGGCATGCGCATCGCGCTCCTGGGGCCCAACGGCAGCGGGAAATCCACCCTCCTGAAGGTCCTGCTTGGCGAACTGCAGCCCACCGCCGGCGACGTGGCCCGTCATCCCAAGCTGGCCATCACCGCCATCTCCCAGGGCCGGGGCGAGCTCGACCACGGCCGCAGCATCCTGGACAACCTGGCGGACCGGGCCTCGGTGGTGGACACCGGCAGCGGCTCGCTGCTGGCCCACGTCTACCTCACCCGCTTCGGCTTTCCCGTGGACCAGCAGGCCCGGCCCGCCGCCACGCTCAGCGGCGGCGAGCGGAACCGCCTGCTGCTGGCCAAGGCCATGCTCAACCCGGCCGACCTGCTGGTGCTGGACGAGCCCACCAACGACCTGGACATCCCCACGCTCCAGAACCTGGAGGACGCCCTCCTCGAGTTCGAAGGCACGCTGCTGGTCGTGAGCCACGACCGGTTCTTCCTCGACCAGGTGGCCACCCACACCCTGGCCTGGAATGGCACCAGCGAGCCGCGGTGGGAGCTCTACGAGGGCCCGCCCTCCACCGTGCGCAGCCTGCGGGAGGCCCGCGCCGCCGCCCAGGCGCCCATCAAGGCGGAGCCCACCCGCGCCGCGCCGCGCGCGGACGCGCCCAAGGCCAGGAAGCCCGGACTGTCCCAGAAGGAACAGCGTCGCCTGGCCGAGGTGGAGCAGGCCCTCGACGGCCTGCACCGGCGGCTCGCGGAGCTCGATGCGGGCCTGGCGGATCCCGCCGCCTTCCTGAAGCCGGACAGCCCCGGCCACCAGGCCATGAAGGACCGGGAGGCCACCCAGGCGGATCTGGAAGTCCTGGAAATGGAGTGGCTGGAGCTGGAGGAGAAGCGCTCCGGCGCCTGACCTCGTCACAACTTCACCCCTGGGGAAGCCCCAGGCTGGCCTTTTCGCTACCCTGGAGCCTGACCTTTTCTGGAGTGCCCATGCGCCCGACGTCCCTCATGCTCTTCCCCGCGGTGGCCCTGGTCGCCCAGGCCCCCAGCACCAACCTCGATCTCGCCCAGCGGTTCAATTCCGAGCTCCCCGGCATCAACCTGATGCTCAAGGAACTGAAGACCCAGGACGCCCTGGCCAAGGTCAAGAGCCTGATCCCCGCCGAGCGGCCAGCCTTCGACGCCTCCACCCCCAAGGCCTTCGGCCAGAGCCTCGACAACGCCCAGGGCCTGATGTCCCTCTACCGCCTCTACGCCAACGTCGCCTCCGAGGCGGGCCTCTGGGAGCAGGCGGTCGAGATCCAGGAGAAGCGCGCCGCCGCTGCCCGCGCCACCCTCGCGGACCTGGACAAGGCCCAGGCCCCCATCGCCGCCCAGTGGAAGAAGGTCGTCCAGGATTCCGGCGACTACGTGGCCAAGAACACCGCCCGCCAGAAGGAACTCCAGGCCAGCCTGAAGGCCGTGGAGGAGGAGTTCGCCGCGGTGAAGGCCGGCACCAAGAAGCTCGATGCCAAGGAGCGCGCCGCCCTGCAGGCCCGGGGCGACCAGGCCAACAAGATCGACGGCCCCGAACTCGACCAGATCAACGCCGCCCTGCCCGTCCACAAGCAGAACCTGGCCAACGCGCCCAAGGTGACCAAGATGCTGGCGGACAACCGCAAGGAGGTCGACGGCATGGTGAAGGCCGCCGACGAGGCCATCGCGAAGGCGAAGAAGGCCGTGGCCGACCAGAACGATGAGATCACCCAGTTCAACACCAGCCAGGTGATGAAGAAGGTGAAGATCGTCGGCAAGAAGAACTGGGTGGACGCGGTGCTGCGCAACCCCGAGAACGTCACCAAGCTGGGCACCCCCCAGGCCCAGGCGGCCTTCCTGAACCGCATGCTGGTGCTCGATCCCGGCAACGCGGGCGCCACCAAGGCCCTGGAGAACCTCCGAGCCGGCAAGGAGGCCTTCGCCAAAGAGGCGAAGCCCGCGAAGAAGGCCGGCGGCAAGAAGAAGGCCTAACATCCAACCGGATGCCTGCTGACGGAGCGACCATGACCCGCCTTGGATACCTGCTTGCCTGCGTCCTGAGCGTCAGCCTGGGCGCCCAGAGTCTCACCGACCGCTACAAGGAGGTCCGGGGCCCCTGGGAACTCCAGCTCGAGCGGGGCGAAGCCCCCACCGTCCGCAAGGGTGTTGAAGCCTTGCTGGGCCGGGAGGGCCTGACGGTCAATCCCTCGGACTACAACGACATGCACGCCCTGGTGGCCCTGCGCAGCCTGGCCGCCCGGGCCTGCGTGTCGGAAGGCAGCTGGGAGGATGCCATCACGCATTTCCAGAAGGCCCAGTCCGCCGCGGAGGAGAACCTCTCCACCGCCGAGCCCCTCCTCGCCAAGACCCGGATGGAGCACGAACTGAAGCTGAAGGAATTCCGGGATGCCATGGCGAAGCAGGCCCCCCGGCTCAAGGAGCTGGACGACGCCCCGGGCCTGAACCAGGACCAGCTGAAGCTCCGGCAGCAGCTGAAGATCTTCATGGATGAGCAGCGGGCCGCCATCGCCCACAGCGAGCGCGCCCTGAAGGACATTGAGGCCATCCTCGTCCGCCTGAAGCAGGCCAAGGAAACCACCGCCAAGGCCACCTCGGATTGGCAGGCCTTCCTCGCCGCCGAGAAGGCGGAGGTCGCCGAAGTGGGCGGCATGCCGCGGTACGTCGCGGAGAAGCTCGAGCAGGTGAAGGGTGACGACGCCCGGCCCAGGCAGGACCGTCTCGCCTACGCCCGGCGGCTGCAGAAGCTCGACCCCTCGAACAAGGATGTGGTCCGCCTCGTGAACGGCCTGCTGGGCAAGGAAGAGGAACCGGCCCCCGCCAAGCCCGCCCGGAAGAAGAAGGCTGCTTCAAAGAAATAGGGCCACGGTCCGCCGGGAAACATGAAAAGCGGCCCCGAACGGGGCCGCTTTTCATGGCGCGGGTGCGGCTAGAACACGAAGCCGAAGCCCATCTTCACGAAGTCGGTGCTCGGGGGATCGCCGCCGTTCACGTCGTTGCCCGAGATGGTCTTGTGGAAGGTGGCTTCCAAGGTGAAGCGCAGGCCCGCGTCGTAGCCGAAGCTGTGGCCAATGCCGCCAGTGACGCCCATGCGGCTCTTGCGCGTGGTGTCCACGTCGTAGTTGTTGTAGTAGTAGCCCGAGTTGATATCGCCGAAGCTGCGGTCGAACTGCTCGAAGTCGGCGGAGACGCCGGCCAGGAAGTAGAGACCCCGGTGGCGGAAGGCCGTGCCCTGCGGGAAGATCTGCAGCTCGCCGCCCAGGTTGAACTGGGAGTGGCGCAGGTTGATGGTGGCCTCGCCAGGCGCCCGGTTCGAGCCGTTCTCGGCGGAACCGCTCAGGTTCAGGCGGATGGCCAGGTTGCGATCCACCGGGAAGCTGACGGTGAAGCTGCCGCCCAGGCCCACGTCGTAGGTCTCCTTCTGGGGCGGGATCACGTACCCGGCCGAGGGGCTGTAGTAGGCCGGATAGGTCTTGTTGGCGAACTCCCCGGTGGGGAACAGCAGGTTGAGGCTGAAGCCCACATGCGGGCTCTGGGCCTTCAGGGCGGAACCCGAGGCCAGGATGAGGGGAAGCATGAGCAGGGATGCGGCGCGGCGCATGGAACCTCCAGGTTGGATAAGCATGCTACGAGCGAAGGATATGCCAGGTTACGCCAAAGGGCGTCAAACCTTGGATGTTCACCGCGCGACGCGGGTTGAGGCGGTCGGACTTCGCGGCGTTTTGCCTCGGAAGCGTGCGGGATTGCAACGGCGGGCTTTGGGCCCGGCGCCGGATGGCCTACTCTGGTCAGGTCGAGGGCGGTTCATGGTGTGGAAGCAGGATCTGGCGAAACTGAAGCAGCAGCTGGGGCCCGAGGCTCCGGCTCCCAAGCCCGCCCCGAAGCCCGCGCCCAAGCCCGACAAACCGGCCTCCATGGACGAGGAGGATGCGGTCTTCCTGTCCGCCATGGGCTTGCGGCCGGCGCCCGCCAGGCCGCCCCGGCCTGAGCCCGCCCCGGCGCTCACCTCGACACCTGCCCAGACGACCTTGCCCGTCGAGCCGCAGGCCGAGCCACCGGCCCCGGAGACGTTCGAGGACGCCCTCAAGGACCTGAAAGGCCTCAAGCCCCTCGCCAAGGCCCTGCCGGGCGCCGCCGCCAAGCCGAAGGCGCCGGCGCCGGCGTCCAGGGTCCAACCCGAGGCCAGGGTCCAACCCGGGGCCCAATCCCAAGCCACGGTCCCGCTTGAGACCGCCCCCATCCTTCCAGCCCCCGCGGCGGCAGTCGCCCCGGAACCGGAGCCAGCGACGACCCAGGCCCTCCCCGCCCGCTTCCAGCTCGCCGCCGGCATGGCCATCGACGTGGACGGCACCCTCGACCTCCGGGGCCACGCGCTTTCGGACGCCCTGGAGCGCCTCAAGGACCGCCTGGGCGACGGGCAGGTGCTGGGCTGGCGCAGCCTCCTGGTGACCCTGGGCCCCGACCCCGTCCTGCATGAGGGGCTCCTGAACCTCTTGGCCTCCGGTGAAGCCCCGGTCGCGCGCTATGCCCAGGCGCCGGTCCCCATGGGCGGCACCCAGGCCTGGCTGCTCTACCTCGGGCCCACGCCCGCCCAATCCTGATCCTCCCCAACGGAGCCTCGACCATGAGCTTGCTGGTAGTCGGCAGTGTGGCCTTCGATGACCTGGAGACCCCCTTCGGGCGGCGCGAACACGCCCTCGGCGGGTCGGCCACCTATTTCTCCCTGAGCGCCAGCCGGTTCCACCCGGTCCGCATCGTGGCGGTGGTGGGCGAGGACTTCGGCCCCGAGCAGATGAAGGTCTTCGACCGCCGGCCCATCGACCTGGCGGGGCTCTCGAAGGTGAAGGGCCTCAGCTTCCACTGGAAGGGCGAGTACGGCTACGACCTCAACGAGGCCCGGACCCTGGCCACGGACCTCAACGTCTTCGCGGACTTCAAGCCCGACCTGCCGCCCGCCTACCGGGAATCCCACTACCTCTTCCTCGGAAACATCGACCCGGTGCTGCAGCTGGACGTGGTGCGCCAGATGACCACCCGTCCCAAGTGGATCGCCCTGGACACCATGAACTACTGGATCCGGGGCTCCCGGCCCGCCCTGGAGGCGGTCCTCAAGGAGGTGGACATCCTCCTGGTCAACGATGCCGAGGTGCGAGAGCTCACCCAGGAGCATGGGCTGATCAAGGCCTACCGGAAGATCCAGGCCCTCGGGCCGAAGATCCTGGTGGTCAAGCGGGGCGAGTACGGCGTGGCCCTGTTCACGCCCGACGGCATTTTCGCCGCCCCCGCCTACCCCCTGGAGAACGTCTTCGACCCGACGGGCGCCGGGGACACCTTCGCCGGCGGGTTCCTGGGCTACCTCGCCTGGATCGAGCGGACCGACGTGACCGCCCTGAAGCACGCGGCCCTGGTGGGCTCCGTCATGGCCAGTTTCACGGTGGAACAGTTCTCCACCGAACGCCTCGAGCAGATCAGCCAGGACGAAGTCCGCAACCGATTGTCATTATTTTCAGATATGATCCGCGTCGAAGACCTATAATCAGCGCTACCTAATCCTCACTGGGGGTTTCAGATGCACCAGCCCTACCGCCTGAATATCGGCCGGATGCGCGCCCTGGCCATGGCGCCCGGACTCCTCGCGGTCCTGGCGCTCGCCGGACCGAGCCTGAAGGCTCAGGAGGCCGCCCCTGCCAATGCCGTCAAGGTTGAAGAACACGCCTCCAAGTGGGATTACCCCAAGGAGCTCAACGTTCCCGAAGGCTCCCGCACCCATCTGGTCCAAAAGGGCGACACCCTCTGGGACCTGGCCGGCAAGTACCTCGGCAACCCCTATGCCTGGCCCCAGATCTGGGAGCTGAACCAGTGGGTGAAGGATCCGCACTGGATCTATCCTGGCGACCCCCTGGTCATCGACCTCGCCCGGGCCGTGGCCACCGCGGGCTCCGTGCCCGATGCCGTGGCCAACCTGCGGCCGGACCAGCGCCGCGCCGATCCCAGCGCCGTCCGCCGGCCTGAGCTGGGCTTCTCCTTCCAGGACTTCATCCAGCTGCCCTTCTTCGCCGCCGAGGGCGCCGAGGCCCACTACAAGGGCCAGGGCGCCTTCGTCATCACCTCCAACAAGCGGGAGGACCGACAGTACCTGGGCGAGGGCGAGACCATTTACATGAACGGCGGCACCGACCAGGGCGTGAAGACCGGGGACCGCTTCCTCGTCCTCAAGACCGTGGCCCGCAAGCAGACCCACCCCACCCTCAAGAAGAAGAAGCTGGGCGATGTCGTGCAGCAGGTCGGCGTCGTGCGCGTGACCCTGGCCCAGGCCAAGGGCTCGGTGGTCGTGGTCGAACGCACCCTCGACACCGTGCAGGTGGGCGACCACCTCGTGCGCTTCACCGAACCCGCCAACCTGCCCCTGCAGATCCGCACCGACACCACCGAGCCGGTGAAGGTCGCCGGCAATGCCGCCGTGGTGGTCTACACCCGCGACGCCAAGCTGCACTCCGCCGGGGGCGACATGATCATCGTCGACAAGGGCGCCAACGATGGCCTGAAGGTCGGTGACGTGCTCCTCGCCGTCCGCGTGAAGTCCTACCCCGTCGGCCCCGAAGGCCAGAAGCGGCCCGACCAGGAGACCACCACCCACTACCTCGGCCAGGCGCTGGTGGTCCGCGCCGACGCCCAGACGGCCACCTGCCGGGTGCTGCGCTCCAACGAGGAGATCCGCATCGGCGACACCGTCACGCCCTGAGCCGCTTCCCGCTCCAGGCAGAAGGCCCCCGACCGGGGGCCTTCGCGCGTCAGGCCTCTGCTTCCGGCGCGAACCGGAGCCCCACCACCACCCGCTGGCCCCGGGTGGGCAGCGCGTAGGGATGGGGCTCGGCGGTCCAGCCCGCCGGCAGGGTCTCCTCCGTCCAATCGGGCCCCTTCAGGGCGTAGAAGGGGCGGCCGGGCTTGCCATGCCGGGCCCACCAGCCCGCGAGGGCGCCCAGGGTGCCCAGGGCCTTGGCCGTGCCCCAGTCCGCGTCCAGCGGTGGCAGATCCTCCAGGCGGCCGTGGACCACCTTGAGGTTGGGCACGGGCAGCTCCATCGCCACCTGACGGACGAAGGCCAGCTTCTTCCCCGAGGCATCCACGCCCAGGACTTCCAGATCCGGCCTGGCCAGGGCCAGGACCACGGCGGGGGTGCCCATCCCGGTCCCGAGGTCCACGACCCGGGCCCCGGCGGGCAGATCCGCCAGAAAGGGCAGCAGCGCCGCCGCGTCCACCAGGAGCTCCTCCTTGCGAGAGGCAAGTGGCAGCGCCGTCAAGGCATGGGTGCGGTTCCAGCGTTCCAGGAGAACCAGGAACTGGTTCAGGCGCGGGGTGAGTCCGGGGGGAAGGCGAGGCTCCATGCCTCCAGGATGCCAGGGAAGGCGGCCATCCGTTGAATTTCGGATTCACCACCCTTTTCTCATCTGTAATCAATATTTTGATGATCTATTATTGATCGGCACGAAGAAAATCATTCCAGGTTCGTCTGGGAAACATCTGGCCAATTCCTGCATCTAGTATTCAAGCATTGACGAATCACCCAATATCCAGCATGATAAGGGCCCTCTGCTTGATCTTGTGAAAGGAAATGGCCATGACACAGACCCGCCCCCCTTTCATGATCGACTGGTCCAGCCGCAGCAAAATGCGCGGACCCGGTGAGCAGTCCCTGGGCAAACTGCTGCACGCTCTCAGGGATCGGCTCGCCCCCGACGCACAAGGCATTTCGCTCACGTATGTCGACGATCGTGGCATGAGAAAACTCAACCGCGAACATCGCGGAAAAAACATGACCACCGATGTGCTCAGCTTCCCCTCCGAGGCGGAGAAGGGTGCCTTCCCCCACCTTGGCGACATCGTCGTGAGCCTGCCGATGGCCGATAAAATGGCCAAGAAATTCGGTGTGAGCCGCCGGCGCGAGGTGGAGACCCTGGTGATCCACGCCTTCCTGCACCTCTGCGGGCACGACCACGAGACCGACCGCGGCGAGATGATGGCGCTCCAGGCCCAGCTGGAACGCGAGCTGCTCGACGAGGAACCGCTGGCCATGAGCCTGAAGCGCGGCCGCAAGCCTGGAAGCAAGGTGAAGAAGCTGAAGGACGGCTCCCGCGTGGTGGTCACCGGCCGCGCCGCCGCCGCGCTGGTGCGCCGCGAACGCGTCAAGAAGGAGAAGAAGGTCAAGGTTAGGAAGGTCGCCAAGCCGAAGGAGCCCGCCGTGAAGCGCGGCCCCGGTCGCCCCCGGAAGGAATCGGCTCCGGTACCTGCGATCAAGCGCGTCACGCGCCGCCGGCGCCCGGCCCCCTCGCGCAGCGGCGTCATCGCCTAAGCTCTGCATGGCAAAAGGGGCCGAAGGCCGATAAAATGGCCCTTTGGCCCGGTCCCGGGCCGCGCCATCCGGAGTCTCCGTGATCAACCTCCTGCTCGGCCTGGGCGCTGCCCTCGCCGTGATCCTGCTCTCCAGCCTGCTGAGCATCAAGCTGTGGATCAGCGTGCCCATCGGCATCCTCGCGGGCGCCGGTCTGTTCATCTGGCAGGGTCGCAAGGTCCAGCAGGAACTCGAGCGGATCTTCACCCGGGCGGGCGAGCTGCTGAAGAAGCAGCAGTTCGAGAAGGCCATCGAGGCCATGAAGGAGGGCTACCGCTTCGCCCCCCGGCAGTTCCTCGTGAAGGGCAGCATCGACGGCCAGATCGGCGTGGTGCAGTACCTCCGCAAGAAGAACGAGGAGGCCGAGCCGTTGCTGGCCTCCGCCTCCATGCAGCACTACATCGCCAAGGCCATGCTGGGCATCCTCCAGTGGAAGCGCGGCGAGAAGAAGAAGGCCAAGGAGACCTTCGACCTGGCCCTCAAGACCGGGAAGAAGGAGAGCCTGCTCTACGCCGTCTACGCCTACGTGCTGGTGGAACTCGGCGAGCGCGACAAGGCCATCGAGATCCTGAACAAGGGCCTCAGCATCTGCAAGGGCGATGAGCGGCTCATCACCAACCGAAACCTGCTGCAGAACGGCAAGGCCCTCAAGATGAAGGTCTACGGCGAGCAGTGGTATCAGTTCCTCCTCGAGCGGCCCATGCTGCGCCAGGAGGCCCCGCCCTTCGCCCGCGTCTCGCGCCGCGCCCTGCGCGGATGACATCGTCCGGGGGGACCGCCTGCTCGCTGGGCTCGCGATGTCCCCTCCGGCCCCCCACGCGGTGCCCGGGCAAAGCCCGGCACCCATGTCCGACCCGATACACCCTGTCCTTCATTTGGAGACGCCATGTCAGGCCACAGCAAATGGTCCACCATCAAGCACAAGAAGGGCGCCGCTGATGCCAAGCGGGGCAAGCTCTTCACGAAGATCCTGAAGGAGATCACCGTGGCCGCGCGGCTCGGCGGCGGCGACGTGGCCAGCAACCCGCGCCTTCGCCTCGCGGTGGACCAGGCCAAAGGCAGCAACATGCCCAAGGACAACTGGGAGCGCGCCATCAAGAAGGGCACCGGCGAGCTCGAAGGCGTGACCTACGAGGAAGTGGTCTACGAGGCCTACGGCCCCGGCGGCGTCGCCATCATGGTCGAGGCCATGACCGACAACAAGAACCGCACCACCCCCGAAGTGCGGAGCTACTTCACCAAGTTCGGCGGAGAGCTGGGCGCCCAGGGCTCCGTGGCCTACCTGTTCAGCAAGCAGGGCCAGATCGTCGTCGAGCCCGAAGTCTCCGAAGACAAGATCATGGAAGTGGCCCTGGAAGCCGGCGCCGATGACGTGATCAACGAGGGCGAGGCCTGGGTCATCAAGACCAGCCCCGACTCCTACCAGGCCGTCAAGGATGCCGTGGACGCCGCCAAGCTGCCCGTCATCGAGGCCAAGATCATCATGGACCCCAGCACCAGCACCGCTCTCGAGGGCAGCAAGCTCACCAGCTTCCTCAAGCTCGTGGACCTCCTCGAGGACAACGACGACGTGCAGAACGTGTGGCACAACGCCGACTACGAAGAGCCTGAAGACTGAGGTTCCGTGCCACACGCCCTCCGGGCGGACGCTGAGCGGCCGGGTCTCCCCGGCCGCACGCGTCTCTGGCTGCCCGCGATCGCACGCCGCACTGCGCCGTGCTCCCACTCCCCCGCTTCGCGGGCTCGCGGAGCGGGGCCCCCGGCACAACGCCGACCACGAAGAGCCTGAAGACTGAGGTTCCGTGCCACACGCCCTCCGGGCGGACGCTGAGCGGCCGGGTCTCCCCGGCCGCACGCGTCTCTGGCTGCACTAAGCCGCCGGGCCGTTCGTCCGTTTGATTCCAGGAACCGAATCCACCTGAACCGGAATCGATGACCGCGGCCCCCGAGGGGCCCGCTCGTCTTGGAGTGGCCATGTCCCTTCGAATCGCGCCCCTGGCGGTCTTCGCCGCAGCCTCCGCCATGCCCCCCGCCTGGGCCCAGTCCCCCCAGACCCTCATCGCCGAGGCGAACCGCGACTATGCCGCGAAGCGGTACGCGCAGGCCGCCGCGGCCTACCTCCGGGTCTTCGAGCTGGATCCGGCGGAGCCCAGCTTCGCCTACAACGCCGCGTGCTGCCAGGCGCTGCTGGGCCAGGTGGAGGCGGCCTTCCAGAGCCTGGAACGCGCTGTCGGAGCGGGCTTCGCCAACGCCGAGGGCACGGCCCGCGACACCGACCTCGCCCCCCTCCGCACGGACGCGCGCTGGGACGGGCTCCTGGCGCGGATGCGCGACCGGGGCCTCAAGGAACGCGCCTTCTGGAATTCCCCCGCCCTGGCCACGGACTACCGGGAAACCCTCAGCGAGGACGAGCGCATCGCCGGGCTGTCCCGCTTCTGGTCGGAGGTGAAGTTCAACTTCGTGGACACGGACCGGCTGGACGCCCTGGACTGGGACGGGCTCTACCTCCGCGCCCTGCCGAAGGTTCGGGCCGCCAGCAGCACCGCCGACTACTACCGGCTGCTTTCCGAGCTCTGCGCGCAGCTGAAGGACGGCCACACCAATGTCTACCCGGCCGCGGCCCTCATCGAATCCCAGATGGCCAGGCCCCTGCTGCAGACACGGCTGGTGGAGGGACGCGTCCTCGTCACCCGGGTGGAGGACGGGGCGCTGAAGGCCCAGGGCGTCCGGCCCGGCGTCGAGGTCGTCACCGTGGACGGAAAGCCCGTGAAGGCCTACGCCGAGACCTTCCTGGCCCCCTACCAGAGCGCCTCGACGCCCCAGGACCTCGACACCAGGACCTACACCTACGCCTTCCTGTCGGGTCCCCTGGCGGAGACGGCGCGGGTGGGCTTCCTGGACGAGGCGGGACGGCGCTTCGAGTGCGCCGTGTCCCGGGTGCCCGGAGAGGTCCGGCGGAAGGAGATGCCTTCGGAGCCGCCCTTTTCCTTCCGCATGCTGCCCGGCGGCGTGGCCCTCGTGACCCTCAGCACCTTCGGCACCAGCGCCACCGCCGACCAGTTCATGGAGGCCTTCCCCCAACTCTCGAAGGCCCGGGCGCTGATCCTCGACGTGCGCGCCAACGGCGGCGGCAACTCCAGCGTGGGCTACCGGATCCTCGCCACCCTCGCGAAAGAACCCTTCCTCGGCACCGCCTGGGCCACCCGGGACTACAAGCCGGCCTTCCGGGCCTGGGAGCGACCCCGGCAGGTCTTCCGTCAGAGCCCGACCCCCATGCCGCCCGATGCGGCCCGGCACTTCGACGGCCCCGTCGCGCTGCTCACCAGCCCGGCCACGTATTCGGCCGCCGAGGATTTCTCCGTGGCCTTCGTGGCCATGAAGCGCGGCCTCGTCATCGGCGAACCCACCGGCGGAAGCACGGGCCAGCCCCTCTTCATCCGGCTGCCGGGCGGGGGCACCGCCCGGATCTGCACCAAGCGGGACACCTTCCCCGACGGCAAGCCCTTCGTCGGCGTGGGCGTCCAGCCCGATCGCCTGGTGCGGCCCCGGGTCGCGGACTTCCGCCAGGGCCGCGACACGGTGCTGGAGGCGGCCCTGGAAGCGCTGTCCCGCCAGGACAAGGTCAAGGCGCAGCCCTGACCAGGCCGGCCTATTCCTGGGTGCGAGGTTCCGGCAGCTGGACCGCGCCCGAGGCCGGGGAGGCCGCGGGGCCGACGGCGAGGATGGGGAAGCGTGGCGGTTCCCCCCACATGCCGTTGCCGCGGATCAGCGCGCTGTGGAACAGGCCCCAGAACGCGAGGCTGTCGGTGCTGCGCGGGTCCAGCAGGTAGAAGGCGAGGCGGCCCAGGGGCTGGTCCAGGGGGATGTAGAGGGCCCGGTCCAGGTCGGCGGGGGTCCAGGCCAGCTGAAGCTTCTTCGCGGCGGGCTCGGCCTTCCAGGCGCCCTGCAGCTCGAGGGTGAACACGCCCTGGTAGGCCGAGGGGGAGACCTTCCGCCCGGTCTCGTGGAAATGGAGCACCGGCAGGGCGCGGGGCCGGAGCCCGCCCTTCAGGACCTTCAAGCCGTGGGCCTGCAGCAGGGGCAGCACCGTCGGCGCGAACGCGGCGTCCACCAGGTAGCCCGCCGGCACCGGCACCTCGTCCTGCCCCTCGAAGCCCACGAAGCTCGGCAGCTCGAGGCGGGTGCGGGTCTTCTCGCCCGTGAGGCGGCCCTGGTCGTCGCGGATGGGATCCACCCAGTCGAAGGTGTAGCGCTCCACCTCCTTCAGCTTCGCGGACAGGGGCAGCGCGACCGGCCCCCGGCGCCACTGGTCGGCCCAGCGCTGCTCCGACCCGCGCACCTGGCGGCGCACCTCGTCCCGGTGCCCGGCCATCCAGCCCAGGCAGGCCAGCACGAAGCGACGCGTGTCCGAGATGCGGTCGGGCCAGCTGCGATAGACGTAGCTCTCCGAGAGCACCGCGAGGCGGTTCCTGAGGGCCGGGTAGTTCGTGAGCAGCCTCGGGTGGGCGTCGTAGGTCTCCCAGGCTGTGGGGGGCTTCTCGGCCGTGGGGCGGTACGGCGTGAAGTTGCCGTAGTCGTAGGTGGGCATGCCCTCGCCCTTGAGCTGCTCACGCACCTCCACCAGCATTCGGCGGTTGAAGGCCAGCAGGTCGGGATCCGCCCCCAGCGTGCAGGCGGGGCCGTGGGTGAGGTGGAAGCCGTGGGTGCTGCCGTTGGTGGTGTGGAGGTCCATCACCACCGCGGGGTCGAAGTCGGCCAGCATGGCCAGCAGCCAGCGGGTGTTGGGGGCCGCGGCCCGCATCAGGTCCCGGTTCAGGTCGAGGCCCAGCGCGTTCTCGCGCCGGCCCACGCCGCTTTCGGATGGGTTCGGCTGCCAGGGCCGGATGGCCGGATCCAGGGCATCGGTGCCATCGGCGTTGTAGGCCGGGAGGATCACCAGGTCGAGGTTCCGGCGAAGCTCAGGGTGGCGCCCCTGCAGCAGCTCGCGCACCACCTGCTGGATGGCCTCCTTGCCCTCCACCTCGCCGGCGTGGATGTTGGCGTTCACGTAGACGCGGAGGAGATCCTTCCCCGCCCCTTTCAGGCGCCAGGCGAGGAGGGGCTTGCCCGTCTCCGTGGCGCGGGGGGCGCCTTTCGGATGGTAGGGCTCCAGGCCGGGTGCCTGCCGGCGCAAGGCGTCCATGAAGGCCCGGACCTCCTGCACGGTGGAGGTCCGGGCAAACTGGGTGCGTTCAGGGACGGTCTGGGGCCACCCTGCGAACAGACAGCTTCCCGCCAGGGCCAGCAGCAGGCTCCGCATGGCTCAGCGGGCCGGCAGCGTTTCCGCGGTCACCGGGATCTGCGGTCCCGCCTTGGGGCGGCCGCCGAACAGGCCCTTGTTGTAGACGATGAAGCTGGAGGCGAGGAAGAGCACCAGCACCAGCAGAGCCGAGCCGCGCTTGCGGGCCGCGAGGGCCTTCGGCGCCGTTTCGGAAAGGCCCACGAGGACCAGCACCAGCACCAGCTTGATGTGGAGGTAGTGGCCATCCTTCAGGGGGTTCTGCCCGCCCTGCAGCATGAGCATCAGCAGCGCGATGCCGGCGATCAGCGCCAGGCGGAAGGACCAGGCCACCACCTTCGCCCAGACCGTGGCCGCCAGGCCCTGGAGATCCTCGCGGCTCTCCTCGAACCCGGAGAGCAGGAGGGCCACCACCGCCGCGCCGCCGCCCACGGCCAGGGCCACGAAGTGCAGCCACCGGACCAGATTTACCGCTTCAAGCTTGAGATTCATGGTCGCCTCGGGAAGAAGGCTCCAGGGTAGCAGCCCTGATAGGCTGGGTCGGTCGGGAGGCAGCCATGTCCAAGTTGAAGGTCGCGGTCGTCGGTGTGGGACACCTGGGGCAGCACCACGCGAGAATCGCCGCCTCCGCGCCGGACGCCGTCCTGGTGGCGGTGGTGGATCCCGACGCGACCCGCGGTCCCGAGATCGCCGCGAAGTTCAGCGCCCCCTGGGCCGCGTCCCTGGACCAGGTGCTCGCCGAGGTGGATGCCGTCCAGATCGCTGCGCCCACGGGCTTCCACCACCGGCTGGGCGCCCAGGCCCTCCAGGCGGGCAAGCACGTGCTCATGGAGAAGCCGCTGGCCGCTTCGCTCGAAGAAGGCGTCGCCCTGCTGCAGGCCCTGAACGCCGCCCGGGCCGCGAAGCCCGGCCTCGTGGCCCAGGTGGGCCACCTGGAGCGCTTCAATCCGGCGGTGGCCGCCCTGCGGGAGCGCGGCTTCAAGCCCCGCTTCCTCGAGGCCGTGCGCGTGTCGCCCTTCCCCGCCCGCAGCCTCGAAGTGGACGTGGTGATGGACGTGATGATCCACGACCTCGACCTGCTGCGCGCCCTCGTGGGACGGCCCGTCATCGATGTGGAGGCCGTGGGCGTGCCCGTGTTGACGCCTTACGCCGACCTGGTGAACGCGCGCCTGAAATTCGAAGGCGGCGCCTTCGCCACCGTGACCGCCAGCCGCGTGGCCCGCAAGAAGGAGCGCACCCTGCGCGCCTTCGGCGACAAGGAATACGCCAGCCTCGATTTCGCCGCGCAGAAGCTGGAGCTGCTCCGCCTGGTCATGGGCCCTGACGGTCCTGAGGTGAAGCCCGAGACCGCCGACATCGAGGAGGGCGAGCCCCTGCGCCTGGAGATCGAGGCCTTCCACGCCGCCTGCCTGGGCAAGGGCCAGGAGGGCGTCACCTGGGAAGAGGGCCAGGAGGCCATGCGCGTGGCCGACCAGGTGCAGAAGGCCGTGGCGCGCAGCCTGGCGGAGATGCACCGGGCGTGAAGCCCTTCTACGACCTCGCCTCCCTCGCCAAGCCTCTGGTGACGGCCCCGCTGGCGCTGGCCTTCCTTGACCTGGACGCCGACCGCCGCTGGGCCCTGGGCTTCCCCGACCGCCCGTCGCCGCTGACGGTGCGACAGCTGCTGTCGCACGGCTCGGGGCTGCCGCCCTGGCGGCCCTTCACGGCCGAGCCCCTGGCCAGCCTCCTTGCCCGGCCCCTGCCCGACCATCCCCTCCTCCGCGGCGCCACGCCGGGCCTGGCGACCTACTCCGATCTGAACTACCGGCTGCTGGCGGACCTCCTGGCGCAGGAGACGGGCGTGCCTTTCGCGGCCCTCGGCCGCGCCTCCGGCCTCAGCGCCGCGCCCTGGGGCGTGGCGCCAGTGCAGGTTCCCGACGGCCCCGACACCGCCGCCTGGACCCTGGCCACCGGCGGGCCACCGCCGCCGCGGGACCCGCGCCTGCCCCACGACTGCAACGCCCGGGCCGGCATGGCGGGCCACGCGGGGTTCGGCACCACCGCCGATCAGCTGCGCCAGGCCCTGGCGCGATGGGTCGCGGCAGGCTGGCCTGCGCGCATGGCCGTTCCCACGGCCGCAGGCGAGAACGGCGCCCAGTGGGGCCTCGGGCTGCAAGTGCTCTTCGACGGGGCGGGCCGTTTTGGACAGCTTCTGTCGAGCCTCCCTCCGGGGCCGGGCATCCACGTGATCGAGGATGCCGGCGACGACGCTCCTTCCAGCGCCCCTGCCCTGGCGGCGGATCCCGGCGCGCCCTCCGGCTGGTGGTACCACCTCGGCTACACGGGCCCCGCGCTGTTCTTCCGCCCGTCCGACCAGGCCTGCCTGGCCCTGCTCGCGCACCGCCGCGGCCCCGGCGGAACGCTGCTTGATGTGGACGCCCTGCGCGCCCGGCGATGGCAGCTCCTCGCGCGATTCATGGGACAATCCGGCGGATGAAGCTCAGCCCGGTCCCAGCCCTGATCCTGTCGTGCCTTCCCGCCGTCGCCGCCCAGCCCCCATTGCGGATCGGCCTCGACACCCAGGCCACGGAATGGGTCGTCTCCCTCGAAGGCGGCGGCCAGATCTGCGACCGCGCCGGCAAGCCCCTGCTGAAACTGGCCTCCGACGAGAAGGTGCGCATCTGGTGGGACAGCCGCGGCGTGTCCGATCCCACCGCCGAGTACCGCATCCAGGTGGGCAGGCCGCACAGCGCCGCGGAAGCAGCCGCGCTGATGAAGCGCCTGAAGGACCTGGGCGAGATGCCCGACCGCGTGAAGGTGCCCGACGCCGACACCTGGCGGGTGCTCACGGGCCACTTCCGCGAGGCCGCCCAGGCGGAACCGGTACTGCAGAAGCTCCAGGACCTGGGCTTTGACGAGCTGTGGGTGGCCTCCGAATCGAAGCCCAGCGAGCCGCGCAAGGGCCGGGCGCTCTATGCCGTCACCGACCGCTACGACCGCCGCGCGTTGCCCTTGGCGGGCGTGTGGCTGAAGCCCGCCGGAGAGCTGGTCACGCTGGGCGGCAAGGGCCGGTACCGCGGCAAGGTGGAGATCTTCCCCAACGCCCAGGGCCGCCTCACCGTGGTGAACACGCTGGATCTGGAGACCTACCTGCGTGGCGTGGTGCCCAAGGAGATGGGCGCCTGGGAGTTCCCCAGCCTGGAGGCCCTCAAAGCCCAGGCGGTCGCCGCCCGCACCTACGCGGTGGCCAACCGCGGGAAGCGCGCCGCGGACGGCTTCGACATAGGCGATACGGTAGCCGACCAGGTCTACGGCGGCCGCGACGGCGAGCAG
>Ga0316605_10000276_pt1 | contig 42868 bp, 40 predicted proteins | sample OWC_soil_day20_n_FD_207666 | JGI IMG/M metagenome (GOLD analysis project Ga0316605, IMG submission 207666) | Wetland soil microbial communities from Old Woman Creek delta, Ohio, United States - OWC_soil_day20_noCT | ecosystem: Environmental > Terrestrial > Soil > Wetlands | place: USA: Ohio...
GCCGCTTCTACATGCGCCAGGACCTCCACATGCGCGACCAGTGGTACTGGAACAACAGCGGCGACGGCGTGGGCATCGAGAACATCGACCTCGGCCCCGTCAAGATGCACTACGCCTACATCCAGCACGACACCGGCAACGTGAACAGCGACTGGAACAACGGCGCCATCCGCGGCGTGCTGGCCCCCTACAGCCAGTGGGTCGGCGGCGCCGGCCACACCATCATCGGCTCCCACGACCTGCGCTTCTCGGACATCAAGCTCTGGGAAGGCGGCTCGCTGACCCTGGGCGTGCAGTTCAACGACGCGCACCCCAAGTCCGGCACCGAGAATGACGGCAACAAGAATGACGGTACCCAGTTCAACGTCATCCTGAACCAGGCCGGCGTGCTGGGCGGCGACAACCGGGTCTACGCCACCTACGGCAACGGCTCCACGTACTGGAACTGGTACAACCCCGACGTGAAGACCGAGAACAAGTGGTGGCACGTCATGGACATCTTCTACATCAAGCCCATGGCCAACCTCGAGATGCAGGGCGTCGTCCAGTACCGCAAGCAGAACGGCGAAGGCACCATGAAGGACAGCACCAACGCCTGGACCTCCATCGGCGTGCGCCCCGTGTACTTCTTCACCAAGCACTTCAGCGTGGCCTACGAAGTGGGCCTCGATAAGCTGAAGTTCGACAACGAGACCGAAGCCCGCAAGCTGATGAAGAACACCATCGCGCTGCAGTGGAGCCCCCAGGCCTCCTTCTGGAGCCGCCCGGTGATCCGCCTCTTCGCCACCCGCGCGGACTGGAACAAGAACGCCAACAACTGGAACAAGATTGGCGAAGGCCAGTTCGGCAATGCGATGCAGGGCATGACCTTCGGTGCCCAGATCGAGGCCTGGTGGTAGGTCCTTTCCCGAACGAACGGCCCGTCCAGGTGGACGGGCCGTTCCTCGGCTAAACCTGACACCAAGGAACCGGCATGACCTTCCGTCCCGTACCGACCGCCCTCCTCCTCGCCGGCCTCCTGGTCGGTGGGCTTGGCTGTCACGGGCCCAGCACGGATACCTCCAGCCGCTACCCGGTGGACACGACGACCATCGCCCCGGGCCAGCAGCTGGAGGGCGCGCCGGGCTGGTACAACGACGCGGTGATCTACCACATCTGGGTGAAGGCCTTCGCGGATGGCGTCTACGGCGACGGCATCGGCGACCTGCCGGGCATCCAGGCCAGGCTGGACCACCTGCAGTCCCTGGGCGTGAACACCCTCTGGCTGTCGCCGATCTTCGAGTGCGACTACAAGGGGGCCAACATGCACGGGTACGACACGACGGACTACTACGCCGTGAACGACCGGTTCGGCACCAGGGCCGACCTCAAGGCCCTCCTCGACGCGGTGCATGCCCGGGGCATGCGCATCCTCTTCGACTTCGTGCCCAACCACACCTCCACGAAGCACCCCTGGTTCACCGACGCGGCCACCCGCGACAGCTGGTACCTCTGGAAGTCCACCCCGGAGGCGGGCTGGGGCTTCCCCTGGGGCGGCGGCACGACGCAGGACGTCTGGAAGCAGAGCGGGGACCGGTACTTCTACACCTCGTTCGGCGTGACCTCCCTCGCCGACCTGAACTTCTACAACCCCGCCGTGCAGTCCGAGATGCGCAAGGTCCAGGCCTACTGGCTGGATCGCGGTTTCGACGGCATGCGGGTCGACGCGGTGCGCTACCTCTGCGAATCGGGGCCGGGCCAGGCCGCCGACCAGGCGGACACCCACGCCCGCCTGCAGGCCTTCCGCGCGCTGCTCGACGAGTACGACAGCGGCGACCTGCATCCCCATCCGGGTGGCGACCCGGCCCGGCACAGCAGCAAGGTGATGCTCGCCGAGGCCTGGACCAATGGTCCGATTGGCGTGGCGCCCTACTTCGGCAGCGGCGCCAATGAATTCCACCTCTGCCTGGACTTCAGCGCGCCCTGGGCCATCTCCGACGCGATCACGAAGGGGGACGGCGCCAAGGTGACGGCGCTCTGGGAGCTGGAGCAGCAGACCTTCCCCGCGGGGCAGCGGTCGGCGACCTTCGACTCGAACCACGACAACCTGATCTCGCGGCCAGGCACGCAGTACGGCGGCGCCAAGGCCAAGGTCATCCTGGCCGAGGCCCTGACCCTGCTCTCCCCGGGCACGCCGATCCTCTACTACGGCAACGAGATCGGCATGACGGGCCAGTCCGGCACCGACCTCAACCTCCGGCAGCCCATGGACTGGGCCGCCGTCGCAGCCCAGTCGGGGCAGCCCGATTCCATCCTCAGCTGGTGCAAGTACCTCATCCAGGCCCGGCGCGCCTATCCCGCCCTGCGGGGGGGCTATGCCACCCTGGCCACGGACGTGGGACCGGGCAAGGCGCTGGCCTACCTCCGCGACGCCGGCACCGAGCGGGTGCTGGTGGTGGCGAACCTTTCCGCGGCGACCCAGACAGTGGTGGTGTCGGGTCTGACGGCCCACGGCGTGCCCAGCGGCGGCCCCGTGCAGGCCGTCCTCGGCGACCTCAAGGGCGTGGCCGCCCTGTCAGGCGATGCCTACACAGCGACCAGCATTCCGCCCTACGGCGTGCGGGTGCTCTACGTGGCCGGTTCCGGATTCCAGTCCACCCTCCACGGCGACCTGCCCTGACCTTGCACCCCGACCCGCGGGGCCTATCCCTCTGGTTCCACCCCTTCCGCCCTTTCCCGGACTACCCCCCATGGCCAACCTCCAATTCCAAGCCCTGCGCAAGTCCTTCGGAGACTCGGAGATCCTCCATGGGATCGACCTTGAGATCCAGGACGGCGAGTTCATCGTCTTCGTGGGGCCCTCGGGCTGCGGGAAGTCCACGCTGCTGCGCTGCATCGCGGGACTGGAGGAGATCACCAGCGGCGAGCTGTCCATCGGCGGCCAGAAGGTGAACGACGTGCCGCCCTCCAAGCGCGGCATCGCCATGGTGTTCCAGAGCTACGCCCTCTACCCCCACATGACCGTGGCCGAGAACATGGCCTTCGGCCTCAAGCTCGCCGGACATTCGAAGACGGAGATCGCCTCGGCCGTAAACCGGGCCGCGGAGATCCTCCAGATCGAATCCCTGCTCGATCGCCGTCCGAAAGCGCTGTCGGGGGGACAGCGCCAACGGGTGGCGATCGGCAGGGCCATTGTCCGCAAGCCCGGCGTGTTCCTCTTCGACGAGCCCCTGTCGAACCTGGACGCGGGGCTCCGGGTGCAGATGCGCGTGGAGTTGGCCCGGCTGCACAAGGACCTGGCGACCACGATGGTCTACGTCACCCACGACCAGGTGGAGGCCATGACGCTGGCCCACCGCATCGTGGTGCTCAACCAGGGCCGCATCGAGCAGGTGGGCTCCCCCCTGGAGCTCTACCACCACCCCGCCAACCGCTTCGTGGCGGGGTTCATCGGCTCGCCGAAGATGAACTTCCTCCCCTGCCACCTGGTCGCCGCGAAGGAGGGCGGGGCCACGGTGCGTCTCGAGGACGGCACCCTGCTCACCGCCGGCGCGGACGCGCGCGGCCTGGCCGAGGGCACGCCCCTCACCCTGGGCATCCGCCCCGAGCGCCTGCTGGCAGAGACCACTGGAGGCGAGGGCACGGCCCGGACCACCGTGGTGGTGGCCGAGCACCTGGGCGACACGGTGTTCCTCTACGTGCAGGCTCCCGGCGGGACGGGCCAGCTCACCGTCAAGGCCCAGCCCGAAAATCCCCTGCGGACCGGCGACGAGACGCACCTCCGCTTCCCCGCCAAGCACTGCCTCCTCTTCGGGCCGGACGACCAGACCCTGCCCCGCCTTCTCTAGTTCCTTCCAACCGCTTCACCGGGCCCCCTGGGGCCTCTCACCAAAGGAGTCAGACGTGAGCCATCCCATCAAGTTCCGCAAGCTGGCGACCACCGCCGCCCTGTGCATCATCGCTGGCGCCTGTACGCTGGCACCGGCCGCTGAGAAGGGCAAGCTGCTCATCTGGATCAACGGCGACAAGGGCTACAACGGCCTCCAGAAGGTGGGCGACGAGTTCACCAAGAAGACGGGCATCAAGGTCGTCGTCGAGCATCCCGAAGACGCCCCCGGAAAGTTCCAGCAGGCCGCCGAAGAGGGCAAGGGCCCCGACATCTGGATGTGGGCCCATGACCGGGTGGGTGAATGGGCCGAGAGCGGCGTCATCAACGCCGTGAACCCCGGCAAGAAGATCAAGGACGACATCGACCCCACCGCCTGGCAGGCCTTCACCATCAAGGGCAAGGTCTGGGCGTACCCTGTGGCCATCGAGGCCGTGTCGCTGATCTACAACAAGAACCTGGTGAAGACCCCGCCCAAGACCTTCGAGGAGATCTTCGCCCTCGACAAGAAGTTCGCGGCCCAGGGCAAGAAGGCCATCCTGTGGGACTACACCAACACCTACTTCACCATGCCCATGCTGGCCGCCAACGGCGGCTACGCCTTCAAGATGAAGGCCGACGGCACCTATGATCCGAAGGACACGGGCGTGAACAACGCCGGGGCCCTGAAGGGCGCCGAGCTGCTCACGAAGATGGTGAAGGAGGGCGTCATGCCCAAGGGCGCCACCTACGCCGACATGGAAGCGGGGATGGCGCAGGGCAAGATCGCGATGATGATCAGCGGCCCCTGGGCCTGGGACAACCTCAAGAAGGCCAAGGTGAACTTCGGCGTCGCCAAGATCCCCAGCGTCGGCGGCAAGGCGGCGTCGCCTTTCGTGGGCTACCTGGGCGCCATGATCACCAAGGCTGCCTCCGGCGCGGGCAACGTCGACATCGCCCGCGAGTTCATCGAGAACCACATGCTGAGCCTGAAGGGCCTCGAGACGATGAACGCCGACGTGGCCATCGGCACGCCCGCCAGCAAGGCCGCCTTCGCCAAGATGAAGTCCGACCCGTTCATCCAGGTCTCGATGGCCAGCGCCAAGGACGGCGTGGTCATGCCCAACAACCCTCAGATGGGCCGGTTCTGGGCCGCCATGGTGTCGGCGCTCAACAACATGACCGAAGGCCGTCAGACGCCCAAGGAAGCCCTGGACGCCGCCGCCAAGCGGATCCTGAAGTAGCTTGCGTTCCCCGCGCGGGGCGGGCCTCCGGGCCGGCTCCGCGCGGGTTCCCCTTCTCTGGTTCGGATTCCCCATGAGCATGCCCAAGGCCCTCAAGCGCTTCCTCCAGCCCGCCCTGATGGTGCTCCTGGGGCTGGTCGGGCTCTATGTCATCACCGCCATCTATGCCACGGGGGAGAGCCTGCTGGCCGGCGTGATGCTGGTGACCCTGGCCTGCTTCATCTGGATCTACACCTCCCCGAAGACCTACGCCTACCGCTACCTCTTCCCGGGCATCGGGGCGGCGTTGATCTTCGTGGTGTTCCCCATGCTCTACACGGTGCGCATCGGGTTCACCAACTACAGCTCGGCCAACCTCCTGACCTTCAAGCGCGCCACCCAGTACCTCCTCGAGGAGACCTACCGGGCCGAGGGCGCCACGTACAACTCGACGCTGCACGCCGAGGGCAACCACTGGCGCCTGCGCCTGGAGGATGCCGAGACCGGCGCGGCCTTCGTGGCGGGGCCCGTGGTCCTGGGCCACGAGAAGCCCACCACCCTCAAGGCCGAACCCATCACGGCGCCGGTTCCGGGCGACGAGATGCCCATGCGGGACCTCATCGACCACCAGGCCGCGCTGAAGGCCCTGACGGTGCTGATGCCGGACGGCGGGCAGATCCGCATGACCGGGCTGCGGGAGTTCGCGCCGTCGCGGCCCCAGTTCACGCACAATCCGGACGGCAGCCTCACGAACAACCAGGACCACAGCGTCATCAAGCCCAACTTCAAGACGGGGTTCTACGAGACGGCGGACGGGGAGAAGGTGAACCCCGGCTTCCAGGTGGACATCGGCTGGAAGCACTACGTGGAGATCTTCACGGACGCCTCCCTGCGCGAACCTTTCTGGCAGATCTTCATCTGGACCCTCATCTTCTCCGCCCTGACGGTGGTGTTCTGCACGGCCCTGGGCATGGTGCTCGCGGTGATCCTGAACTGGGATTCGCTGCGGTTCCGCTCGGTGTACCGCCTGCTGCTCTTCCTGCCCTACGCGATCCCGGGGTTCATCTCCATCTTGGTGTTCAAGGGGCTCTTCAACAACAACACCGGGGAGATCAACCTGGTGCTGGGCACCCTCTTCGGGTTGAAGCCCACCTGGTTCTCGGATCCCTTCCTCGCCAAGACGATGATCCTCATCGTCAACACCTGGCTGGGATTTCCCTACATGATGGTGGTCTGCATGGGGCTCATCAAGGCGATTCCCCAGGATCTCTACGAAGCCTCCGCCGTGGCTGGGGCCGGGCCCCTCACCAACTTCTTCAGGATCACCATGCCGCTGATCCTGAAGCCGCTCACGCCCCTCCTGATCTCCTCCTTCGCCTTCAACTTCAACAATTTCGTGCTCATCAGCCTGCTCACGGGTGGGCTGCCGGACTTCCTGAACACCTCGGTGCCCGCGGGCACCACGGACATCCTCGTGTCCTACACCTACCGCATGGCCTTCCAGGATTCCGGGCAGAAGTTCGGTCTCGGCGCGGCCATCTCCACCGTGGTGTTCCTCATGGTGGCCGTGATCTCCATCATCCAGATCCGGTCCACCCGGATCGCCGAAGACGCCAAGCGCTGAAGGAGGGGAAGTGGCCATCGTCATCGACAAATCCCAGCGTTGGCGCGTCATCGCGGCCCATGTGTTCCTGATCCTCCTCTGCGCCCTGGTGCTGTTCCCGGTGCTGATGACCATCTCGATCTCGCTTCGTCCCGGCAACTTCGCCACGGGCAGCCTGATTCCGAAAACGATCAGCCTCGAGCACTGGCGCTTCGCCCTGGGCCTGCCGGTGACCAACGCGGACGGCGTGGTGATCACCCCCGACCTGCCCGTGCTGCGCTGGCTGTGGAACTCCGTGAAGGTGGCGTCCCTGTCGGCGGTCGTGGCCGTGCTGCTCTCCACCACGGCAGCCTACGCCTTCGCCCGCCTCAAGTTCGCCGGCAAGAAGGCCTCGCTGATGGGTCTCATGCTCATGCAGATGTTCCCCACAGTGCTGGCCCTCATCGCCATCCACTCGATCTTCTCGCGGCTCGGCCACACCTTCCCCCTCTTCGGGATCGACAGCCCCTGGGCGCTGGTCCTGTCCTACTCCGGCGGCATCGCGCTCCACATCTGGACGATCAAGGGGTTCTACGAAACCATCCCCGGCGAGATCGAGGAGGCGGCCACCGTGGACGGCGCCACGCCCTGGCAGGCCTTCTGGCGGGTGCTCCTGCCCATGTCCCTGCCCATCCTGATGGTCATCTTCCTGCTGGCCTTCATCTCGGCAGTGAACGAGTACCCCGTGGCCTCCATCCTGCTGCGCAGCCAGGACCAGCTCACCATCGCCGTGGGCTCGAAGCAGTTCCTCTATGCCCAGAAATACCTCTGGGGCGACTTCGCCGCGGCGGCGATCCTTTCGGGCCTGCCCATTTCCATCGTGTTCATCCTGGCCCAGCGCTGGATGATCTCCGGCCTCACGTCCGGCGCCAACAAGGGCTGAATCCCTTCCCCAACCCGAGGGCCGAGGCCCTCCCCTTCCCCACAAGGAGTCACGCATGAGCCTCCGCACGACCTTCCTCAAGGCGATCGCCGTGATGGCCCTGGCCCTCACGCCCGCCCTCGCCGCGCCCCCCGACGGCAAGATCGAGATCAACTACCACCGCTGCGACGGCAACTACGCCAAGTGGGGCGTGCACCTCTGGAAGAGCCCCAACATGCCCCTGCCCGACATCGAGTGGCCCAACCCCATGATGCCCACCGGCAAGAACGATTTCGGCGTGTTCTGGCATGCCGACCTGGAGGAGTTCAAGACCGGCTCCAAGGCCCAGGTGAACTACATCATCCACAAGGGCGACATCAAGGAGCAGGGCGCCAAGGACATGGCCTTCGATGGCAATGCCCACAAGGCCATCTGGGTGGTGAACAACGACCGCACCATCTACTTCTCCAAGGAAGAGGCCCTGAAGGACCACGTCTGCAAGAAGTAGGCTGACGTTCGCCGGGGGGCCGCGCTGCGCGCACATCCCCCCATGCATCCCTGCGCATGGGTCGGGCGAAGCCCGGCCCATGCTTGCGCCTTCGTTCTCCGGCGTGGAGCTTCCATGACTTCCTCATCCAGGTTTTCAGCCGCCTTGATTGCCCTGCTGGGTTTGGGCCAGCCAGCGGCTGCCCAGGCCCCCGTCGCGGTGCCTGGCACCTTCGCCGAGAACCCCATCGTCTACTTCGTGATGGCGGACCGCTTCGTCAACGGGGATCCCTCCAACGACCACAGCTACGGCCGGCAGCGGGAAAAGGCGCCCAAGGACGATGCGGGCACCTTCCACGGCGGCGACCTCAAGGGACTCACGGCCAAGGTGAAGGAAGGCTGGTTCAAGGCCCTGGGGGTGAACGCCCTGTGGATCACCGCGCCCTACGAGCAGATCCACGGCTGGGTGCAGGGCGGACAGAAGGAATTCAAGCACTACGCCTACCATGGCTACTACGCCCTGGACTACACGGTGCTCGACAAGAACATGGGCACGCCCGAGGACCTCCGCGAACTGGTGGACACGGCCCACGGCCAGGGCATCCGCGTTCTGTTCGACATCGTGATGAACCACCCTGGCTACTTGGACATCCAGACGGCCAAGGACCTGAAGATCGACGTGCTCTGGCCCGACTGGGAGAAGGACGCCAACCTCCTGCGGAACTACCACAACTACATCGACTACAACTCCTTCAAGTTCGGCGACTGGTGGGGCCGGCCCTGGGTGCGCGCGGGCCTCCCCGGCTACATCGATGGCGGCCGCAGCGACCTCACCATGCAGCTGGCCTACCTGCCGGATTTCCGAACCGAGAGCCCCGAGCCGGTGAAGCTCCCGGCCTTCTTCAAGGTGAAGGGCGACACCCGCGCGGTGGACCTGCCGAACACCACCGTGCGCGGCTACCTCATCAAGTGGCTCACGGATTGGGTGCGGGAGTACGGCATCGACGGGTTCCGGGCGGACACCGTCAAGCACGTGGAGCCCGAGGCCTGGGCGGCCCTGAAGGCCGAAGCCGTGAAGGCCCTGGCCGAGTTCAAGGCCAAGAACCCCACGCGGAAGGTGGATGACGCCGCCTTCTGGATGGTGGGCGAGTACTGGGGCGTGGGACCCGAGCGGCACAAGCTGACTGCCTCCGGCTTCGACGCCATGATCAACTTCGATTTCCAGCAACAGGAAGGCGCCTTCGCCAAGCCCGAGAAGCTCTTCCGGAGCTATGCCCAGGTACAGGCCGGCAAGCCCGTCCACATGCTGAACTACCTGTCCTCCCACGACACCGAGCTGTTCGAGCGCGGGCGGCTCGTCGAGGGCGGCGCAGCGCTTCTGTTGGCGCCGGGCGGGGTGCAGATCTTCTACGGCGACGAGACCGCCCGGCCTCTGGGGCCCATGCCCCGCACCGACCAGCAGCAGGCCACCCGCTCCGACATGAACTGGACCACGAAGGACGAGAAGGTCCTGGCCCACTGGCGCAAGCTCGGCACGTTCCGGGCCCGGCACCGGGCCCTGGCCACGGGTGAGCACAAGCAGCTGGCCGAGGCGCCCTACACCTTCAGCCGCGTGGAACCCGTCAGTGGCGACCGCGTGGTGGTGGCCATGAACGCGAAGGGTCCGGTGACCCTAAGCGTGGCGGGCGTCTTCGAGGACGGCCAGACCCTGCGCGACGCCTACACCGGGCAGACGGCCAAGGTGGCGGGCGGCAAGGTCAGCCTGACGGCCGACCAGTACGTCCTCCTGGAGCGGATCCAGGACGAGGCCCACTGAGTTTCCATGCCGCGCCCTGCGGAATCAGGGGCGCGCAGTCCATGGATCACCAACGAACACCGCTTTGAGCACGAACACACGAAGGAGCCTGCATGTCCACGAAGAAGCTGCCCCGGGTCGCGTATTTCTGCATGGAATACGCCCTCGAAAGCCCGTTCAAGATCTACGCCGGGGGCCTGGGCATCCTGGCCGGTGACTACCTGAAGGGCGTGAAGGATCATGGCTACCCCATGGTGGGCATCGGCATCCGCTGGAAGCAGGGCTACGGCGAGCAGATGGTGGACGCCGAATCGGGCAAGGTCTACGACGCCTACAAGGCGGGCAACCACGAGTTCCTCGAGGACACGAGCGTCACGGTGTCGATCGAGATCAAGGGCAAGCCCGTGAAGATCAAGGTGTGGCGGGTGAACAGCTTCGGCGTGGACTCCCTCTACCTGCTCGACACCGACATCGAGGAGAACGACGGCGAGGCCCGCTGGATCACGGGCCAGCTCTACGGCTGGTTCGGCGAAGAGCGGGTGGCCCAGGAAATGGTGCTCGGCATCGGTGGCGTGCGGGCCCTCCAGGCCCTGCGCATCAAGCCCGACGTCTACCACTTCAACGAGGGCCACGCCCTCTTCGCGGGCTTCGAGCTGATCCACCAGCGCATGGCCAAGGGCGCCACCTTCGAAGCCGCCTGGGCCAAGACGCGGGATGAGGTGGTCTTCACGACCCACACCCCCATCGTGCAGGGCAACGAGTCCCACCCCATCGACCGCTTCCTCTACCTGGGCGCGAACCTGGGCCTGACCAAGGCCCAACTCAAGCAGCTGGGGGGCAGTCCCTTCAACATGACCGTGGGTGCCCTGCGCCTGTCCCGGATTTCCAACGCCGTGGCGGACCTCCACCGGGTGACGGCCAACCGCATGTGGAAGAAGGTGGAAGGCCGCTCCGAGATCATCGGCATCACCAATGCCATCCACCGGCCCACCTGGGTGGACGCCCGCATGCTGGACCTGGCGAAGGCCTGCGACGGCTCGAAGAAGGCCAAGGAAGCGCTCTGGAAGGCGCACGTGGACAACAAGAAGAAGCTCATCCAGTTCGTGGAGGGCCGCACCGGCGTCAAGCTCGACGCGGACAAGCTTCTCATCGGCTTCTCCCGCCGCGCCGCGCCCTACAAGCGGTCGAACTTCATCTTCACCGACCGGAAGTTCATCGAACCCCTGCTCAAGAGCGGCCGCGTGCAGATCGTCTTCTCGGGCAAGGCTCACCCGCTGGATGACAACGGCAAGAAGATCGTGGAGAACATCCTCGAGATGACCCGGAAGTACCCCAACAGCGTGGTCTTCCTCGAGAACTACGACATGGAGATCGGCCGCATGCTCACCCGCGGCTCGGATGTGTGGCTGAACAACCCGCGCCGACCCAAGGAGGCCTCGGGCACCTCGGGCATGAAGGCCGCCATGAACGGCGTGCTGAACCTCTCCATCCTCGATGGCTGGTGGCCCGAGGCCTGCGACCACGGCGTGAACGGCTGGCAGTTCGGCGACGGGTTCGAGAGCGAGGACGAGGCCGTGCTGGACAAGCACGACTTCAAGGCCTTCAAGAAGGTGCTCGCCGACGACGTGCTGCCCACCTACTACGACCGCCACGACGCCTGGGTCGACATGATGGTGGCCTCCATCGAGAGCACCCGCGACGCCTTCGGTGTCCAGCGCATGCTCGATGAGTACTACACCCGGATGTACAAGCGGACCGCCCGTTAGGCCCGCGCCGATTCGCCCTGGAGGTCTCATGACCCGCCTGCCCGCTTCCCTCCTGGCTTCTGGGCTGATCCTGCTCCTCGCCTGTGGCGGCGGTGGGGGGGGCGGCGCCACGCCTCCCACTCAGGACGCGATGGCCCTGGACAAGGACGCCAACGCCACGCCCCCGGCCGATCCCGCCTTTTTCAAGGTGCCCAGCAATGCCCTGGGGGCGATCCTCAGCGGCGGCAACGTCACCTTCAACTACTGGAACCCTAGCGCCGGCGCGGTGAGCCTCTGTCTGTACGCCAACTGGAATGATGCCCTCACGGCCCCGGCTGCCACCGTGGCCATGACTCGCGGCAGTGGAGGGATCTGGTCCACGGGAACGATCTCTCTGCCCAGCCAGCCCTTCTATGTCTACAAGGTCGGCAGCAGCTATGTGCTGGATCCCTACGCGAAATCCATGGCCCAGTGGGTCCACGCCAATGGCGCCACCATCTTTGGAGACAGCATCGGCAAGGGCGCCATCCTCAGTCCAGGCGCCCACCTGCCTGACGGCGGCTGGGCCTACGTCGGGACGGCGAACTACTTCGACGGCTCCCGGATGAAAGGACCGGATGGCGTTGCTGCAGCACCCTATGTCTACGCTTCCAGCCGCGATGCCATCGTCTACGAGGCAGGCATCCGCGACCTGACCGTGGATCCCAACCTGGGCTCCGCCTTTGCGAACGGCAGCACCTGGGGTACTTACAAGGGTCTCGTGGCCATGCTGCCTCACATCCAGAAGTTGGGCGTCACCCACGTCCAGTTGCTCTGTCCCCTGGCCAACTACAACTACGACCAGACGAAGATCCGCACCCGCGAGCTGGACGTCACCAAGACTTCGGGCGCCAACTACAACTGGGGCTACGACCCCCAGAACTACTTCACGCCTTCCGGGATGTACTCCGCCAACCCGGCGGATCCAGGGGCTCGCATCAACGAACTGAAGACCCTCATCAACGAGATCCACAAGCAGGGCATGGGGGTCATCCTCGACGTGGTCTACAACCACACGGCCAACAACAACGTGCTGGGCGAGGCTGGCATCCAGGGCTACTACTACCGCAGCACGTCCAGGAACGGCGCGGGCAGCCAGGATGTGCGCTCCGACGCCAAGATGGTACGCAAGCTTATCCTCGATTCCATCGTGCACTGGGTGGGCGAGTACAAGGTGGACGGCTTCCGTTTCGACCTCATGGGTGTCCTGGACAGCCAGACGGTGAAGGCGGCTTACGGCGCCGCCGCGGCCCTCAACCCAAACGTGCTCTTCCTGGGGGAGGGCTGGAACGGCTTCTACAGCGGCGTCGCCACGGACTACAACGGCGACGCCACCACCGGCGCCGACCAGGTGGATGCGTCCCAGTTCAGCGGCCTGAACATCGCCATGTTCTCCGACAGCTACCGGCAGATCTTCAAGAACGGCTATCCCAGCGATGGCGCTGCGGCCTTCCTGTCCGGCGCGGCCCAGAGCCCGGCGAGCCTCTTCTCCAACGCCGCCGGCGTACCCACGAACGGCTTCGCCGCCCCATCCACCAACAACGTGGTGAGCTACCTCACCTGCCACGACAACCTCTGCCTCTACGACGTGCTCGCCATGGCGACCAACGTGTCCAAGGACGCCACGGGCGATGCCGAGATCCTCAAGCGCGCGAAGATCGGCTACGCCGCGCTGCTCACCTCCCAGGGCCTGGCCTTCCTCCACGCGGGCGATGAGATGTTCCGCACGAAGGAAACCACGGGGGGATATGCCAACACCAAGTCCAGCACCGGCTCCCACCGCTCCTTCGTGGACAATTCCTACAACGCCTCCGACGCCATCAACCTGGTGAAGTGGTCCACGGTCTACGCGGGGGATCCGATCGCCGGCGGGTTCGCGAACTATGACGCCACCCAGAACGGATACAAGCTCTATACCTACGTGCAAGGTCTCGCGGCGATCCGAAAGAGCAGCAACGCCTTCCGCCTGCCCGATGCCGCCCGTGCCGCCAATTTGACCCGCCTCGACCCCGTGGGCGTGGGCACCAGCAGCCTGGCCTTCGGTTACAAGTGTGTGGCCTCCACGGTGGACGCCTCGACCTTCTATGTGTTCCACAACGCCGGCACCACCGCCCAGTCCTTCAATGTGGCCGCGGACCTCAGCACGGCCGTTCTCCTGGCGGACGGTGCCCAGGCGGGCCTAACGCCCCTGGTGGGATCTGCCGTCAGCGTCACGACCACGGGGGGGGTCAGCACGGTCACCCTGCCGCCCCTGACCTCGGCCATCCTCCGGAAATAGGGGGCATCCCTCGGCTAGTCCCAGAACACCCTCTTGAGGTTTCCGAGGAAGCCACTGTCTCCGGCCGCGGTGAGGGTCTCCAACTCTCCCGCATCCAGCCAGAGGCCCCGGCAGGCGCTGCACTGGTCCACCTTGTGGCCGAGGTGCTCGATCTCCAGGAGCTCCATGCCGCACTTGGGGCACCGCATCCAGTGGCGATCCTTGAGCGTCCGGCGTTCTTCGGCGCGCAGCCGCGCCTCGCGGGCGAGGGCGAGGCTGCGTTTCCGTTCGAGCTCCTGTTGTGCGAAGAAGGTCTCCTCGGGGGTGCTGGGCTTGACGGGCATGGGGGCTCCTTGGGAGAGGGGATCCGGGATTCCGGATCAGGTGAGACGGCGAATGAGCGCCTGGGCGGCGAGGAAGAGGGTCTCCCCCAGAAGGACGAGGACCAGGGAATAGCCTCCGGAGAGGAGCAGGCCCAGCCAGCCGAGCGGGCCCCGTCCGGCCAGCAGCCCTGCTCCTACCAGACCCACGGAGAGCGAGGGAATGGTGTTGCCCAGGGGGACGAAGGCCAGGGGAAGAATCAGGAGCAGGCTGCTCCAGGCCACGGTGAGGCCCGCGAGCCGATCCGGGAAGCGGGGCGGCGCGAGGTGCATGATCGGCCGGCAGCGCTCCTGGATCCAGGTGGAGAACCGGGAGCCCCGTTCGGCGGAGGCCACCCTCCGACTCAGCCAGGCCGGGAGCCAGGGTTCCGGCCTGCCGAGGGCCAGCTGGACTCCCAGGAAGAGGCTGGCCAGACCCACCAGGGGACCCGTCACGGTGCCGATGCCGGGAACCACCGACATGGCCGCGAGCAGGACCAGCGCCGTTCCGTAGGGGCGTCCGGTGCCCGCGGACAGGCCGGGGAGACTCACAGGGCCTCGACCTCTGGGCGGCTGACCGGCGGAGCGGCGGCCTTCCGGGGCAGCAGCAGCGAGGCCGCGATGGAGCCGCCCACCAGCAGGCCGATGATGACCAGGCTCCAGGTCACGGGGACCTTCCAGGCCTCCACCAGGAGCATCTTCAGACCCACGAACACCAGCACCAGGCTCAACCCCACCTTCAGCAGGTGGAAACGGTCCACCACGCCCGCCAGCAGGAAGTAGAGGCTGCGCAGGCCTAGGATGGCGAAGATGTTCGAGGTGAAGACGATGAAGGGATCCTTCGTGACGGCGAAGATGGCCGGCACCGAGTCCACTGCGAACACCAGGTCCGTGAGCTCCACGGCCACCAGCACCAGCAGCAGGGGGGTGGCGAAGCGGCGACCCTCTCTGACCACGGTGAACGCCGGGCCATGGTAGGTCTCCACGGCGGGCACCAGCTTCTGGAAGAGCCGGAAGACGGGGTTCTGGCGGGGGTCGAAACCGCCCCCCCGCACCAGGAGCATCTTGATCCCCGTGACGACCAGGAAGGCGCCGAAGAGGTAGAGCACCCAGTGGAAGCTGGCGATGAGGGCGGCGCCGAGCGCCACGAAGATGGCGCGCATGACCAGGGCGCCCAGGATGCCCCAGAAGAGCACCCGGTGCTGGTAGGCCTCCGGGACCGAAAAGGCCCCGAAGATCAGGACGAACACGAAGATGTTGTCCACGCTCAGGGCCTTTTCGATGAGGTAGCCCGTGAGGAACTCCATGCCCCGCTGGGAGCCGAAGCTGTTCCAGAGGAGGGCGTTGAAGGCCAGCGCGCAGCCCACCCACACCAGGCTCCAGACCCCCGCCTCTTTGACGCCGACCTTGTGGGCCTGGCGGTGGAAGACGCCCAGGTCCAGGGCCAGCATGGCCAGCACGAAGGCGATGAATCCAGCCCACATCCAGGGGGAACCGATGCTTTCCATTCAGAGGCTCCTTAGGCCGCGAGGCCAGGGCGGCGGGAGCGATCCCGCAGGAGGGCCACCCGGACCTCAAGGGGGGGATGGGTGCTGAACCAGCGGAGGAGGCCACCACCCGCGAAGGGGCTGGCGATCATCAGGCTGGCGGTGGCGGGCTCGGCGGTGGGGCCGGGTTCGATCACGTCCTGGAGGCGCCCCAGCCGCTCGAGGGCCAGGGCCAGGCCTTCGGGGTCGCCCGTCACCTGCGCGGCCCTGGCATCGGCCATGAACTCTCGGGAGCGGGAGATGGCGAACTGGATGAGGGAGGCTCCGAGGGGCGCCAGGAGGGCGAAGATCAGGCCGCCGAAGAGGCTGCCACCCCCTTCCTCGTCGCTCTGGGAGCCGCCACCCAGCAGGGCCCCCCACTGCAGGACGTTGGCCAGGAGGCTTACGGCTCCAGCGAGGCCCGCCGCCACCGTGGCCACCAGGATGTCCCGGTTCTGGATGTGGGCCAGCTCGTGGGCGATGACGCCCCGGAGCTCTCGGCGGGGCATGGTGCGGAGCAGGCCCGCCGTGAAGGCCACCACACCGTGTTCGGGGTTCCGACCCGTGGCGAAGGCGTTGGGCGCGTCATCTCGCACGAGGAAGATCCTCGGTTTGGGAAGGCCAGCCCGGGCCGCCAGCTCCGCCACGTCGGCATGGAGCACCGGGGCCTCACGCTCCGGAAGCTCCTCCGCCCCCTGCATGCGCAGCACGAGCCGGTCGCTCCAGAAATAGGCGCCCAGGTTCAGGGCGAAGGCCGCGACGGTGCAGCCGAAGAGCCAACCCTTGCCCAGCGTCGCGCCCAGGGCCACCAGGAGGCTGGTGACCAGCCCGAGCAGCAAAAAGGTCTTGAAGCGATTCATCGTGTCTCCTCCTAGCCTCGGGCCTGTTCGACCAGCCGGGCCACGCGCCGGCCGGCCTTCGCCGCCGCCTGGTCCACCGCGGAATAGAGGTCGAGGTCCCGGGCCTCCACGGCCTCCGTCCCGGCACCCTTCAACGTGAATCCCACCCGGCAGACCTTGTCACAGCCCCCCTTTGGACCGTTCAGGTCGCTGAACCGGACCACGACGCGGTCAAGGCGGGTCGCGAAGCGGGACAGGGCGAAGGCCAGGCTGCGCTGGATGTGAGCTGTCAGGGCCTCCGTCTGGGGAATGCCGATGCCTCGAATCTGGATGTTCATTGCGCCTCCACACCGGCAGTCTCGGGCGGAGAGAAAGATCAATCCAATAGATAAAAACAGTAAAAATATAGATAAAATCTAAGCATAGGAATGCGCATGGACTGGTTGAACTACCACCACTTGTTCTATTTCTGGACCATCGCCCGGGAGGGCAGCGTCACGCAGGCCGCAGAGCGGCTCCGGCTGGCCCAGCCCACCCTGAGCGCCCAGATCCGGAGCCTGGAGAAGGCCCTGGGGGTTCGCCTGTTCAAGAAGGAGGGACGGGGCCTGGCGCTGACGGAGGCGGGGCGGACCGCCTTCCGCTATGCCGATGGCATCTTCGGCCTCGGCAAGGAGCTGCAGGAGTCGCTCGCGGGCTGGACCGCGGATCGCGCTCCGCTCCTGGCGGTGGGGATTTCGGACGTCCTGCCCAAGCTCATGGTGCGCACCCTTCTGGAGCCCGCCCTCCACCTGCCCGAACCCATCCGCCTGCTGTGCCGAGAGGACCGGACGGACCGCCTGCTGGCGCAGCTCTCACTCCACGAACTGGACCTGGTGCTGTCCGACATGCCGCCTCCTCCGGGCAGCGCCGTGAAGGCCTACAGCCACCTGTTGGGCGAGTGCGGAGTCCAGATCTTCGGCGCCGAGGCCCTGCGGAAGCGCCACCCGGGCGACTTCCCGGCCTGCCTGAACGGGGCCCCCGTCCTGCTCCCCCTGGAGGGTTCGGCCCTACGCCGGGGATTGGACCAGTGGTTCGAGCTGGAAGGGCTCCACCCCAGGATTGTCGGGGAAGTTGATGACAGCGCCCTGCTGAAGAGTTTCGGCCAGCAGGGAATCGGATTCTTCGCGGCCCCCTCTCCCCTGGCCCGGGAGGTGGAACGACAATACCGGGTCCGGCGCCTGGGTCCGGCAGCGGGGGTGCGGGAGCGCGTGTACGCCCTCACGCTCGACCGCCGGCTCCGGCATCCGGCCGTGGTGGCCATTTCCGAGTCGGCGAGGCACCGCGTCTTCGGGTGAGGGTGGGTTCACCTCAGGTTCGTGAAGCTCACTTCAACCTTCCGGCGCCCCGGGAAGCCCGGCAGCGGCTGGGCGGCGCGCCGGGTCTCGGTGCCTTCGAACACGTAGGGGAGCAGCGGGGCCTTGGGGTCCTTCGGCGCGAAGTACAGGGTCGCCGGCTGATGGTGCAGGGCCTGGGCCGTGAGATAGCCCACCAGGGCGTGTTCCGCGGAGTGGTAGCCGCTCTTCCACTGGTGGATCTTGGGACCGCGCCAGGGCTTCATCTCGGGGCCGCCCGCGCCGCCCCAGACTTCGTGGCCCTCGTGGTCCACCATCACCTCGAACCAGAAGGCCGCCGTGCGGGGCAGGGGCTGGGCCTGGGCCGGATCCGTCAGGGCCAGGGTGCCGGCCAGCTGGTCCAGCTCGGCATAGATCCACCACTCCTTGCCTGTATCCACCGAGCCGTCCGGGCGGAGCTTGGAGCCCCAGGTGCCGGAGTCGGGCAGGTAGGCCTGCTTCAGCACGGCCCTGGCGCCGGTGGTGGCCAGGTCCACCAGGGCCTGGTCCTTCGTGAGCCGGCCGATGCGCTCAAGCATCCAGTAGGCCTTCGCGGTGTGGCCGAAATCCGTGTGGCGCGAGCCGAGCTTCTTCTCGGCGGGGTCGTGGATGGTGCCCCAGAACAGGTGACGGTCGGCGTCGTGGTAGTCGCGCACCATGGTCTGGGCCAGGCGCTGCAGGTCGGCGGCCCAGGCCTTGCGGTCCGCCTTGGGCAGGATCGGGGTGAGCATCAGCATGTACGCGTTCACCTGGTCCAGCTGCGCCACCAGCTCCTGGCGCAGGTGCTCGCCCTGGGGATCCTCCTTCACCACCCAGCGGAGGGCCTTCCACTCGGGGTTCCAGTACTGGGTGAAGATGTGCCGCTTGAGCTTCTTGATGTCGCGCAGCACCGCCTCGTCCCGGGTCAGGTAGTAGTACATGGCGAGCCCCAGCTGGGCGTAGGCCAGGTCCTGGCTGGTGCGGGCGAGGACCTCGGGCCGGGCCACGCCCTTCTCCCAGTACGACACGGCGCTGCCGCTCACGGGGTCCAGGGCCCGCGTCCGGATGAAGGTGGCGCCGTCCCGGGCCAGTTCCAGCATCTTCGGGTCGCCGGTCAGGTGGTAGGCCACGCCGTAGAAGTAGGTCTGGCGGGACTTCATGCGGACGTACTCGCGGCCGAAGTTCTCCTTGATCCAGCCCGGAGCCTTGGCCAGCGCCTCGGGCGGGTTGGCCCAGTCCACGGCCTTGCCATCATTGCTCCGGAAGGTGGGGAAATCGCCCCGGGGCGAGCCCCAGGCGTCCGGCACGTTCCAGAAAGGCAGCAGGTCCTCGCGGAAGTGCTTCTGCCAGCGTTCGCCCGTGGGAAGCTCGGCTGGTACGGGCGCTTCCACCTGGGCGGGAAGGGCCTGGGCGGGCAGCAGCACCGACGGCAGCGACAGGGCGGCCAGCAGGATCCATCGCGTCAACATGGGTCACCTCCAGAGCGAGAGCGGCCACCAGCATACCGGCGGCCTCTCCCGGAGTTCCAACCGCGGGGACAGTCCGCGGCGGATTTTCTCGACGGCCTACTTGGCCATCACCCGCACCATCTCCAGCACCTTGCAGGAGTAGCCCCACTCGTTGTCGTACCAGGCCACGAGCTTCACGAAAGTGCCGTCGAGGGCCATGCCGGCATCCGCGTCGAAGACGGAGGTGCAGCTCTCGCCGCGGAAATCCGTGGAAACGACCTTCTGGTCGGTGTAGCCCAGCACGCCCTTCATCGGGCCCTCGGAGGCGGCCTTCATGGCGGCGCAGATGGCTTCGTACGTGGTTTCCGTCTTGAGCTCGGCGGTGAGGTCCACCACGGAGACGTCCGAGGTGGGCACGCGGAAGGACATGCCCGTGAGCTTCTTGTTCAGTTCGGGGATCACCTTGCCCACGGCCTTCGCGGCGCCGGTGCTGCTGGGGATGATGTTTTCCAGGATGCCGCGCCCGCCGCGCCAATCCTTGTTGCTGGGGCCGTCCACGGTCTTCTGGGTGGCCGTGGTGGCATGCACGGTGGTCATGAGGCCGCGCTTGATGCCGAAGGCGTCGTGCAGCACCTTGGCCAGGGGTGCCAGGCAGTTGGTGGTGCAGGAGGCGTTCGAGATGATGGCCTGGCCCGCGTACGCCGCGTGGTTCACACCGTAGACGAACATGGGCGTGTCGTCCTTCGACGGGGCGGACATGATCACCTTCTTGGCGCCTGCCTGCAGGTGCTTGTCGGCGCCCTTGGCCCCGGTGCCCTCCAGGAAGATGCCCGTGCATTCCACGACGATGTCGGCGCCCACCTCGTTCCACTTCAACTCCGCGGGGTCCTTCACGGCCGTCAGGCGGATGCGCTTGCCGTTGACGATGAGGGTGTTGCCCTCCACGGCGACCTCGCCCTTGAAGCGGCCGTGGACCGAGTCGTAGCGCAGCATGTAGGCCAGGTATTCCGGTTCGAGCAGGTCGTTGATGCCGACGATCTCCACGTCGGGGAAGTCCTGCACCGCCGCGCGGAACACCATGCGTCCGATGCGACCGAATCCGTTGATGCCGACTTTGATGGCCATGGCACTGCTCCTGGTGGAGGGGTGGAAAAAGGTCAGCGGCCGGCGCTCCGGCGCGGCAGCGAAGAAGCGTCCTGGCGCTGAAGCGCGGAGGCCTGGCGGGCCAGCTCCGTGATGGCCTTCCAATCGCCGGCGGCGAGGAGGGCCTTGGGAGTCAGCCAAGATCCGCCCACGCAGAGCACGTTCGGCTGGGCGAGGTATTCGACGGCGGAGCCTGGGCCGATTCCGCCCGTGGGGCAGAACCGCAGATCCTGGAAGGGCCCAGCGAGGGCCTTCAGCATGGCGAGGCCTCCAGCTTGCTCGGCGGGGAACAGCTTCAGGAGCCTGAAGCCCGCCTCACGCGCAAACATCGCCTCAGAGGGTGACATGACTCCGGGCAGGAGGGGCAGGGGGCTCATCGCGGCCGCCTCGGCGAGCCGGGCGGTGAGACCTGGACTCACCGCGAACACCGCGCCCGCCTCCGCGACCTGGCGCAGCGCCTCCGGCGTGGTCACCGTGCCGGCGCCCACGTGGGCCTGGGGGAAGGCTTTCCGGATCTGCCGGATGGCCTCCAATGCGACCGGCGTGCGCAGGGTGATCTCCAGGGTGGCGATGCCGCCCGCCAGCAGCGCCTCGGCGAGGGGCAGGGCCTGGTCGAGGCGGTCGAGGGCGATGACCGGCATCACGGGCGACGCGAGGAGGATGGTCTCGAGGGCGGTGGGCTGGTTCACGGCTGGCCTTCATCAAAGCTGGGGCCGAAGGCGGTGGCGCCGGCCTCGGCCGTCGTGGCGTGGGCGCGGAAGAGACCGAAGAGCTCCCGTCCCGAGCCGCGCTGGTGGGCGGGGCCGGGAGGCGGCGCGAGGGGGCGCCGGGCCCACTGGGCGGCATCCACCCGCACCTCCAGCGTCCCCCGTTCCGCGTCGAGCTCGATGAGGTCGCCGTCCTGGATGCGGGCCAGGGGTCCGCCCATGAGGGCTTCCGGCGAACTGTGGATGGCGGCGGGCACCTTGCCGGAGGCGCCGGACATGCGGCCATCCGTGACCAGGGCCACGCGGAAGCCGCGATCCTGCAGGTTCGCCAGCGGCGGCGTCAGCTGGTGCAGCTCGGGCATGCCGTTGGCGCGGGGTCCCTGGAAGCGCACCACGGCCACCACGTCCTGGTCCAGGGCACCGGCTCGGTAGGCGGCCTGCAGGGCCTCCTGGCTGTCGAAGACCCGGGCGGGGGCCAGGATGTGGCGGTGCTCGGGCTTCACGGCCGAGACCTTGATGATCGACCGGCCCAGGTTCCCCGTGAGCAGTCGCAGGCCGCCGTTGTGGGAGAAGGGCCGCGCCAGGGGACGCAGCACCGTCTCGTCGCCGCTGGCGGCGGGCGCGTCCCGCCAGACCAGGCCCTCGGGGGCCAAGTCCGGCGCCTGGGCGTAGGGCCGCAGGCCGGGGCCGGCCACGGTGAGCACATCCTCGTGCAGCAGTCCGCCGTCCAGGAGTTCGCGGATGAGAAAGCCCATGCCCCCGGCCTGGTGGAAGGTGTTCACGTCCGCCTGGCCATTGGGGTAGACCCGGGTGAGCAGCGGCACCTGGGCCGAGAGCGCGTCGAAGTCCGACCAGTCGATGAGGATGCCGGCGGCCCGGGCGATGGCGACCAGGTGCAGGGTGTGGTTGGTGGAGCCGCCGGTGGCCAGGAGGCCCACCAGGCCGTTGACGATGGCGCGTTCGTCCACCACCAGGCCCAGCGGTGTGTACTCGGCGCCGCCCGCCACCAGGGCGGCGGCGCGCACGGCGGCGCGGCGCGTGAGCGCCTCGCGCAGGGGACTGCCCGAGGGCACGAAGGCGCTTCCCGGCAGGTGCAGGCCCATGACCTCCATGAGCATCTGGTTGCTGTTGGCGGTGCCGTAGAAGGTGCAGGTGCCGGGGGCGGAGTAGGACTGCGCCTCGGCCTCCAGCAGCTCGGCGCGGTCGGCCTGGCCCGCGGCGGCGCGTTGGCGCACCTTGGCCTTCTCCTCGTTGGGAATGCCGCTGGGCATGGGGCCACCCGGCACGAAGAGCACCGGCAGGTGCCCGAACTGCAGGGCGCCGATGAGCAGGCCCGGCACGATCTTGTCGCACACGCCCAGGCAGAGGGCCGCATCGAAGACGTTGTGCGACAGGGCCACGGCGGTGGCCATGGCGATGACGTCGCGGGAGAAGAGGGACAGCTCCATCCCCGGCTGGCCCTGGGTGATGCCGTCGCACATGGCGGGCACCCCGCCGGCCACCTGGGCCGTGGCCCCGGCGCCGCGCGCGGCCTCCTTGATCCAGCGGGGGAACGCGCCCAAAGGCTGGTGGGCGGACAGCATGTCGTTGTAGGCCGTCACCAGGCCCAGGTTGGGCTGCTTGCCTTCCCGCAGGGCGGCCTTGTCCGGGCCCGAGGCGGCGAAGGTGTGGGCGAGGTTCGCGCAGGACACCTCGCAGCGGTGGGGGGTGGCGGAGGCCGCCTCCCGGAGCTGGGCCAGGTACGCCTCCCGGGTCGGCCGGCTGCGCTGCCGGATCCGGTCTGTGAGGGCGGCCACGTGGGGATTCAGGGCCATGGGAGTTCCTTTTCCGGGCCGGTTTTGGGACCGGGCCGTGTAACATTATTACGTTTTGTAACCGGTTGCATAAAAAATAATCGTAGTATTTCTACATTCGGAGTCCCCATGAAGACCCTGCCTGATTTCGACATGGTGCTGTTCGGCGGGACGGGCGACCTCGCCATGCGCAAGCTGCTGCCCGCCCTCTACCAGCAGGTGAAGGCGGGCACCGTGAGCGCGGGATCGCGGGTGCTCGCGGCCGCCCGGAAGCAGCTCAGCCGGGAGGCCTTCCTCGAACTGGCGGAAACCAGCTGCCGGCCCTTCCTGGGCGAGGCCTACGATGCCGACACCTGGAAGGCCTTCGCGGAGCGCGTCAGCTACTTCCCCATGGATGTGCAGGATCCCGGGAGCTATGCCGCCCTGGGCGAGGCCCTGGGCCGGCATCCGGACCGGGTGCGGGTCTTCTACTACTCCACCTCGCCGGATTTCTTCGCCGACATCTCCGCGAACCTGGGCGCCGCGGGCCTCGTCTCCGCCTGCTCCCGCGTCGTGGTGGAGAAGCCTCTTGGCCACGACCTGGATTCCTCCCGGGAGATCAACGACGCGGTGGGGCGCCACTTCACGGAGCGGCAGATCTTCCGCATCGACCACTACCTGGGCAAGGAGCCCGTGCAGAACCTGCTGGCGCTGCGCTTCGGGAACGTGCTCTTCGAGCCTCTGTGGCGCCGAGAGTGGGTGCAGGACGTGCAGATCACCGTGGCCGAGCAGCTGGGCGTGGAGGGCCGCGGCGACTTCTACGAGCACACCGGCGCCCTGCGCGACATGCTGCAGAACCACCTGCTGCAGCTGCTCTGCATCGTGGCCATGGAGCCGCCCACGGCCAGCGATCCCGACGCGGTGCGCGACGAGAAGCTGAAGGTGCTGCGCTCGCTCAAGCCCTTCACGCCCGCGGACGTGGCCACCAAGACCGTGCGGGGCCAGTACAAGGCGGGCGCCGTGGGCAGCAAGCCCGTGGTGGCCTATGCGGAGGAGCCGGGCGTGGCGCCGGACAGCCGCACCGAGACTTTCGTGGCGGTGAAGGCCGAGATCGACACCTGGCGCTGGGCGGGCGTGCCCTTCTTCCTCCGCACCGGCAAGCGCATGCCGGAGAAGCTGGCGGAGATCGTCATCAACTTCCGGCCCGTGCCCCATCCCATCTTCGGCGAGGCGAGCCACGGCGGCCGGGCCAACCGCCTGATCATCCGCATGCAGCCCGACGAGAGCATGCGGCTCTACCTGGTGGCCAAGCAACCCGGCGACGCCATGGCGCTACACCCCGTGAACCTCAACCTCGACTTCGCCGAATCCTTCCGCGCCCGCCGCCTGGAGGCCTACGAGCGGCTGCTGCTGGACGCCATCCGCGGGCGGCTCACCCTCTTCGTGCGCCGCGACGAGCAGGAAGCGGCGTGGCGGTGGGTGGAGCCCATCCTCGACAGCTGGGAGGCCAGCGAGGACCGGCCCAAGGCCTACACCTCCGGCAGCTGGGGCCCCGCAGCCTCCAGCGCCCTGCTCTCCCGGGACGGCCTCGCCTGGAACGAGGAGGACTGAGGTGCCCGCCCTCCTGGAGTTCGCCGACGCCACGACCCTCACGGCGGCGCTGTGCCACCACGTGGTTCACCGGCTGAAGGAGGACCTGGCCCGGCAGGATCGGGCGGTCCTGGTGGTGTCCGGCGGGAAGAGCCCCGTCCCCCTCTTCAAGGCCCTGGCCCAACAGCCCCTGGCCTGGGACCGCGTGGTGATCACCCTGGCCGACGAGCGCTGGGTGCCGCCCGAACACGCGGACAGCAACGAGGCCCTGGTGCGGGCCCACCTCCTGAAGCACCAGGCGGTGGGGGCGCGGCTGCTGCCTTTCTGGAACGGCGACCCCACGCCCGAGACGGGGGCGGCGGCCCTGGGCGCAGAGCTGGCGACCCTGCCCCGCCCCTTCTCCCAGGTGATCCTGGGCATGGGGGAGGACGGCCACGTGGCCTCGCTGTTTCCGGACGCCGCCGAGTTGGCGGATGGCCTTCGCACGGCGGCGCCCGCCCTGGCCGTGCGGCCCACCCACGCGCCGCACCCTCGGGTGAGCCTCTCCCTGGCGGCCTTGCTCGACAGCCGCGACATCGCGCTGATGCTCTCGGGCCCGGCCAAGCGCCGCGTGCTGGAGCGGGCCCTCGGCGCGGGAACCGTCGAGGAGCTGCCCGTGCGGGCGATCCTCCGCCAGACCGTCACGCCGGTCTCGGTATTCTGGGCGGCGTGAGCATGTCCCTCCTCGGCCGCATCCAGGTCCTCCTTCCCGAGCTGCCGCCGTCGGAGCGGCGGGTGGCCGACCTGGTGCTGAACCGCCCGGTGGAGCTGGTCTCGGCCCCCATCTCGCAGATCGCGCTGTGGGCGGACGTGAGCCAGCCCACGGTCATCCGGTTCTGCCGCCGGCTGAAGTGCGCCGGGCTCACGGGCTTCAAGCTGCGCCTGGCGGGCGACCTCGGGGCGGGCATCCCCTTCGTCCACGCCAGCCTCGCCCCGGGCGACGACCTGGGGAACCTCATCGGCAAGGTGTTCGACCACGCCATGGCGGGCCTGACCCGGGGGCGCGACCTGCTGCGCCCGGCGGTCCTGGCGCAGGCTGTGGAGGCGCTGGACCGGGCCGGCCGCATCGAGTGCTACGGCCTGGGCAACTCAGGCGTCACGGCCCAGGACGCCCAGATGAAGCTCTTCCGCCTGGGCACGCCGACCTCGGTGTGCACCGATTCCCAGATGCAGCGGGTGGCCGCCGCCCTGCTGCCCGCCGACGCGGTGGTGCTGGCCATCTCCAACTCTGGGCGGACCCGGCCCCTGCTCGAGGTGGTGGCCCTGGCCCGCCGCTCAGGCGCCACCGTCATCGCGCTGACCCGCTCGAAGACACCCCTGGCCGAGGCCGCCGACATCCTGCTGCCCGCCGACGTGCAGGAGAACCCCGAGGTCTACGCCCCCATGGTGGCGCGGCTCGTCCACCTGGCCATCATCGACGTGCTCACGGTGGCCCTGGCCCTGCGCAAGGGGCCCGAGGCGATCACCCGCATGGAGGCCGCGAAGGCCTCCCTCCAGGCGACCCGCGATCCGATGTGACCGGCCGACGACCGCGAGCTCAGGGCGCGACCTCGGGCAGGGCGCGGCGGATGGGGCGGCCGGTCGCGTCGAGGACAGGGAGGAACCCGGACCGGTAGACGCGCTCGCCGTTGGGCAGGTCCTTCAGCCGCTCGGGATCGGCGGCCACGAGCTCGCGGCGGACCACCTCCTGGAAGGCGAAGGCCGCCTGCATGGTCTCGTCGAGGAAGTGGAAGGCGTTGGGGTTGGCGGTCTCCTCGAGCTTTCCCTTGCTGGCGGACTCGTACGCCAGGTAGAGGGCGCTGGCGATCCAGGGTTCCAGGGCGTCGCCACAGCGGTTCCAGGCGAGGATGGGTACCTGGATGTCGATCTCGTACTCCTGCTCGGTGACCAGGACCACGAGGCGGCCGTACCGCTGTTCCAGTCCCGGCACGAAGCGGTAGCGTGCCTTCCGCTCCGCCAGGATGAGCTTCCGCACCAGGTCCTGTAGGCTGGGGGAATGGGCGAGGGTCCAGGTGTAGGTGCTGAGGATGAGCGGGTCGGAACCCGGCAGCATGGGGAGGCCCACGCCGGGGGGAAGGGGCGGCAGCGGCGGCGGCTTCGAGCCGGGCCGGGTGAAGGTGAGGCGGTGATCCAGGCGCCAGGCATGGCCATCGGAAGCGGTTTCGCGGGTCAGGCGGAAGGCGTTGGGTCCGGCCTGCTCCAAGGTCAGCCGCTCCGGCATCGGCGTGGCGCTGGTGAAGACGATCCGGTCTTGCTTCCAGCCATCCCCCGATAGGATCCGGATGGCGCCGGCGCTGTCGTGGAGGCTCATGATCGCCTTCCCCGACGCCGGCTCGATCCCCCAAAGGCCCAGGGCCCTGTGAGTGTTCGGCGGAAGGTCCGCGCGCCGCATGACCAGCCAGCGGCCATCGAGATCCGGGGCGAAGCTCACCTTGGCCTCGAGGGGGCGGCCGCTGGCGAAGGCGCCCTTCCCCACCCAGTCGCCGGAGAAAAACCCGATGAGCTCCTCGGGCAGGGAGGTGGTCACGGCTGGCGGGGGCGCCTGGGTCGTTCCTTCCTGCGGTGCCGCGGGGAGCGGGGGCGCTCCGGCCAGGAGACTGCCAGCCAGGCAGGCGCAGGCCCAGGCGCGGGGTGTGGCCGGAAGGTTCGACATGGTGCCCTCCATCCAGGAGTGGATCAGCTCCGCGTCATCAGCACCAGGCCCACGAGGGTGGTGGCGACGCCCAGGAGGCGCAGGGGCGAGAAGGCCTCGCGGAAGACGAGAATGGCCACAGGCACCAGGAGGAGCACGGTGAGGCCGTTCACGGCAGCGCCGTACCACTGGAGCGAGCCGCCCAGGCGGTAGGCCAGGAGGAAGCCCACCTCCACCAGCGCCACGCCGAAGGCGAGGGCCAGGACAGGCCAGCTGAGGGCGGACGACATGGAGGTGGCGAGGCTGGGCGTGTTCGGGAAGAAGGGCGCCGCCAGGCCGGTAAGGAGGAAGGCGATGGCGTAGACCACCATGAGCAGGACCATGGGGTTGGCCGTGGGCGGCATGGATTTCTGCCCGATGTGGTAGAGCGCGTTGCCGAAGGCGGCGAGCACCAGGAAGGACAGGGACGGCTTCATCGGATCTCGGAATCGGGTCGGACCGCAGGGCCCAAGGAGGATGGATGTTCCGCGGCGGCGGGTACCGGGCCGGGACTAGGGGATCACATGGTACTCGCTCTGGACGAGGCCGCTGGGGAAGGCCCGGGTGGCCACGTGCCGCAGGCGGATGTCCCGCGGCAGCACGCCGAACAGGGGAATGCCTTCGCCGAGCAGCACGGGCACCCAGGTGAGGATGAGGCGCCGCACGAGCCCTGCCCGGAGGAAGGCCTGGATGGTGATTCCGCCATCGACATAGAGGTGGTGGGCGCCCTCCGCGGCCAGACGGGAGGCGACTTCGGCCGGAGAACCCGCCATCTGCGCCACCACGCCGCCCGCGGCCCGGGAGAGGTCCACCGGGTGGTGGCTCAGCACCACGACGCGCGTGGTTCCGTACGGCCAGGGCCCGAGGGTGAGCACCTTCTCGTAGGTGTTCCGGCCCATGACCAGGGCATCCACGCCGGCCAGGAATTCGTCGAAGCCGTGGGCTTCGCCGCCGCCCTCCGGCAGCCAGTCGAGGTCGCCGTCCGGGCGCGCGAGGAAGCCGTCCACGCTGATGCCGACGAACACGGAGGCGGTCACGGCGGATTCGAGGGCCGGATCAGAGGCCATCGCAGGCCCCCAGCGCGGCCTCTTCGGCCTGTGTCTCGAACCAGGGACAGGTGCCGACGGTCTGCATGCGCGCTCCTGGAGGATTCCGGATGGGAGGACGGCCCCGACCCGCGGACGGCGCGGCCGCACCGAAGGTACGGCCAGGGTTCCGGTTCCGCCACGGAGAACGGGATTCGGTCGCGGGCCGAACCTACCGGGCTGCCTTGAAGGTGGGCCTGCTGGCCGCATTGGCGACGGCCTGGCCGAGATCCAGGGTGAACTGGGCCTGCTGCACCATGCCGCCCAGGTTCCAGCCGGGGTCGTATTCGTCGGTCACCTGGTGGTAGCGCTTCCCGTAAGCGGAAGCCATGGCCTTCAGGGCCGCGACGTCGGCGCCGAGGTAGTCGCGGCCGCCGCCCACGGACAGGGCGGGCACGCCCGCCTGCACGAAGCTGTAGTGGTCGGAGCGGAAGTAGCCGCCGGCGGTGTCGGGTCGGCCGGGAGCCACCCGGAGCCCCGAGGCCGCGGCCACGGCGGCGCCCAACTCGCCCAGGGTGCTGCGGTCCCCGAAGGGCAGGCCGATGTCCCGGGCGGGGGCCACGAAGTTGAGGCTGTCGAGGTTCAGGTCCGCGGCGGTCTTCGCCAGGGGCCACAGCGGATCGGCCGCATAGGCCTTCGAGCCCAGCAGGCCCTGCTCCTCGGCGCAGACGAAGAGGAACATCTGGCTGCGGCGGGCCGGCGCGTGGCGCGCGGCCTGGGCCATGGCCAGCAGCGCGGCGCAGCCCGAGGCGTTGTCCACGGCGCCGTTGTAGATGGTGTCGCCCTCGTGGCCGGGCTCCGCCGGGGCGTGCGTGTCCACGGCGAGGGCGCCGCCCTTGCCGAGGTGGTCCCAGTGGGCCGAGTAGATCACGAGCTCGTCTTTCAGCGCGGGGTCCGTGCCGGGCACCACCCCGGCGACGTTGTACTGGTTCACGGTACGCACGGTGCTGTGCAGCGTGCCCTTGAGGGTCAGGTCCAGGGGCACGGGCCGGAAGTCCCGGCTCTGGGCCTGGGCCCGCAGGGTGTCCAGGTCCTGCCCACCCTGCTTGGCGAGGGCCCGGGCGAGGTCCTCCGTGACCCAGCCCTCGAGGGGCGCGCCCTCGGGGCCCTTGGCCAGGGAGAAGCGTTCCGCGTCCCAGCCGTTGCGCACCACGGGCCAGCCGTAGCTGGCGGAGGGGGTGGTGTGGACGAGCAGCACGCCGGCAGCACCGTGCTTGGCCGCCATCTCGAATTTGGTGGTCCACCGGCCGTAGGCGCTGAGGTGGGGCCCGTCGAAGAGGCCGGGCTCAGCGGCGGTGGGGGCGGGCTCGTTCACGAGCATCAGCACCACCTTCCCGCGCACATCCAGGCCCTTGTAGTCGTCCCAGCGGTACTCGGGCGCCTCGATGCCGAAGCCCACGAAGACCACGGGCGCGTCGAAGGTCTGCTCGGCCTTCGCCACCCCGGAGCCGAAGACGATCTCCGAGCCGAAGCGGGGCGTGGCGCAGGCCCCGCCGCCCATGAAGCTGAGGGTGCTGCGGCCCACGAGGGTCTGGAGGCCGAGCAGCGAGACGGGCTGGCGGTACGAGGCGCCCCGGGCGGGCTGCAGGCCCAGGGTCTGCAGCTGGGTCTCCAGGTAGCGGACGGCCAGTTCCGCGCCGCGCTGGCCGGTGCCGCGGCCCTCCAGCAGGTCGTCGGACAGGAAGGCCAGATGGGCGCGCAGGGGCGCCTCCAGCACTTTCGGCGTCGGGGGCGCGGCGGGGGCAACGAGGCTGGCGGCGGCCAGGAGGGGCAGCAGGACACGCATGAAGGCTCCCGGGGGAGCCTTCAGCATACCTCGCAAGTTGGGGTGTCGAGGGTTTAGATCTGGCTGGCGCCGGAGGGAACGGTGACGCCGGCGACCGCGGCCACCTTGGCATTGGCCAGGAGCTTGCCGCCGGTGCCGGGGCCCACGCCGAGCACGGCGCCCTGGCGGACACCCGCCTCCGTGGTGGCAAGGGTGGGGACCTTGGCGGCGGCCATGCGCTGGATGAGGAAGGAGGCGGCGCTGCTGCCGTCGCCGGCCACCTTGTCGCCAGCCACGAGGATCACGGCGTCGGGGCGGCGGGTGCCCAGGGTGCCCAGGGCCTTGCCCATGTCCTGCTGGCCCTTGACGTCGACCACGAGGATCTTCACGCCGGGCAGGGCGCTGTGGATCGCATCCACCGCAACCTTGCTGTTGGCGGCGTCGCAGACCACCGCCACGGTGGTGACCTGGGGCCAGGTGCTGCGCATGGCCTTGCCGAGGGCATCGTAGTCGCCGGCCATCAAGGGGGCGGTCATCAGGGCGGCTGCGGACAGAAGGGTCACAAGCTTCATGGCGTCATCTCCTCGTGGGGCCCGCCGAACACACCTCGGCCTGGGCACCTGCACCTTATCGGCGGGTAGGTACCGAACCTGAAGCGGGCAAGTTCACTGAAATCAACACCGATATAAAATACCTGAGGGGTCGTGATCAATGTCTCAGCCAGGCCCCGCCAGGCCGGGAAGCTGGAATTGCACGGCCCCCAGCAGGGCCACGGGGGCGGTCACGGCCCGGAGGATGCTGCGGCCGAGGCTGACGGGTCGCCAGCCGACGGCGGCCAGGGCCTGGAATTCCGCCTCGGTGATGCCTCCCTCGGGGCCGCTGGTGAAGGCCAGCGCCTGGGGGCGCAGGACCGGATTGGCCTGGCCGGTGGCCAGCTCGTAGGCCACCCATTTCTGGGGGGCGTCCCAGGCGAGGAGGGCCTCGAAGGGCGCCGGGGGGCGCAGCTCGGGCAGGCGGCCGCGATGACTCTGCTCGCAGGCGGACTGGATGAGTCGGGCCCAGCGGTCGAGGCGGGCCGCGGTCTTGGCGGAGTCGAATTCGCTGCGGCTGTAGACGATGGGCTGGATCAGCGTGGCGCCCAGTTCCACCAGCGGGGGGAGCCAGTCGTCGAAGAGGCTCAGCTGAGCCGGCAAGGGCAGGCAGGCCTCCAGGGCGAAGGGCGGCTCGCGGTCCTCCTCAAGGGGCGCCACCAGGCGGGCCGTGGCGCGGCCCCGATCCAGTTCGGCCAGGTCGGCCTTCCAGGGGCGGTCGCCCAGCACCACCTCCAAAGCCGCGCCCGGCTTGAGGCGCAGGGCCTTGAGGTGCCGGGCGGCCTCGGCGTCGAGGGACGCCAGCGTGTTCTCGGCGGCGGGGCCGGCGGGGAGGAAGAAGCGGGGGAGGCTCACCGAAGCATGATCCCATCGGGATCCGGCGGACTTCCACCCTTCGGTAAGCTGGATGTCGAGGAGGACCATTTGGTCGACGCATTGCTCCAAGCCGCCCCGTGGTGGGCATGGGCCGGATTCCACGCCTTCGTGTTCCTGATGCTGGCCCTCGACCTGGGGGTGTTCAACCGGCGGATCCACGCCCCCTCGGTACGCGAGGCGGCCATCTGGAGCACGGTCTGGATCACCCTGGCGTTGCTCTTCAACGCCCTGATCTTCCAAGCGGAGGGCACCCAGAAGGGGCTGGAGTGGCTCACGGGCTACGTTCTCGAGAAGTCCCTCAGCGTCGACAACCTCTTCGTCTTCGTGCTCGTTTTCCAGAGCTTCCAGGTGGACCTGCGGCACCAGCACCGGGTGCTGTTCTGGGGCGTGCTGGGGGCGCTGATCATGCGGGCCGCCATGATCCTGGCGGGCACGGCGCTGCTGAACCGCTTCGAGTGGATGATGTACGTCTTCGGCGGCTTCCTGGTCTACACGGGCATCAAGATGCTCCTCGTGAAGGACAAGGAGTCTGATCCGACCCAGAACCCGATGGTGCGGGCCTTCAAGCGCATCGTTCCCTACGATGAGAACGGGGGCCACGAGCACTTCTGGGTGCACCGGGCGGGGCGGCACTTCGCCACCCCCATGCTCCTGGTGCTCATCACCATCGAGGTGACGGACCTGGTCTTCGCCGTGGATTCCATCCCCGCCGTGCTGGCCGTGAGCCGCGATCCCTTCGTGGTCTACACCTCCAACATCTTCGCCATCCTCGGCCTGCGGAGCCTCTACTTCCTGCTGGCCAAGATGATGGACCGCTTCCATCGCCTGAAGACGGGCCTGGCGGTGGTGCTCACCTTCGTGGGCGTGAAGATGTGCATCGCCGACTGGATGCACATTCCCGTGCAGTACAGCCTCCTGGTGATCGCCGCGGTGCTGGCCGGCAGCGTGGTGGCGAGCCTCGCCTGGCCCGCGGAGCAGGACGGGGTCGGCTGATGGAGGTCTGGCATCACGCGCTGGAAGCCGCGCCGGTGGGGGGGCCGTACGTGGTCACCCTGGGCACCTTCGATGGGGTTCATGCCGGCCACCGGGAGCTGTTGCGGGTCGCGGCCGGGCGCGCGAAAACCCTGGGCCGCCAGGCCGCCGTGGTGACCTTCGACCCCCACCCCACCGTCGTGGTGGCGCCCCAGCGCCGGCCGAAGCTGCTGATGACCCTCGACCAGCGTCTGGCGGCCTTCCGGGCCGAGGGCATGGATCTGGCGTGGGTGATCCCCTTCAGCCGCACGTTTTCAGAACTGGAGCCGGGGGCCTTTCTGGACCGCATGGCCCAGTCCCTGGCCCCGGTCGAGCTGCACGTGGGCCGCGCCTTCTGCTTCGGACGCGACCGGACGGGCACCGTGGAGACCCTGGAGGCCTGGGGGGCCGCGCACGGCTGTGAGGTGCACACCCTGGCCCTGCGGGCCCCCGACGGAGGGCGGCTCTCCAGCACCCGGATCCGCGAGACCCTGGACCGCGGCGAGGTGGAATCGGCCCGGGACCTCCTGGGCCACCCCTACACCCTCACCGGCGTGGTGGTGGAGGGGGATCGCCGGGGCCGCCACCTGGGCTTTCCCACGGCGAACCTGGCCTGGGAGCAGGAGCAGCTCCCCGCCTCCGGCGTGTATGTGACCGAGGCGGGCCTCCCTCACCACGGGGGCACCTTCCTGGGGCTCACCAACGTGGGCGAGAAGCCCACCTTCGAGGGCCAGCGGCTCACGGTGGAGACCCACCTGCCGGGCTTCGAGGGGGACATCTACGGCGCCCGCCTGGAGGTCCGCTTCCTCCACCGCATCCGGGGTGAGAAGAAGTTCGGTTCCGTGGACGAGCTGAGGGCCCAGATCGCCCAGGATGTGGCCGAAGGGCAGGCCTGGTGGAAGGGACAGCGAGGCTGAGGGGTTCAGATCCTCAGCTGGCGACGTCCACCCGCCACCGGGTGAGGGGCCGCTCCGTCAAATCCCAGATCTGGATGCCGAGGGGCAGCCGGCTCACGCCCAGGCGCCGACGGATCTGGGCCTTGGCCGAATCCAGGCTGTCGGCCTCGATGGGGCCGTATTCCATGAAGTAGCCGCTGAGCTTGTAACCGAAACCGCGAAGGGATGTCCGCATGGGGGCTCCGTTTGTCCCGTTCTCCCAATATTCGTTTTTTATTCGTCAATGTCAAGGTCGATGACGAAAAAAAGGGGACATGCCAAGCATCCGGGGACTTGCTGGACAACGGCTGTCCAATCCCGGCCCGCTCAGGGGCCCTGGCCAGCCTCAAGCCGAGTCATGGCGAGGTCGTTGAACTTCCGCCGCTGGACGAGGCGACAGACCTTTCCAGAACCATCCCGCTGGAAGATGAGCAGGTTCTTCTCCTCGCCCATGTCGAAGAAGACATCCATCGCCACGGGGTTCAGGGGCCACTCGGGCCCCCCAGGGCGGGTGGCGAAGAACAGGCGGCTGCCCTTCCGGCGGATGGTGAAGGCCCGGCCTGGACCGTAGCGGTAGGTACCCGGGTAATCGTCGAGCCTGAGGTCGCGGACCGGCAGCGTGGGCGGGTCATCGGGCAGGGTCAGGTTCTGCATGGCGAACAGCTTCCAGGTCTGGTCCTCCCGGAGAAAGGTGGCCATGAAGTGGTAGCGAACCACCAGCTGTTGATCGAACACCTTCTCTCGTTCGTAGGCCTCGAATTCGATCATGGCGGTGGCGCCCTGGAGATGGACCCGCGGACGGCGCACGTCGATGGAGGCGGAAAACCCGGCCGGAAGCGGGCTTAGAGCCTGGATCGCCTCAGCCTTGTTCTGCCGCCGGCCAAACTCGTCCACCACCGTCGCGTCCTGGTGGAGGATGCGCTCCCACACGCGGCCATCGCCCGAGACGATTGCGTCCATCAGCTCCTGGGCGAGGGCGATGATCCGCGGGGCCGACTCGGTTGGGGGCACACCCGCCTCTCCAGGGAAGGCTCCGACGGTGAGGAGCACCGGCAGGAGCATTCCCAGCATTCGACCTCGGGGGAGGCGGGCGGGCCGTGATCCGGGCGGGGCGATGGTGGTGTCGGTCATGGGGGGGCTCCCGGGCGGAGTGCGATGGGCGCACCAGCCTGCCTGCAGGCGTCCTGGCCGGGAAGTCGGTCTGGCCCGCCCGGGGAGCCCCTGATCCCAGGGACTTGGGATCGGTCGGGCTCAGTGGATCCAGAACTCGACGCGGCCCTGGAAGGGCGGCTCGAGGGGGCGAACCGGCCGGAGGTAGACGCGGTCGTCGTCGCAGGCGGGCCGACGGTACCAGCCGCGGTCCCGGTGCTCCCAGCGATCGTATTCCCAGCCGCGGGTGGGCCGGCAGGGCGCTTCGACCACCACGACCCGGCGGGGACGATGCCAGCGGCCATGGGCGGACAGGGGGAAGGCTGCGAGGGCGACGAGGGCGAGCAGGACCAGGCGACGCATGGGACCTCCTTCACGGAAGGGGTGAAGCACCCCTGTGCAGGCCTGTTCAAAGGTTGTGCCAGAGTTTAAAAATATGTCCCAGCTTGAGTTAGGAGTCCGGGCCCGGGCGGCGATTCGCGAATTGCAACGGGCGCTGCGCGCCATGTGGCAAGGGACGACGAAGTGCGCAGTCCTACTTCTGGCGACGGTCGCCGATGACCACCGCGGGCACGCCGGCGACGATGGCCCAGTCCGGCACGTCCCGGGTCACCACGGCCCCCATGGCCACCACCGCGTGATCGCCCACGGTGACGCCGTCGGTGATGCCGGCCTGGGCGCCGATCCAGACATCGGCGCCGATGCGGATGCCGCGCGAACGGACGGGCTGGTCCTTGATGAGACGGTCGGGCTTCATCCCGTGGTCGAAGGCGTAGAGGGCCGCCCCGCTGGCGATGCGCGTGCCGTCTCCGATGACGATGCCCTTGCGTCCGCCGTCGAGCCGGGCCCCGGAGTTGACGCTGACCTCGGCCCCGAGGGTGAGGGGTCCGTGCAGGAAGGCCTGGGCGGCGATGGCGCACCCATCGCCGATCACCACGCTCCGCCCCGGTTCGCCGAAGATGGCGGCCTCTGGGGCGATGAAGCAGCCCGTTCCGAGCTGCACGGTCTCCTGGGCGACGAGGCGCGCCTGCACCTCGGCCTGCCAGGCTTCGGCCCAGGCACGGTGCCGGGCCTTCAGGGCGAAGTAGAGCCACGGCATCCACGCGAGGCGGCGCTTGTGCTGGTCACGAAGGGACTCGGGATCGCGCATGGAGCAAGGGTAGCGGGACGGGCCGGAGTCTGGGCGCCACGTCCGGGCCCTACCCGCTAGACTTCCCCCATGCCCCACCTCGGCCCCCTGCCCACCTGGTCCTTCGCCCTCGGTGTGGCGACCTCGCTGTTCTCGGTGCTCAACCCCATCAGCGCGGCGGCCATCTTCGCCAGCGCCACCTCGGGGATGGAGCCTCCGGCCCTGCGCCGCAGCGCGAAGAAGGCCGCGCTCACCGCCGGGGCGGCCATGCTGGCCTTCGCCCTGGTGGGCCAGTTCATCTTCAGCCTCTTCGGCTTCACGGCCCTGGCCATGCGCTTCGTGGGCGGCGTGCTGGTCCTGTACCGCGCCATCGCCATGCTCTACGGCGAAGATCCCCGCGAGCGCAGCACGGAGGACGAGAAGGCCGAAGCCAGCCGGAAGCTGCCGGAGGATTTCGCCATCATCCCCTTCGGCATTCCCCTGGTGGCGGGCCCGGGCACGCTGTCGACGGTCATGGGCATGATCGCGGGCATCGGCTGGCTGGAGTACGGGGTGGTGCTCGTGGCCATCCTGCTGAACACCTGGATCGTCTACCTCTTCCTGCGCAAGGCCCCGGCCGTGTTCTCCCGCCTGGGCGCCATCGGCACCAAGGTGGTGAACAAGCTCATGGGGCTCATCCTGGCGGCCGTGGCCATGCAGTTCCTCATCAACGGCGTGAAGGCGCTCTACGTCGAGATGCAGCAGGCCCCGCCACCCGCGGTCGTGTCCACGAAGTAGCTACTTCAGCGCGGCCTCGATGGCGGCCATCAGCTCGGCGCTGTCCGGCGCGACCTTGCTGCTGAAGGCCTGGATGACCTGGCCGTCCTTCCCGACCAGGTACTTGTGGAAGTTCCAGGCGGGCTCCCCGTGCTTGGCGGTGAGGAACTGGTAGACTGGCGCCTTGCCGGCCCCCTTGACCTCCAGCTTCTCGAAGAGCGGGAAGGTCACCCCGTAGTTCTTCTGGCAGAAGGATTCGATCTGGGCCGCGGAGCCGGGCTCCTGGCCGCCGAACTGGTTGCAGGGGAAGCCGAGCACCACGAGTCCGCGGTCCTTCAGCGACGCGTAGAGCTTCTGCAGCCCTGCGTACTGGGGGGTGTAGCCGCATTCGCTGGCCACGTTCACGGCCAGCACGACCTTGCCCTTGTAGGCGGCCAGGGACTGGGGCTTGCCCTCCAGGGTGTTGAGGGTGACTTCGTGCAGAGACATGGGGACCTTCCTTTCTGCGGCGGTGTCGGCGGCGGGGGCGAGGGTGGCCAGGAGGGCGAGGGACGGGACGAGCAGAGGGGTCAGACGCATGGGATCTCCGTGGTACTCATCTAGGGTGCCGGCGGGTCGGCCGGCGTTCCAGGCCGGACCGCCGGGCTCGGCCAACCGCTGAGCGGCTCCGAGCGTCCAGTCGGCGGGCCCGCCGTCCAGGGTCTCCCCGGGCCTCCCCCCGCTCGGTCATGCTGATGACCATGCGATTCGGCCCGCTCCAGCTGCACTTTCGGTCCCGCCTGCGAAAGCGGGTGCCCTGGATCATCGTGGTGGTCTTCGCGGCCCTGTTCACCGGGCTGCAGTTCCTGATCGTGCCGGCCGCGGTCCATGGCCATCCCGGCGTCGTGGCGAACGCGCTGATCATGCCCCTCCTGATTTCCTTCTGCTACGGCTTCCTCACCCCCCTGCCCTGGCGGTGGACAGGAGACGACCGGCTGCGGGCCCCCTTCTGGCGCGGGCTCGCCCAGGCCCTGATCTTCAACGCGCTGCTCATCCTCCTGCTGGTGACCCTGAGCTGGCTCATGGTGCGCAACATCAACTTCAAGGCCGAGGCCCTGGGGCTCGCCCAGGGGGCGAAGGCCTCCTTCGGCTCGATCCTCCTGGTGCAGATGCTGGCGGGGGTTCCAATGATGACCATCATCGGCGCCATCATCTCGCTGGGCGTGGTCACCGAGGAGGAGAAGGCCGCCGCCGAGGCCAAGCTGGAAGAGGCGCAGTGGGTCCTGCTGCGCGGGCAGCTCAGCCCCCATGTGCTCTTCAACTCGCTGAACGGCCTGGCCGAGCTGGTGCGGCAGGATCCGGTGGCCGCGGAGCAGGCGATCCTCGATCTGTCGGAGTTGTACCGGGCCCTTCTTCGCCATGGCGACCGGCCCTGGGCGCCGCTGGGCGAGGAGCGGGCCCTGGTGCAGCGGTTCCTGGCGGTGGAGGGGCTCCGGTTCGGGGCCCGCCTGCGGGTGGGCTGGGACTGGGATTCTGGTTTGGACAGCATGGAGGCCCCGCCCTTCCTGCTCCAGCCCCTGGTGGAGAATGCCTTGAAGCACGGCATCGCACCCCATCCCGACGGCGGCGAGCTGACGCTGAGCCTGCGCCGGGAGGGCGAGGGGTTCCGGCTCCGGGTGGCCAACACGGGTCGGGGGCTCGGTCTTGTGCCGGGCTCGGGGGTGGGGGTGGGCAACCTGGAGGCGCGCCTGAGGCTGGCCTACGGGACGGGCGCCACCTTCCACCTGCGCTCGGAGGGCCCCGCCACGGTGGCGGAGGTGCGGGTTCCGCATCCGGGGGTCCGCCGATGAAACCGCTGCGGGTGGCCCTGGCCGACGATGAACCCCTGGCGCGCGCCCGGCTGGCCCGGCTGCTGCGGGAGGCTGGCTGCGAAGTGAAGGCCGAGCTGGCGGATGGCCCCGCGGTGCTCACCTGGCTGCGCGAGCCCCGGGAGGTGGACGCCCTGTTCCTGGACATCCAGATGCCGGGCGCGACGGGCCTCGAAGTGCACGCCGAACTGGCGGAGTGCCGCCACTGCCCGCCGGTGGTCTTCGTGACCGCCTATTCCGAACACGCCGTGCGCGCCTTCGAGGCCGCGGCCCTGGACTACATCATGAAGCCCGTGTCGGCGGAACGGCTGGCGAAGACCCTCGCGCGCCTGGGCGAGGCCGCGCCCCGGCGCGCGGAGGCGCCGGCGACCGCCTCCCAGCGCTTCCCCGTGAAGGCCGGCGAAGGGCATGTCTTCCTCGACCTGAGGCGCACCACCCATTTCGAAGTGGAAGAGGAGGTGGTTTGGGCCTGGGCCCCGGCCCAAGGTACCCCCTGCCGCCACCGCACCTCCTGGACCACCCTGGCGGAGGTGGAGGCGGCTTTCCCCGGCGCGGGCCTGCTCCGCATCCAGCGCCACCTGCTCCTCCGCCCCGAGGCGGTATTGGGCCTGAAGCCCCTGGAGGGCGGGCGGGCCTCGGTGCGCGTGGCCGAGGGGATGGATCTGGAGGTCAGCCGCAGCGTCACCCCGAAAATCAAGGAATTGCTTGGGCTGTGACGAGAAGCATGGTGGACAATCGTCCGCAGTCGACACAGGGCCACCCGCATGCCCGAACGGATCCAGATCCACCCGAACGCCCCGGTTTCCGCCACCGGTGGCGCCGTTCGGGTGGTTTTGCTCTATGCCGGGTTCTCAGGTCTTTGGATCCTGCTCTCCGACCGGGCGGTGGGTGCCCTGGTACGCGACCACGACCTCATGACGCGGGTCAGCATCGCCAAAGGCTGGGTCTTCGTGGCGGTCACGGCGGCCATGCTGTTCTTCATGGTGCGGCGCCTGGTGCGGAACGTGGCCAGCCGCGAGGCCAAGCTGCAGACCCTCATCCACGCCATTCCCGACCTGGTCTGGCTGAAGAACGGCGAGGGGGTCTACCTGGGCTGCAACCGGGCCTTCGAGCGGTTCTTCGGCGCCCCGGAGGCGGAGATCATCGGGAAGACGGACTACGACTTCGTGACGAAGGAACTCGCCGACTTCTTCCGCCAGAAGGATCGTGAGGCCATCGAGGCGGGGGGCACCCGGGAGAACGAGGAGTGGGTGACCGTCGCCGAGACCGGCCAGGCCATGCTGCTCGAGACCCTCAAGACCCCGATGTACGACGACCGGGGCAACCTGATCGGCGTCCTGGGCATCGGCCGGGACATCACCGAACACCAGAAGCTGGTCGATGAGCGCGGCCGCCTCCAGGCCCAGCTCAACCAGTCGCAGAAAATGGAGCTGGTGGGCCGCTTCGCCGGGGGCGTGGCCCACGACTACAACAACATGCTGGGGGTGATCCTGGCGAACGCCGACCTGGCGCTCTACCAGATGGGTCAGGACCGCCCCGAGCGGAAGCACCTCGAGGAGATCGCCCGGGCCGCCCGGCACTCCGCCGACCTCACCCGGCAGCTGCTGGGCTTCGCCCGCCAGCAGCCCGTCGATCCCCGGCCGATGGATCTCAACGAGGCGGTCTCCGGCATGCTGAACGTGCTGGGCCGCCTGGTGGGACCGGACGTGCGCCTCACCTGGCTTCCCGGCACGGGGCTCTGGAAGGTGCGGATGGATCCCACCCAGCTCGACCAGATGCTGACCAACCTTCTGGTGAACGCCCGGGACGCCATCGCCGGCACAGGATTCATCGAGGTGGCCACGGAAAACCTGACGCTGACGCCCGGGGATTGCCTCTCGCTCAGCGACCTCAAGCCGGGCGACCACGTCTGCCTCAGCGTCGTCGACAACGGCTCGGGCATGCCGCCTGATCTGGTGGCGCGCATCTTCGAGCCCTTCTTCACCACCAAGCCGGCGGGCAAGGGCACGGGCCTGGGGCTGGCCATGGTCCACGGCGTGGTCAAGCAGAACCAGGGCGCTATCCAGGTCGAGAGCGAGCCCGGGCGCGGCACCTGCTTCCGCATCTTCCTGCCCCGGGCCCTCTAGGGCCGGCCCTACTTCCGGAGCTTCAGCAGGTCCAGGACGATGACGAGGGCCATCAGGGAGGCCAGCAGAAGGAATCCGCCGGTGAGGATCTTCTCCTTCAGGTCGAGGGTCAGGTCCTTCCTGCGCAGCTTCTCGAAGGTGAGCAGGGCCATGTGGCCGCCATCCAGGGCGGGGATGGGAAGGGCGTTGAGCAGGCCTAGCTGCAGGCTGATGGCGCCGCACATGAAGAGGAACACGTCCCAGCCCGAGCGCGCGGCCCGGCTGCCCTGGCGGATGATGCCGATGGGGCCGGCCACCTCGGCGCTCTTGGCCTGGAAGGTGACGAGCTTTTTGAGGAAGCCGAAGACCTGGCCGCTCATGCGCCAGGAGGTGGCCACCGCGAACTTGCCGCCGTCGATGAAGTCGCCGGCGCGGTAGGCGCGGCGCTCCAGGGGCATGGCCAGCGGCGCCGGCTGGAAGCCCAGGCGGCCCTTGCCGCCGTCCAGCCGGGGGGTGAGGGGCAGCTCGAGGGGCTTGCCCTCACGGGTGATGCTGAAGGGGACAGGCTGGCCGGGGTGAGCCTGGATGTAGGCCACGGCGGCCTCCCACTCCGATCCTGGGAACCGCAGGTCGCCGATGCCGCGCAGCTCGTCGCCCACCTTCAGGCCGCCCTGCTCGGCGGCGCTGCCGGGCAGCACTTCGATGATCGTCCAGGATTCCTGGACCTTGGTGACGCGGGCCTGGTCGGCTCCCACGAAGGTGAACAGGATGAAGGTGGTGGCCAGGTTCGCCAGGATGCCGCCGCTGTAGAACAGCATGCGCTTCCAGTAGGGCTGCTTGAGGAAGCCGTAGGGATCCTCCGCGCCGGGCTCCTCGGGGTTGAAGCCCGCCAGCTTGACGTAGCCGCCCAGGGGCAGCGCGCTGAGACAGACATCCGTCTCGCGCCACTTGAAGCCGAAAAGACGGGGGCCGAAGCCGAGGGAGAACGTCTCCACGGGCATGCCCATGTACTTGGCCGCCAGGAAGTGGCCGCCCTCGTGCAGGAAGATCAGGCCGCCCAGCATGAGGATGGGGCCCCAGAAGCCGGCGCCGGGCCACTTGAGGGCGAACACGGAGACGGCGGCGAAGGACAGGACGAGGGGCAGGCGCTTCATGGATGTCCAGACAGATCAGGCCCGGGCTTGGACCCATCCTTCAGCATGACGCCTTGCGGCCCGATCCGCATCCAACACCTGTTCGAGGGACCCCTGGGCGGTGGCTTGCAGGCTGGACAGGGTGTCCCGGTTGCAGGCCTGGATGTCCCAGAACCCCAGTCGGCCTTGGAGGAAAGCGGCGACCGCGACCTCGTTGGCGGCATTGAGCAGGGCCGGGGCCGTCCCGCCGGTCCGAAGGGCCTCGAAGGCCAGCCCCAGGCAGGGGAAGCGGTCCAGGTCCGGGGCCTCGAAGGTCCAGGTCCGCGCTGCCTCCCAGGGGTAGGGCGCCACGGGCCCGGGCTGCTTGTCGGGGTAGAGCAGGCAGTACTGGATGGGCAGCTTCATGTCGTTGGCCGAAACCTGCAGCTGATAGGTGCCGTCGTGGAAGCCCACCATGGCGTGCACCTGGCTCTGGGGATGGACGGTGACGGCCACCTGGTCCGCCGTGAGACCAAACAGCACCGAGGCCTCGATGACCTCCAAGCCCTTGTTCATGAGGGTGGCGGAATCGATGGTGATCTTCGGGCCCATCTTCCAGGTGGGGTGGTTCAGGGCCTCCGCCACGGTGGCGGCATGGATGCGGGCCAGGGGCCAATCCCGGAAGGGGCCGCCGCTGGCGGTGATGCGGACTTCGCGAATGGTGGCGCGGTCCCGGCCGTCCAGCAGCTGGTGCAGGGCGGCATGCTCGCTGTCCACGGGGAGCAGCTCTCCCCCGCCGGCCAGGGCCGCCTCATGCATCAGGGCACCGCCCACCACGAGGGATTCCTTGTTGGCCACGCAGACCCGGCGGCCCGCGCGGAGCGCCGCTTCGGTGCTGGCCAGGCCCGCGCTGCCCACGATGGCGGCCACCACAGTGTCGGCCCCGGGGTGCAGGGCGCAGGCCATCAGGCCTGTCTCGCCCCAATGCAGGTCGGGCCGGTAGGGCAGGGCCGCCCGGAGCCAGTCGGCGTCTTCCCTGGAGCCCACCGAGACGCAGCGGGGCCGGAATGCCTCGCACTGGGCCTTCAGCAGCTCGCGGTTCCGGCCCGCGGCCAGGGCCACCACCGTCAACCGCTCGGGATGGGCCCGGACCACGTCCAGGGTGGAGGTGC
>Ga0316605_10000277_pt1 | contig 42850 bp, 36 predicted proteins | sample OWC_soil_day20_n_FD_207666 | JGI IMG/M metagenome (GOLD analysis project Ga0316605, IMG submission 207666) | Wetland soil microbial communities from Old Woman Creek delta, Ohio, United States - OWC_soil_day20_noCT | ecosystem: Environmental > Terrestrial > Soil > Wetlands | place: USA: Ohio...
GGGGCAAAGATAGGATAAAGAATGAGAAAATCAATAAAAAAACGAAAAAATGTGCGAGAAATGATCAACAAATTAACAGTTCCGGTAAAGTGTTGAAAAACTATTTGACAACACAATCAAAATGAACAAATTGTAAAAATTGTATTTTTAAACCTGACATTTTCCACACTTTCTCGGAATAAGATATTGATGGTATTTTCAAAATTTATAGTTTCAAAATAAAAAAGTCCACCCCATTTTTAAAATTGTTAAAATATCTTAATTGATCCTACGCTCCCCCTTTTTTTACTATCTTTGCAAATTCGTTTAATAAACCTTAATTTACATTTATTTATCAGATTATGAATATTTTAGTATTGAATTGTGGAAGTTCATCCATTAAGTACCAGTTAATCCACATGAACGATAGTGCCGAAGTTAAAGCTAAAGGCCTTGTTGAAAGAATTGGTCTTGAAATGGGAGAATTTACCCATAAACCAACAGGAAAAGATAAATTTTATTTGCAAACACCAATTAAAGATCATAATGTTGGAATTAAACTCGTTCTTGAAGCTTTAACTGACCCCAATCATGGCGTAATTTCTTCTTTAGATGAAATTAAAGCTGTTGGTCATCGTGTAGCTCACGGCGGTGAATTCTTTAAAGGAAGTGCTCTTATTGATACGCAAGCCCTTATCAATATTAAAAAATGTTGTGAACTCGCTCCTCTTCACAATCCTGCTAATGTGATGGGTATTGAGGTGATGATGGAAATGTTGCCAAATGTTAAACAAGTAGCCGTTTTTGATACTTCATTCCATCAAACTATGCCGGCTGAAGCGTTCTTATATGCCCTACCTTTTAAATACTATACTGAAAATAAAGTTAGAAGATACGGTTTTCATGGAACAAGTCATAAATTTGTTGCCCCCAAAGCAGCTAATATTTTAAATAAAAAATATGAAGATCTTAAAATTATAGTTTGTCATCTTGGTAATGGAGCTTCTATTTGTGCAATAAATCAAGGAAAATCTGTTGATACATCAATGGGCTTTACACCTGTTGAAGGGCTTATTATGGGTACTCGAAGCGGTGATTTGGATTTAGGAGCTTTATTGTATATTGCAGAAAAAGAGGGACTTGATTATCAAGGAATGAACGCTTTAGTTAATAAAAAATCTGGTTTAGCCGGAATCACTGGTGGAAGTTCTGATATGAGAGATATTAATGCCGGAGTAGCTGCTGGTGATGAACGTAGTATATATGCATTTAAATGTTTTTGCTATAGAGTAAAAAAATATATTGGCGCTTATACCGCTGCTATGAATGGAGTTGATTTAATCATTTTTACCGGTGGAATTGGCGAAAATGGCATTGAAGAAAGAACTGAAATTTTAAAAGACCTTTCTTTCTTTGGCGTTGATTTCGACCCAATTGCTAATAATGTTAAAGGTGAAGATACTATTATTACTAAACCTGGTAGTAGAACAACTGCAATGGTAATAACTACCAACGAAGAATTAGTTATTGCTACTGATACTTTTAACTTGGTTCAATAATTACGGAATGTTCATAAACTTATGACTCTGTAAAGATATCCGCCATTTGGGATGTTGTAAAACATAATCAACAATTTTTGGCATCATTATTTGGGAATTGCTCCATTCAGGTTGTAAAAACAGATGGCAATTCCCTTTTATTTTAGCTGCATTTTCTTCTGCCCATTCAAAATCTTTATCATCATAGATGATCACCTTGAGTTCATTAGCTAAACTTAAAATCTCTTCTAAAGGTGGATGGTTATGCTTTGGTGATAAACAGATCCAGTCCCATTGCCCACTAATAGGTTCTGAACCAGATGTTTCTAAAAATAACAAAACATTCTGTTCTTTTAATTGATGACATAAATATTGTAAATCATATAATAATGGTTCTCCTCCAGTTACAACAACTGCTTTTGAAGGATTTGCAAGTATTCTCCCTATCACTTCATCCGTGTTGGTTAATTGATGTTTGGATGCGTCCCAGGACTCCTTTACATCACAAAAAAAACAGCCAACATCACATCCTCCAATTCTTAGAAAATAAGCAGGTTTGCCTGTATGAAATCCTTCCCCTTGCAATGAATAAAATTCTTCCATAATAGGCAATAAATAAGGAGAATATGGTCTGAGTTCTGAATGTAACATGAATTTGAAAATTGTGACTAATTTTTTTGCAAAAATAATGAAAAACATCGTTCCTCTCAAAAATAAATCATATTTTTGCAAGTTATAGGAATTTGAAACCTATACTGTGTTGAACCCATTTATTCAAAACTTATGGAAAATTTTATCGTCTCCGCTCGTAAATACAGACCCTCAACCTTTAATACTGTTGTAGGACAAGAAGCTATCGTTGCTACTTTAAAAAATGCAATTAAAACCAATCAGGTTGCTCAAGCTTTCCTATTTTGTGGACCCAGAGGTGTCGGTAAAACAACTTGTGCCAGAATATTTGCTAAAGCACTTAATTGCGAACACTTAACCGATGATTTTGAACCTTGTAATGAGTGTCCCTCCTGTAAGTCTTTTAATGAAAATGCTTCTTTTAATGTTTATGAATTGGATGCAGCTTCTAATAATTCAGTGGAAGATATTAGGTCTTTAGTTGAACAAGTTAGAATTAGCCCTCAAGGAGCTAAATATAAAGTGTATATCATTGATGAGGTTCACATGCTCTCTAACCAAGCATTTAATGCTTTTCTTAAAACATTGGAAGAACCTCCCGCTTATGCTAAATTTATTCTGGCTACTACTGAAAAACATAAAATTATTCCTACAATATTATCCAGATGTCAAGTATATGATTTTAAAAGAATTCGTGAAAATGATATTATTAAACATCTGAATTTTGTTGCTCAAAAAGAACTAATCATCGCTGAAGAGGAAGCTTTAAGAGTAATCGCTTCTAAAGCAGATGGTGCTCTCAGAGATGCTTTATCTATCTTTGATCAATTGGTGAGCTTTTCAGGTAATCACATGACCTATCAGTCTGCGATCCATCATTTGAATGTTCTTGATGTAGATAACTATTTTAAAATGACCGATTTCCTTTTTAGTGAAGATCAAACTGAAGCAATGGTGTTATTGGATGAAATTTTGGCGAAAGGTTTTGATGGACAACATTTTATTTCAGGATTAGCCGGGCACTTTAGAAATCTTTTATTAGCCCAAACTCCAGGGACCGTTAAGTTAATGGATGTTTCTGATTCCATTAAACAAAAATTTACAATTCAAGCTCAAAAAGTTGATAAAACATTGTTAATTAGAGCATTAGAAATTTCTAATACATGTGATTTTAATTATAAACTTTCCAATAATAAACGTCTTTCTATCGAAATTTGTTTATTACAAATCAATGGAAACTATGTTTATAAACTAAAAAATAGTGTCAGGCAATCACGGGAGAAATAGTCAACAACCATCTTCAGGGGAGTTGAATTCTATTCAGGTTTCGACCCCTCAGCAATCATCAAAACCATTCATTGCCCCATCCGGTACTCCTATTAAAAAATCCCCTCCAATCGCTGATATTGTTGAAGATAAAATTTTTGAAAAGAAAGAAATTATTCCGGTTGTTACCATCGAACAACCTACAATTACAGAAACAAGTGAAAAATTGATGGAAGAAGAACCCCAAGAAGTTTCATCAGTTGAAGTGGAGTCTTTATTAAACTCATCTTCGGTTGAAGAAGAGGGTGAGCTTGACTTAAATCAATTTTCAAATGTTTGGAATCAACTTTTTGAGAAAATTTTTAGTAATATCCCTACCATTTATTTTCCTTTAAAAGGTATTGTTCCTGAAGTAAAAGATAGGATAATTCAGGTTAGATTAAAGAATGAATTACAAAAAGAACATTTTGAACCTAAAGTGAGGGATATTTTAGCCTTTTTGAGAACGAATTTGAGTGATACATTTGAAGATATTTCTATTCATGTAGATGAAACTTATGTGGCAAGAAAAATTATATACGATTCAGTTGATAAACTCAAAAACCTATCCGAACAAAATCCAAATTTTGAACAATTTAAGTCCATTTTAGATCTAAAAATTAAAGAATAAAAACATGAAGAAAATTTATATTCTATTATTAATTGTATTTGCTTCTTTTATTGTTTCAGGACAAACCTTAGGTTATCAGGGAGTTAATCTCCATAGAGCTGTTCCGGATGGTAAAGTGGATAGTGTTTGGTCCGGAATTGGATTACCTTCAGGTTTTTCCGGCAAAGATGTTATTATTGGATTTACTGATTGGGGTTTTGATTACACGCATCCCGTTTTTTATGATACGAATATGACAAATTATCGTGTTTTGAGAGCCTGGGATCAGTTTAAACAAAATGGACCAGCTCCTACCGGATTTAATTATGGTAGAGAATATATTGGTCAAAATGAATTATTAACAGCTCTTTGTGATACTTCAAATGTGTATCAATATGCTTATCACGGGACCCATGTTGCCGGAATCGCGGGTGGTGCCGGTGCGGGGACACAATATCGAGGGGTTGCTTTTGATGCTAATTTAATCTTTGCAACCTTTCTTGTAAATGAACAAGCTGTTATTGATGCTTTTCAATGGATGTATAATGTTTCTCAGGAAGAACAAAAAAGATTGGTTATTAATATGAGCTGGGGCCTTTATTATATTGATAATTTTACAGGAACCGGAAGAATTGGCGAAAAAATGGAAGAACTTTCTGACTTAGGGGTTGTTTTTGTTACAAGTGCTGGTAATAATGGTGATGTGGACTTTCATATTAGTCATAATTTTGAAAATGAGGCAGATACATTGAAAACGCTCATTAATTTTGCCAGTGGAAGTAACTACCAATATGGTGAGTCCATCACAATGACTAATTCTCAAAATACACCTTTTTCATTTGCCGTTCAAGTTCTGAATAGTTCCTATCAACCTTTGGTTCAAACCCCATTTTATAATACCGCTGATAGTTCTTGTTTCCTTAATCAATATATCGTTGTAAATAATGATACCCTTTTTTACACAGTTGAAATAGATCAAATGGATCTTAATAATGGAAGACCAGAAGTTAGATTACGTTTAAAAAAACCAGCAACTACATATAAATTAGGATTATATGTTACAGCTGATTCCGGTATTTTTCATGCCTGGAATATTATAGAATTAACCAATGATGTCGGAAACTGGGGTGGAACTTTTACTGCACCCGGTTCATTAGTTGGATGGAAAGCAGGTGATTCCCATTTTGGATTAGGTTCTCCTGCAGTTGTAGATTGTGCCATTACAGTTGCCGCTCATAAATCAAGAGTAGTTACCCCTAATTTTACTATTGGTGGTGAAATTGCCGATTTTTCAAGCTTTGGACCCACTATTGATGGTGTTGTAAAACCCGAAGTTTCTGCTCCCGGTAACAATGTTGTATCTTCTATTTCCAGTTATACCAATCAATTTTCAGGTTCTTATACCAAAACAATTAACTTTCAAGGTAGAGACTATAAATTTGCTGCTTTGTCAGGAACCTCAATGTCATCCCCTTTTACTGCCGGTGTTGTGGCATTGATTCTTCAGGCAAATCCGTACCTTTCTGCAAGTCAGGTAAAAGAAATATTGATACAAAGTGCCAGAAATGATGAATTTACTGCTGCCTCTGGTGAAGAAAGATTCGGATATGGAAAAGTGGATGCTTATCATGCTGTGATACAGGCATTACAAACTGTAGGGATTGAACCTATAGTATTTACTGAAACTAAAATTACACTTTTTCCTAATCCATCTTCTGGTGCTTTGTATATTACTACTCAGTCTGACCATACAATACCTTTACAACTATTCGATTTATATGGAAAGTTAATACTTGAAACAAATATAGATCCAGGAGTTACTTCCTTTGATTGGAATTACTTACCTTCAGGATGCTATATTCTTAAACTGAATGAGGGAAAGATTTCAACTGCATATAAATGGATAAAACTATAAAAAATCTAATGAACTGATTAAACTATGGACACATATATTCCTAATGAAAGGTTAGAATCTTTGACGATTCTGAAGAAATACAAAGTGTTATTGGGTGCACTTAAAGAAAAAACGACGAAAGAAGAGAGAAAAAAATTTAGTAAAGCTTTTGCTTTAGCAGTGGATGCTCATAAAGATATGAGACGCAAAAGTGGGGAACCCTATATTTACCATCCTATTGCAGTTGCTGAGATTGTCGCTAAAGAGATCAACTTAGGAACCACTTCAATGATTGCTGCACTTTTACATGATGTGGTAGAAGATACAGATTATACCATTGATGATATAAAAGATATGTTTGGTGAGGAAGTTGCCAATATAGTTTATGGCCTTACTAAAATTGAAGATATAGTAATGGATGATAGTCAATCTGTTCAAGCTGAAAATTTTAAGAAAATCCTCCTCTATACCGTCGGAGATGTTAGGGTTATTTTAATTAAACTAGCTGATAGATTGCATAATATGAGAACTTTAAGTTCGATGCCTGCTGAAAAACAGCTAAAAATAGCTTCTGAAACCCAATTCTTTTTTGTTCCAATTGCCCATAGATTAGGTCTTTACACTATAAAAAGTCAATTGGAAGATTTGGCAATGAAATATCATGATCCCATCATGTACGAAAATATTTATCGTCAGTTGAAAAGTAGTGAAGCGATTAGAAAAACATTGATTGAAGATTTTGCAGCGCCAATTAAAGAAAAACTCAAACTGGCAGGTATCAATGCGGAGATGACCAGTCGTGAAAAATCAATATATTCCATCTATCAAAAAATGATCAGGAAGAAAATTGATTTTGAAAATATATATGATATCTTCGCTATTCGATTTGTTTTTGATGCACCACCCGAACAAGAAAAGGATATCTGCTGGAGAATTCATACTATTATTACCGGTTTGTATAAAACAAATGCCGAAAGAGAAAGAAACTATCTAACGAACCCTAAAGCAAACGGTTATCAATCATTGCATCTCACTGCAATGAGCCATGCCGGAAAATGGATCGAAGTTCAAATCAGATCTAAAAGGATGGATGAGATATCAGAAAAAGGTTTCGCTGCCCATTTTAAATATAAAGAAGAGAACAAAACACCAATAGAATACGAAAACAGAGTAGAAGATTGGTTAACTAAAATTAGGGAAATGCTGAAAAGTGAAGAAACCAATGCATTGGAATTCCTTAATGAAGTTAAAATGAATCTTCAACTAAAAGAGGTGGTCATCTTCACACCTAAAGGAGATAGAAGATTACTTCCCTACGGAGCAACCGTGCTCGATTTTGCATACCATCTTCATACAAATATTGGAAATCAATGTATTGGTGCAAAAGTAAATTATAATATTGTTTCTTTGGACTATGTTTTGAAAAGTGGTGATCAGGTAGAAATTATAACTTCTAAAAAACAGTTTCCAAAACCGGAATGGGTTAATTATGTCAAAACTTCTCATGCAAAAGAAAATATTAAAGATTCAATCAGAATTAAACAAAAGAAACTGGTTGGAAAGGGACAAGAAGTACTAAAAGGAATTTTCGAGCAGTTAAATATTGAATATAATCAACACAATGTCGGAAGAATTCAAGCGGATACAAAAATCAGCTCCGTCGCAGAATTCTGGAGCCATATTGCAGAAGGTGTTATTACTGCCGAAAGGATAGAAAAGATTTTTAAAAATAAAAAATACTCCGATTATAAACTGTTTAGAAGAAAAATTTCTACCGAAATCAAAGAAAAATCAATCGATTTACTGATTGATGAACAATTGGAGAAAAAACCTGAAGTGTTCCTAATTGATGAAACTTCTGATAATATTCGCCACGTTGTTGCCTCTTGTTGTAACCCACTTCCGGGTGAACCTGTTGTAGGATTTCAAATCTCAAATGATGTAATTGAAGTTCACATGACCAGATGCCCGAAAGCGATCGAACAAATGTCAAAATTTGGTAATAGAATTATTAAGGCAAAATGGAATAAAGATCAGGATATCGCCTTTTTATCCGGATTGAAATTTACCGGATTTGATCGAAAAGGTGTGATTAAAGAGATTATTGATGTTGTAACCAATCAACTGGATTTGAATATTCGTTCTCTCGATATGTCCACTAAAGGAAATATTTTTACCGGCAAAATGATGTTGTATATTAAAAATGTGAAAGCACTCAATGAGCTTATAGAAAATTTGTCAAAAATCGATCAAATGGAAAAAATTGAAAGAATTGCTCCTGAAATTAACTGAAAAACGAATATTGAAAAGGCCTAAATGGGGGATATTTAGTTAATTGTTAAAGATTGTTAATTTTTTATTTGTTTAAAAATCAAATATATAGCAAAATACGATTAAAAAAAATAAAAAAAAATTGTAGTAAATTAAAAAAAAGAGTATTTTTGCATGCTAATTTAAAAAATTAAAACTATGGCAGAAATTATTGAAAGAGTACAAGGAATCATCGCAGAAAAACTTAGCGTTAACCCAGCTGATGTAACTCCTGAGAAAAGTTTTACAAATGATTTAGGAGCAGATTCACTAGATACTGTTGAACTAATAATGGAGTTTGAAAAAGAATTCGGAATCTCTATTCCTGATGATCAAGCTGAGAAAATCTCTACAGTTGGTGATGCAATTACTTACATTCAAGCTAACGTTTAAATCACCTAACACTCCTTTTTTCAAGATATGGAAATAAAGAGAGTAGTTATTACAGGATTGGGGGCACTTACTCCTATTGGCAATAATGTTTCTTCTTATTGGGAAGCATTGTTGATGGGGGTAAGTGGCGCAACTCCAATTACAAGATTTAATACTGATCTGTTTAAAACTAAATTCGCTTGTGAAGTTAAAAACTTTGATCCTCTTGAATTTATAGATCGAAAAGAGGTTCGAAAAATGGATTTAGTGGGTCAGTATGCCATGGTTTCCGCAATGGAAGCCGTTAAAGATAGTCAAATAGACCTTAATACTATTGACAAAAATAGGGTAGGTATCGTTTTTGGAACAGGTATTGGCGGTTTTACCAGCCTTTCTGAAAGTTTTGAAACCTATCTTCAATCCGGAAAAACTCCCCGTTTAAGTCCTTTTTTTATCCCTAAAATTTTAGGAGATATGATTGTTGGGAATATTGCCCTCTATTTTGATATCAAAGGACCAAGTTATATAACCACATCAGCTTGTGCTTCTTCAGCTAATGCAATTATAGATGCTTTTCATCTTATTCAGTTAGGAAAAGTTGATATGATGCTTTCAGGTGGTTCAGAAGCAGTAATTTTGGATACACCAATTGCAGGATTTAATGCTATGAATGCTCTGTCAACCAGAAATGAAACTTACCAGACCGCTTCTTCCCCTTTCGATATTAACCGGGACGGTTTTGTAATGGGAGAGGGTGCAGCAACATTGGTTCTGGAAGAGTATAACCACGCAATAGCAAGAGGTGCCAAAATTTATGCTGAAATTGGTGGTGTTGGAATGACTACAGATACCCATCATATCACCTCTCCACACCCTGATGGAGAAGCAGCCTTCAATGCAATGAAATTAGCTCTGGATGATGCATGCCTTGATGTTACATCCATTGATCATATCAATACTCATGGTACAGCCACTCCCGCCGGAGATATTTCCGAATGTTTAGCTATCGAAAAACTTTTTGGAGAACACACTCCAAATATTTTAGTTAATTCTACAAAATCTATGACAGGCCACCTTTTAGGTGCTGCCGGTGCTGTGGAAGCAATCGCTACAATTTTAGCACTTCAAACCGGTAAAATTCCTCCAACAATTAATGTTAATGAGTTAGATCCTGAAATTCCGACTCTCAACTTTGTTCTGAATAAAATGATAGAAAAGAATATCAATGTAGCACTTTCCAACTCTTTTGGATTCGGAGGTCATAATTGCTCTATCCTTTTCAAAAAAATATAATCATAAAAATACTTCTTTGATTCTTCTAAAGAAAAAACCGGGTAATAAAACCGAAGAAGCTGTTGCTAATTTTCTTCGGAATGTTTTGGGTATTAAACCCAGAAATATTTCCCTTTACCAGACAGCTCTCATTCATCGCTCCGCTTCTACCCATCATAAACTTTTGGGTAATCTGAATAATGAACGATTGGAATACTTGGGAGATGCTGTTTTAAGCGCTATCGTTGCCGATTATTTATTTAAAAAATATCCCCTCCATCCTGAAGGTCCTCTCACTGAAATGAGATCAAAAATGGTATGCCGTGAAAGATTAAATTCTATCTCTAGAAAAATTGGATTGAATAATCTGATCTCAATGGAAACCGGAAATGGAGCTAAATCTGTTGATGGAGATGCTTTTGAAGCCCTAATTGGAGCACTTTTTCTTGATAAAGGGTTTAATCAAACTAAAAAAATTGTTTTAAATAAAATCTTCCTTACTCACATGAATGTGGATGCGATTATGTTGGAAGACCATAACTTTAAAGGAAAATTGATCAACTGGGGACAAAAAAATAATATTACTGTTAAATTTGAAAACCAATTGATCATTGACGAAAATTCTAAAAAATTACACAAATCCATAGTTTTTGTCAACAATAAACAATCGGGGGAAGGATTAGATTTTACTATTAAAAAAGCGGAACAAATTGCAGCTGCAGCAGCCTGGGAAACCCTTTCAGAATGGAACTATGAAGGATAAAAAAAATAGTAACCCAAACATTCAGAATGAGGCTTTCGGTTCTCTTAAGAAATATAAATTATTTGCTCTTAAATCACCATTGGATCTGATCCCATTTACTGCTTCATTTGAAAAACTGATGCATCAACAATTCTCTTTCCTTTTCAGTTATATGGTGAATCCTGATAGATTTAATGCACAATATAATGTGATGTATTCTTTGTTTCCCAAAGATATTCATTGTTGTATCATGGAAAATAAAACCGTTATTTATAATGATGAAGAGTCATTGTCTTCTAACAAAGAAAAAAAGCTACCTTTTCAAACATTATCATTATTTGAAGACGTTTTATATCTTTTTAATAAAAATGGATTTACAATTTATAAAACGGAAATTAAAGACTACGATTACCTCTGTCTTATTTTTACAGATAAAGAGAAAACGACAGATCATTATACCCAATTATTTATTGAACAACCTATTTTTAAAACGGTTGATCTTTCCTATTTAGTGGATAAAGATAATCCAGATATCAATAAAACAAATTTTCAATTTCTTAAAAAAACATTTTCTGACTTTGAAATTCAAATCTCAAAATTTCACCATAATAAATTAAATCAACTATTAGGTGAAAAAAATAGAATCCTAAATGAAAATTTTAATCTCCCTTTAAAAGTTTTTATTGAAAGTGATATTACACAAAAATTAACCCAAGATGTTAATGATGACTATATTCAAATCTTAACTCAAGAGGTTGATTCCCTTTAACAAACCCCCAATATTCCTTTTTTTGGTGTATCTTTGCCAACTAATTTTTAAAAAACTTCATAACAATAAATGAAAAAACTATTTTATTTTTTATTTCTGGTTTTTATACCTGCATTTTCTATTGCCAATACCATCCCAATTCATATTTTAAAACAGTATGCTCATACAGCAGCTGAACAAAGAGGTTTCAAAACACAAAATCTTGACATTAAAGGGGAATACTATTATCTGGATGGATCCGATACAATATTGGCGATCTTTACTTTTTCCAATTCTGGATACGTGGTTATGAGTGCTGATAATTACGCTACTCCGGTTTTGGCTTATTCAACAACAAGTGATTTGGATTTTAATCATTTATCCCCTGCTTTTATTTATTGGATGAATATATACAAAACTCAAATTGAAGATGCCAGACGATTACATGTATTACCGAACGAAATGATCAACAATCAATGGAATCAATTACAAGGTAATAATTCCAAAAACACAACGACGGTAGTTGTTGAACCTCTTATCAAATCAATGTGGGATCAAGGGAAGTATTATAATCAATTTTCACCTGTTGATGATGCATCACCATCAGGATATGATAATAGAGTCCCTGTTGGATGTGTTGCTGTTGCTATGTCTTCCATTTTGTATTATTATCGTTATCCTGCTACCGGACAAGGATTCAATACCAACTATACAGAATATGGATCATTTTCAGTCAATTTTTCACAACAACATTATGATTATGATGCCATGCAGGATCAATTGAATCATTATAATAGTGAAGTTGCTAAATTGATTTTTCATTGCGCTACTTCTGTTGATATGGATTATGGAGTGGATGGATCAGGTGCTCAGAGCTTTGATGTTCCATCAGCATTGATTGGAAATTTTAAATATGCTTCAACGGCTAGTTTAAAAAACAGAAATTCAAGCAATGCAACAACTTGGTTGAATCAAATCAAAAATCAACTGAATAATAAAAAACCGATCTATTATTCAGGATACTCTTCTGAAGGGGGACATGCGTTTGTTTGTGACGGCTATGACAGCGATGATTTGTGCCATTTTAATTTTGGATGGGGAGGAAGTGGAAATGGGTTTTTTACTTTAGGTTCTGCTACAAATAGTGTTGGGGGATACTATAATGATCAAAGTATAATTATTGATATTGTTCCTGCAACATTTCCAACTATTTCCAATAATTCTGTTTTAATTACTTCAAAATCAGGAACTGTTGAAGATGGAAGTAGCATTAATAACTATGCAGATAATTCAAATATTACTTACATTATTGCACCACCAAATGCTTCACAGTTTTCTGTAAATATTCAATCTTTACAATCAGAATCAGGTAATGACACCCTCACATTCTGGAAAGGGGATCCCTCCAATGGAATGTGGGTTGCTTCCTATTCAGGAACTTTATCCAATATAAATCTAACTATTTCAACGGATTCTCTTTACATCACTTTTAAATCAAATAGCTCCATTAATGATCAAGGTTGGAGATTGTCTTATAATGCAACAACTTCAATTACAGGGTGTTCTCAGGTGCAGGTTTTTACAATTCCTACAGCAACTATTACCGATGGATCTCCCGTTGGAGATTTGTATCCGGCAGAAGCAGAGTGCTCCTTTTTAATCAGACCAACCGGAGCTCAAAATATTACACTACTTTTTAATCGATTCGATTTAAGTCCTGAAGATTATATTGATATTTATGATATTACTACAACCAATAGAAAACATTTAGATTGCTTTTCCGGATCTACTATTCCACCAACAAAAACTTACAATTTAAGAAAAATCCAGGTTATTTTTAAGTCCGATAACAAATCGGAAAGAGATGGTTTTGAAATGGTTTATACAATCAATACTAATATTGACAATGCTGATCAAAATAGATTTATTTTATATCCAAATCCATCACAAGATCAATGTACCTTAACATTACAAGAAAATCCGGTAAGTTCATCTTCCATTTTTATTTATGATACTTTCGGAAGAGAAATCAATACATTTGCAATAGAATCACAAACTATTACTTTAGATGTATCACAATATCCTTCAGGTCTCTATTTTGTAAAAATAGTAACTCCTTCATTTACTCAAACAAAAAAACTGGTTAAAAATTAATTCATAAAGAATATTTTTTACTTATGAACCTCTATTCATTATCTTCCCAATTACTGAAAACGAGAAATCATAAGTACTCTCGTCCTGTGATACACATCACTATTGCAGGAGTTGCTTTAGGTATGATCATTATGCTGATGGCTCTGATCATTACCGGTGGCTATAAAAAGGAGATCAGAGAAAAAATTGTCGGTATGGGTTCCCATATTAGAATCTCTAATTATGATCAAAATTACTCGTTTGACCCAATTCCATTCAATCGAAATCAATTTTTTATTAAAGATCTAAAAGCGAATCCTCATATTAAAAATATTCAATTTTATTCGACAAAAGTTGGCCTTATTAAAACTTCCGATCAAGTGGAAGGGATCGTTTTAAAAGGAATAGACTCCACTTTTGCATGGAAACAATTTCAGAAATGTTTACTTGAAGGGGATCCCATCTTATATAATACACCGGAATTAAGTAAACAGATTTTTATCTCCAAAAAGTTAGCAGTTAAGTTGAAATTAAAATTGGGAGATAAAGTATCAACATACTTTGTTCAGGATCCTCCTAAACAAAGAAGTTTCACTGTAGCCGGAATCTATAATACCGGAATACCGGATTATGATGAAAAATTTGTACTGGCTGATTTAAGACATGTTCAAAAATTAAATGGCTGGGATTCAACCCAAGTGGGAGGTATTGAATTGTTAATTGACGATTATTCGGAGATGGATCATCTCGGGGAATCGATCAATCAATCAATTGGGTATCATCTTAAAGCAGAAACAATTAAACAATTGTATCCCAATATTTTTGAGTGGTTGATCCTTTTTGACACCAATGTAATTGTACTCCTTTGTATAACCATGTTCGTTTGTGTTATTACGATGATCTCCTCTTTTTTTATAATTGTACTGGAGCAAACCAAAACAATAGGAATTCTCAAAACTATCGGTATGGAAACGCGAACCATTTTCAAACTTTTTATGTTTATGGCATTAAGATTGATCGTGAAAGGACTTATTTGGGGCAATGGCATTGCAATCACTTTAAGCTTGATTCAAAATCAGTTTCAAGTATTGAAATTAGATCCGGATACCTATTATGTGTCAGCAATTCCTGTAGAATTAAATCTTATCTATTTTATTTTGGTTAATCTGGGGGTGGTTTTTGTTTGTTTGGCTTCTTTAGCTTTACCTGCACTTTTTGTTTCTAAAAAAATTGCTCCGGTTCATGCCATTCGGTTTGATTAAAAAATTACGACTATGAAAAAACTGTTTTTACTTGATGCTATGGCTCTCATTTACAGAGCATATTATGCCATGGCTCGTTCACCCAGAATCACTTCAAAAGGATTAAATACTTCCGCTATTTTCGGATTTACGAACACACTGTACGATGTAATCAAAAATGAGAGACCAACTCATTTGGGAATCTCCTTTGATACCGGAGCTCCAACTCTGAGACATGCTGAATTTGAAGCTTATAAGGCTCATCGTGAATCTACACCGGAGGATATTATTCAAGCCATTCCTTATATCTATGAAATCCTCAATGCGTTCAACATTCCAATTATTACCAAAGATGGATATGAAGCAGATGATGTTATCGGCACACTAGCCAAAAAAGCCGAACAAGAAGGATTCCAGGTGTATATGATGACTTCTGATAAAGATTATGGACAATTGGTTTCCGAAAATATTTTCATCTATAAACCGGGTAAATTTGGACAACCTGCAGAAGTAGTGGGAGTTAAAGAGGTTTGTGAAAAATATAGTATTGCTGAACCGGAAGAATTGATAGATATTTTAGGATTATGGGGAGATGCTTCTGATAATATTCCCGGAGTTCCCAATATTGGAGAAGTAAAAGCAAAAAAGTTGATCGGTCAATTTCATACCATCGAAAACCTTTATAAAAATATTGATCAGGTTGATAATCAAAAAATGAAAGAAACCCTGATTCAGTTTCAGGATCAGGCTATGCTTTCCAAATCATTAGCAACCATTATTCTCGATGTTCCTGTTGAATACAATTTTGAGGATATGAAACTGGAACAACCCAATCCTGAAAAACTAACAAAGATTTTTAATGAATTGGAATTCAGATCTTTAACTCAAAGAATTTTAACAAATAATTCGATTCAATCTGCTCCAAAACCTACTATTCCTGACCTTTTTTCTTCAGTTGAAGATCAGGAACAGGAAACCACTTCATCAACTTTTTCAACTTTTGCCGATCTTACACACGATTTTAGAGAAGTTAAAACTCCTGAAGATTTAAATCAGAAATTGTGGAATGCTAAAACACTTGCTTTTGATTGGATCATGGTGAATGAAAAAATTGCCGGATTTACTTTTGCTGAAAATAAAGATACAATCTATTATCATATCTTAGAAAGTGTTGAGAAAAATTATTTGACCTTTTTAAAACTCATATTTGATTCGCATCGTGAAATTGTTTCCTATCAGGTAAAATCAACATTCAAATATTTAAAAATGTTGAACAGGTTCTATTCTACCCGTTTTTTTGATATTCAAATAGCTCATTACCTTCTCCAACCTGAAAATTCCCACCAATTGGAGAGAATGTCAGAAAACTACCTGGATTATGCCCTTTTACCTCAGGAAGCTGAAACCACATTTGAGAATATCATTAGAACTTCCTGCGAAAAAATGGAGATCTATTTCCCATTGTATCAGATTTTTAAAAAGAAATTAATGGATAATAATATGCTTACCCTTCTTGAAAATCTGGAGATGCCTCTCGCTGAAGTTCTTGCCGATATGGAACTTACAGGAATTAAACTGGATAAAGAGGTGCTCTCAGAAAGTTCTGAAATGATCACCCAAGAACTCAAAGATATTGAAAATCAGATCTATCAATTGGCTAATACTACTTTTAATATTGGTTCACCCAAGCAATTAGGAGAGATCCTTTTTGAAAAAATAAAAATCATTGATAATGCTAAATTAACGAAAACGAAACAGTACCAAACCGGGGAGGAAGTGCTTCAAAAACTAGTGAATAAACATCCAATTATCTCTCTGATTCTTGAATGGCGTTCACTTTCCAAACTCAAATCTACCTATATCGATGCTCTACCACAACTTATCAATCCAAAAACCGGGAAAATACACTCCACTTTTCAACAAACGGTTGCGGCTACAGGACGATTAAGCTCAGTGAATCCAAATCTTCAAAATATTCCAATCCGCACAGAAAGAGGCAAAGAGATTCGAAAAGCATTTATTCCTTCCTCACCGAATCACACACTAGTTTCTGCTGACTATTCACAAATTGAACTCAGGGTGGTTGCTTCTGCTGCGGAAGATCAAAATATGATCAATGCCTTTTTGAATCATGAAGATATTCACACCGCTACAGCATCACAAGTTTACCATATCCCGGCATCTGAAGTTACCTCTCAGCAAAGAAGGTATGCCAAAACAGTGAATTTCGGTATCCTTTACGGAATATCAGCTTTCGGTTTATCTGAAAGATTACATATTCCCCAAGGGGAAGCGAGAAACCTTATTGTGGATTATAATCACTCTTTTCCGGCTATTGAATCTTATATGAATGAAGTTATGGAGTTTGCCCGGAAAAACGGCTATGTGGAAACGCTGATGGGACGAAGACGCTATATCCGGGATATCAGATCATCGAATGGCCTTCTGAGAAAAGCAGCTGAAAGAAATGCGATCAATGCCCCCATTCAGGGTACTGCTGCCGATATTATTAAAGTAGCCATGATTAATATTTTTCAGGAATTGAATGCATTACAATTAAAAACCAAAATGATTCTTCAGGTACACGATGAGTTGATTTTTGATGTTCCCAATGAGGAAATTGAGGTTGTCATGGAATTGGTTCCCCGATTGATGAATCAGGCAATGTCATTAAAAGTACCCCTTGAAGTGGAGATCAATAGTGGCTCCAGTTGGTTTGATGCTCATTAAACATGCTGAAACCTATCATCACCATATTGGGTCCTACAGCTACCGGAAAAACACGTATAGCTGCACTTCTGGCAAAAGAGTCAGATGGTGAAATCGTTAGTGCCGATTCTCGTCAGGTTTACAAAGGTATGGATATTGGAACCGGCAAGGATTTGTCCGAATATCAAATTGATGGTTATCATATCCCATTTCATTTGATCGATATTGTGGAGCCGGGAATAGAGTATAATGTTTTTAGATACCAACAGCTTGCTTATCAGGCGATTCAGCATATTCAACAAAAAGGAAAATCAGTGATTTTGTGTGGTGGAAGTGGAATGTACATTGATGCCCTTCTGAAAGGTTACAAACTGTTCCCGGTTCCTGAAAATCTGCTATTGAGATCAACATTCGAAACATACTCAGATGAAAATTTGTCTGAGCAATTAGCACAATATAAATCACTCCATAACCATACTGATACCGAAACCAGAGTGCGTCTGATTCGTGCGCTTGAAATTGAATATTATTATAGTGAACATCCAGAAATTCAAGAGATTGCACAACCTATCCCTTCGATTATTTTTGGACTGAATGGGGATCGGGATTTGATTCGATCAAAAATTACCAAAAGATTACACGAGCGACTTGAAACGGGAATGATTGATGAGGTAAAGTCTTTAATTGATCGGGGTGTGGATATTAATCAGTTAATCCGTTATGGTCTGGAATATAAATATGTAACCCAATATATTCTGGGTGAACTCGACTTTAATACGATGTTCAATCGTTTAAATATTGCCATTCATCAATTTTCAAAACGGCAAATGACCTGGTTCAGAAAAATGGAACGGGAGGGTTTTTTGATTCATTGGATCGATATCTCATTTACCGAAGAACAAAAAATGGATCGAATTCACCAAATAATTGTCGAAAAAAAGGTGTAAATTTGCAAATCAATTCAAAAAAGTATGAAAATCATCAATGGTAGTGCGTTAGCCAAGAAAATTAAATCAATTTTGGCGATAGATATCGCTTTTTGTGTCGAAAAATATAACAGAGCTCCAAAATTAGAGCTTGTTTTAGTAGGAGATGATCCCCATAGTGCTACTCATGTGGGTAACAAGAAAAAAGCAGCGAATGCCATTGGAATGGAATGTGATATTCATTCCTTACCTTGCCATACTTCTCAGACAGAATTACTGGAGTTAATTGATCAACTCAATAAGGATGCATCTGTTGATGCCATTCTTGTACAATTGCCTCTTCCTAAACATATAGACACCAATACAATTATCAATGCCATCGATTACAGAAAGGATGTAGATGGTTTACATCCCATGAATGTCGGTCTATTATGTACTTCAAGTGATGACGCTATTATTCCCTGTACTCCAAGGGGAATTTTATCACTTCTTCAAGAGGAACAAATTGAGATTTCAGGAAAACATTGTGTTGTTATCGGAAGAAGCAATCTGGTAGGAAACCCTACGGCCAGACTGATGTTGAAAAACAATGCATCTGTAACCATCTGTCACTCCAAAACCCGTGATTTACCTTACTTAACACGTCAGGCAGAAATTTTAATTGTAGCTATTGGTTGTCCAAACCTGATCCATGCCGATATGCTCAAAGAAGGTGCCGTCGTTATTGATGTGGGTATTAATAGTATTGATGGTAAATTGGTGGGCGATGTTTACAATAGTATCGATGTACCCAGTATTGAAAAAATAGCTTCTGCCATTACTCCCGTTCCAGGTGGTGTTGGCCCCATGACTATTGCCTCCCTGTTACAAAATACGTTCGATATTTACAAACGTAATGTAGTTAAATAAACAGCTTAAAACCTTTTCATTAGTAGATAAAATTGTATCTTTGCGCAAAGTTTAAAGATATGAAAATACAATGTAGGAAATGGATCTCCTTTGTAGTCCTTTTAGGAGTTTTTTCAACCACCTTTGCTCAACTTGCACCGTACAAAAATAGCAATCTCCCCATCAATGTAAGAACTACCGATTTGTTAAACAGAATGACTCTGGAAGAGAAGTTCTGGCAGCTTTTTTTAATTCCCGGCAATCTATCTATTGGTAAAGATAAACTACAGAATGGAATTATGGGATTTCAAATTACCGATCACTATTCATCAGCACAAGTAGCTGAACAGATTTTGTCTTATAATTCTCAAAATCCTATCGTAACAGCGGAAAGAATCAAAGAGATCAACCAAATGCAAAAGTTCTTTGTAGAGGAAACGAGACTGGGAATCCCCATTTTTATTGTTGATGAGTCTTTACATGGATTGATTAGATATGGGTGCACCTCTTTTCCACAATCTATCGCTATGGCAGCCTCCTGGAATCCCAACCTAATGTATCAAGTGGCGGATGCTATTGCAGCGGAGTGTAAAATGAGAGGCGTTACCGATATTCTTTCTCCCGTTATCAATTTAGCGAGCGATGTTCGATGGGGCAGAACGGAAGAAACGTATGGTGAATGTCCTTTTTTAACCAGTACTATGGCAGTTGCTTTTGTGTATCCATTTGAATCAAAAGGGATTATAACAACTCCAAAACACCTCATTGCCAATGTAGGTGAAGGTGGAAGAGATAGCTATCCTATCTATTGGTCCGAATGGTATCTTAGACAAACTCATCTTCTCCCTTTTGAAGCGTGTTTCAAAATTGGAGGTACCCGCTCCGTGATGAGTTGCTATAACTCTCTAAACGGAATTGCTTGTTCATCAAATAGTTGGTTGTTGAAAGATATTGTCAAAAAGGAGTTTGGATTTAAAGGATTTGTGCTATCTGATGCCGGAGCTGTGGGAGGTGCTAATGTGCTCCATTTTACAGCTCAAGATTATGCGGAGTCAACTGCACAATCAATCAATGGCGGATTAGATGTGATTTTTCAAACCTCTTATGATCATTATCCCCTGTTTAAAGAAGCATTCGATAAAGGTATGATTGATCCTCAGGCTATTGATGATGCCGTTTACAGAGTGCTATCCATGAAGTTTGAATTGGGTTTATTTGATCATCCTTATTTGGAAGTACCTGAAAAAGATACCGTTACTAATTGTAGAGCACACCGTGATTTATGTGAACAAATGGCCGAAGAATCTTTTGTATTGCTTAAAAATGACACTCAATTATTACCCCTTCAAAATATAAAATCTGTAGCATTAATCGGATTTGATGCAGATACAGTGCGTTTAGGTGGTTATAGCGGCCCTGGTGCTCAAAAAATCTCCATTTTACAAGGAATGAAAGAACGTTTTCCAGCTGATATCCAAATCAACTTCTCAAAGGGAATAGAAGAAATAAATACATCTAATTATCAGATGATTACTTCTGATTATTTCCCCAACGGTTTAACAACTGAATATTTTGATAATTGTAATTTCCAGGGTAAACCTGTAATAACCCGAAAGGAAACTCAAATCAATGGCTCATGGACATTATTTTCTCCTGATCAAAAACTTCTTCCTTACGATCAATACTCTATCCGTTGGCAAGGAGATCTTATTGTTCCTGAAGCAGGAACCTATCAAATTGGCTTTGAAGGGAATGATGGATATAGATTATCTATCAATGGAAAAATTATTATAGATAATTTCAATAAGAGATCCTATGGAACTCAAACCGTCCCTTATAAATTTGAAAAAAATAATAAGTATAAAATTCTTGTTGAATACTACGAGACTGCAGGAAATGCTCGTTTCAAAATGGTTTGGAATTATGGTATTGATCTTAAAAAGAGGGAAAAAATGATTCAGGATGCCGTAAAAACAGCACAAAAGTCTGATGTGGCCATTATTGTTGCAGGTATTCATGAAGGAGAGTTTCAGGATAGGGCTTTTTTAAATCTTCCCGGAGATCAGGAAGCTTTAATTCAGGCAGTTGCCAAAACCGGAAAACCTGTTGTGGTTCTTTTAGTTGGAGGGAGTGCTATCACGATGGAATCCTGGAAAGATAAAGTAAAAAGCATTGTGATGATCTGGTATCCCGGTGATGAAGGTGGTTATGCAGTCGCCGATATGTTATTGGGAAAAGTGTCTCCTTCTGGAAAACTTCCGATCACCTTTCCTATTCATGAATCTCAGTTACCTCTCACTTATAACCATCTGCCAACCGGAAGAGGAGACGATTATTACAATTTAACCGGACAACCTTTATTTCCATTTGGATATGGGTTATCTTATACTACTTTTGAGTATTCCGATATTCGTTTTTCAAAAGATACTATTCAGTCAAAAGGTTCATTAACTGTTACTTGTACCTTGAAAAATACAGGGAAATTTGATGGAGCTGAAGTTGTTCAACTGTATGTCAAAGATATTATTGCTTCTGTTTCACAACCGGTTGTAGCCTTGAAAGGATTTCAAAAAGTGTTTCTAAAACAAGGGGAATCAAAACAAATCTCTTTCGAAATCACGCCTCAGGAACTGAGAATATTAAACGCTCAAAACCAGTGGGTGGTGGAACCCGGTGAATTTAGAATCATGATAGGCAGTTCCAGTAAAGATTTAAGATTGAAAGGAAATATTACAGTTACTCCTTAGGATTAAAATATTCCCAGGCAATTAAACAAAGATTTGCAATTATTTCTTCATTAACATCTTCACTTTCTGTAGATTGAGAAACAAAAACGGAAATGATAAAACCATTTCTATTTGGAAGAAAAACGATTCCAACATCATTGGCAGCAGCAGTGACCCCATTTGTATTGGACCCTGAAGATCCGGTTTTGTGAGCGACAGGTGTTCCTTCAGGAAGTTTCCCTTTGAGCCTTTTCATTCCTGTTTCCGTATTGAGCATACATTGAAGTAGAAATTTTTTACAATCAACACTTAAAAACGTTTGATTCTGTTGATGAAAATCAAATAAAATCCGATTACATTCCGCCGGTGTGATCCAGTTTTTATACTGCATATTCCATGATTTGTGCATTTTAGCTTCATTCACTTGAATGGAAATATTAGGATACCCTTTTTCTCTGAAATAATCTTCCACAACCTGAGGTCCACCAATCAGTTTCAGCAAATAATCACAACCGTTATTATCGCTTTGAGACACCGTAAAATCTATGATTTCAGCTAAAGTTAAAGTTGTTCCTTTGGGATATAGATCACGAATGGGACTCCATGTTTTTGTCTTCAGATCCGATTTTTTAATCACCATTTTTTGATCTAAAGTGAAAGTTCCTTTATCCACTTCAGCAAGAACAACCATTGCAATATGAAATTTGAAAACACTTTGCATAGGAAATTGATAGTTCCCATTTACCCAGGCAATCACATTCCCCATTGAATCGGTAACAACTACTCCCACTTTGGCTTCTTTCTCTTTCAAATAGGACTCCATTGCACGATTCAATGGATTAACCCTTTGAGTTTGCGTCAACCCAATATTACAGATTAGCAGTAATAATCCAATAAAATATGTTTTTTTCATAATAGATATAATGAAGGACAAAGATACAAAAATATTTTGGGCGTTCCGGTATTTTCCTTTCACACAATCTACCCGCATACCGTCGGCATCCGGCCTGTACTCCTCGCAGTGCCGCAAAGTGTTGTCCCGAAGCGGCAGTAGCTCCTCCGTCGCTCTGCCGCTTTCGGGCACCACTAAGCGTCCCTGCTTGTGGGGTACCTGGCCTCCTGCCTAACGCGAAAAACCGTAAACGGTTTTTTAAGAATTGAACCCCAATTATAGATCATATCCTATAATTGGTAGATATAAACCTTTACTCTGTTGAATATTTTTGTATTTGATTAATTTCCAGTATATTTTTGTCCCATAATTTAAAAAATACAAACTATGAATAATCGAAAATTAATTTTATTATGGGTAATTGCCCTTCTTATTTCTGTATCTTGTTCAAGCTGTAAAGATGAGGTTGTAGATAATCTTCCGGATGTAACCGATTATCCTGTTGTGGGAACCAATCAAAGTGAAGCATTTGATGAAATGAACGTGATAACTAAACCTGTTGCCGGAGATCCGTTTTTTGGTCAAAATGCAAATTATAGCGGAAAAACTCCAAAATATGTAAAAAATGATAATGGCACCGTTACCGATATGGTTACCGGTTTGATGTGGCAACAAACATTTGACCATAATGGAGATGGTTCCATTAATGTCAATGATAAAGCCGTTTATTCAGATTTAGCATCAATAGCAGAATCATGCACAACCGGTGGATTTACCGATTGGAGACTTCCAACCATTAAAGAATTGTATTCTCTAATTATGTTTAGCGGAAAAGACGTAAGTAATCTGATGGGTTCGTTATCAGGGGGTGAGATTCCTTTTATTAATACAAATTATTTCGATTTTGCTTACGGGGATGTTGATGCAGGAGAAAGAATTATTGATGTTCAATGTGCTACAAAAACAATTTCAGTTGGGGTGACTCAGGAAACATTGGTTTTTGGTGTTAACTTTGCAGATGGAAGAATAAAAGGGTATGGTGTAACCATGCAGGGTCAACCTAAAAAATTTAACTATTTGTTAGTAAGGGGAAATCAAAACTATGGAGTGAACCACTTCGTGGATAATGGAGATGGAACCATCACCGATAATGCTACCGGTTTGATGTGGATGAAAAATGACAGTCAATCCGGGATGATTTGGAAAGATGCTCTTAGCTATGCTGAGAATTTTACTTTTGCAGGTCACAACGACTGGAGATTACCCGATGCCAAAGAGTTACAAAGTATTGTAGATTATACAAGATCACCTCAGACAAGTAGTTATGCTGCAATAAATTCACTTTTTAATTGTACTTCAATTACAAATGAAGCAGGTGAAATCGATTATCCGTTTTATTGGAGCAGCACTACACACGCATCTTCAAATGTTGGCCACTTGGGCGGATGGGCAGTATATGTCTGTTTTGGCAGAGGAATGGGATATACCTCCATGTTTGGATCAACTGCAACTTGGGTTGATGTTCACGGTGCCGGAGCTCAGCGAAGTGATCCGAAATCTGGAGACCCAACCGATTTCAATACCGGAAATGGACCTCAAGGAGATGCCGTGAGAATTAATAATTATGTTCGATTGGTAAGAAAAGCACAATAATTTCATACTTTTGTAAATCATAATCGCTGTACAATATGTTGACTACTAAAAAAGGTGAAAACGCCATTTATCTGTTAATTTGGTTAATTGTCCTAGGGTTTCCTTTGCTTAATATACGCTCGGATCTCTCATTTAACTGGACTAAACTTTGGATAGATTGGATCAGAATTGTTCCTTTTATCATCCTTTTTGCCATCAATAACTTTTGGATTGCACCCAGCTATCTGTTTAAAAAACGGATTCAATATTGGATATTAATCTCTGTTGCCATTATCTTAATTACTTTTTGCGCTGATTTTACAAAAATTTTCAGAGATTTACTTGTCATGGATCCGATGAATCCTGATGAACAGTTAAGAGAGATGAGACCTTCACCCCATCATGATCCATCTATTTTACCTAGAATGTTTGATCGTATTATTTTTTCTTATTTAATTATTGGATTTAATATTGCTATCAAAATGATGTTTAAACGTCAGGAAGACGAAAAAAACAATGAAAAACTACAGAAGATGCATTTGCAAACGGAATTGGCTTTTTTAAGGCAACAGGTGAGCCCCCATTTTTTCATGAATACACTCAACAATATTCACGCACTCATTGATTTGGATTCAAAACAGGCACAGGATGCCGTTATCAAACTTTCAAAAATGATGCGCTATCTGCTGGAAGATTCCAAACAAGGAATAAGTACAGTACGGGAAGAATTTGACTTTTTAAATTCGTATATAGATTTGATGAAAATACGATATCCGGAGAGGGTAAAAATAAATTTGGAATTTAATATTCCAAATCCGGAAAGAAAGATTCACTCTCTGTTGTTTATCTCACTTGTAGAAAATGCTTTTAAATACGGAATCAATCCAAATGAGGGTTCACTTATTGAAATTCAAGCACTTATTGTAAACGAAAAGCTTCAATTTACGGTCAAAAATGGGATTTTCTCAGAGCATTTAAATAATAATCAAACAAGAGTTGGCATTGAAAATCTTAAAAAACAATTGACCCTCATTTACGAATCCAATTATAATTTAGAATTGATCGAAAATAACAACACATTCCAAGCACAATTAACGATACCCTTTGAAAAATGATAACATGTATTACCATCGATGATGAACCTTTAGCCTTAAAACAACTTTCCGGATTTATTCAGAAAACTCCATTTTTGGAATTAAAAGGAGTTTTTGAAAATGGACAAAAAGCAACTGAATATTTACAATATAATCATGTCGATTTGATGTTTGTAGATATTCAGATGCCCGGAATGAACGGTATGGAATTTGTTCAATCTTTGGAAGTTTCACCTGAGGTGATTTTCATAACAGCAACAAGAGATTATGCTGTTGAAGGATTTCAGGTAAATGCTCTGGATTATGTTTTGAAACCGATTGATTTTGAATCCTTTTTTAAATCAGCAGAGCGTGCGAAACACCATTTTGAATTAATCCGTAATCAACATGATGCAATTCAAATCAATTTGAATCATATTTTTATTAAAGCCGATCATAAAATTATCAGATTGGAAATCAATAAAATACTTTATATTGAAGGGATGCGGGAGTATGTCAGAATCCACTTGGAAAATCAAAAACCGATTATGACATTAGTTCCGATGAAAGTTATTGAAGAGAAACTACCCAAAAATTATTTTATGAGAGTTCATCGTTCATTTATTGTTAACTTAGAAAAAATCACAACCATTGAAAGGAATAGAATTATATTTGATAAAGAATATATACCTATAAGTGAACAATATAGGATAACCTTTCAAAACTATATCAACGATAATTTTCTATTATAAATTTTTCAAAATGGCTGTTACAAGATATTTTCGACATTGTATTTTCTTATTGATTAACGTTTTGTTCTTCACCACAACATTTTAACAGAATAGCTTAATTGATAAAACACTGCATTACAACACATTAATGATTAATGGATTTCAAAAAATGTCAGAGAATGATATGAACTATTCTGAAATATATAAAGGTAAATTAATCAATATTGTCATTTCTTGTCATTAAACCAACATATTTGATTTCAAATGGAACATTTTCTTCAGTTAACCCATTGTATTTTATCGTATATTTACTTCCAATTTTGCTAATTCTGATTGTATCATTTTTCACATCTTGCATCATCGGTTCCATTGACATAAAAAAATCAAACAAGGTATCAACATATAAATGATTGTAACTATATAAAGGCAATTCTTCTCCATTTCCTCCTTCAAAAAAAATCAGCTGACCAGTTGGAAAATCGGTAATATCTTCTGGTAATGTTAAGCTAAAAACGACTCCTTGATCTGTTCCTAGTAAAGATTCTAGCCATGAATCATAATTTGCATTAGGGCCCAATAAATAACAAGTAAAATCAGTACCCCAAAAACTAGAATAGTATCCAGAAGTTAACTCATAATATTGATTTCCAAATTTTAAATAACTGGTTGGATTTGAAGGAGGATTGGGAACAATTGGATCTTCGGGATCTGTACATGAACTGAGCGTGACTGCTGTTAAGCATAAGGCCAGAATGGCAAAAATAAAATTTCTCATAATTGTTGTTTTTAAATGTGAAGTTGCAAAGATAAACTTTTTTTAAAAAACACCAAATTAATTTTATTTTTTTTTATAAAGTAAAATCCACATTCAAAAACAGATTATGCTGGAAAACCAAAATGGAATTATTGGGTTTAAATCCTTGATAATTCAATGAAAACTTCATTTTTGGTATTGGGCTGTATTGAATACCACCAATCAATCCCACACCATCCACCTGATAAGTCCATCCCGGAAGAGTAAGTTGATCTCTATTGGAAAATACCTGATCTAATCTTACCATAGCGCCCCATTTTGAAGACCAGTCATAAACTCCAAAAATCGAATATCCATACGTATTTTGGGTGATCAGATTGTTGTTGTTGATCCTCCAGGTAAGGTCAAATCCAACTCTTAATTTTTCCTTCCACTGAAATCCGGTAAAAAACGAAACGGTTTGTTGCAATTCAGACAGATTGGGATTTTGACCCTTTTGAAAATCATAGTACAATCTGTTTTTCCAGTTTTTAAACAATATCAAATCGATTCCGGCACCCACTTTAAAATCACTATATTTATCCTGGTCAAATCTAAAACCTTCCCCATTGGTAATCGCTAAATCAAACCCCAAAATATTAGAGGGTTTGTAATATGCAATCATACCAATATCTGCACTTGGAGCTTTCAGATAGCGGTCATGAAACATCTCTGCAACATACCGGTACTTCCAGAATTTCTCTTGGGTAATATAGTGATTTAGAGGTATTGAACCTGCTAAAATTTTAAATTTGGAAGATGGAGCCCACTCTAAATAGGCAAATTTTAAAAACATGGTGTAGAATGATCCCTCTTTAGAAGTATTGGATACAAACATTTGATTACCTAATGAATCCCAAACCATTAATGTTCCTACGGTAGTAGGTCTTCCGGCATCAATCACAATTTTACCTAAAAATTGTTTAGAAAACTGATATTCATATCCCAAATAGGCCCGGGCAATGTAAAAACCCACTCTTTTTGTTACATCTTGTGTAGGATTATAGTTGATATTCCCAAAAAGTTGAATGATGGGTTTGCCGGAAGGGGCAAATGTGGTATCCCTGGAAGCACCATTCTTATCGGAATGGCTTTCTTCAGAATATCCTGAAAAGCTAAGACTGAAGATAAAACAACATACAAAAAAGAATTTCATTTTTTTCATGGTGGAAGATTTTCATTAATAATCTAATAATCATTTTTATTGATTATTTTAACTCACAAATATAATAATAAAACAGATAAATTCAATCAATCAGTATAATACTAACCGATGGGTTGTTCTTTAAAGTATTTATTTTTAAAGTAAAATGCCAATTTGACCAATGCAATCATTACCGGTACTTCAACCAAAGGTCCAACCACAGCGGCTAATGCTTCTCCCGAATGGATCCCAAAAATGGCTACTGCAACGGCAATGGCAAGTTCAAAATTGTTGCTTGCTGCCGTAAAGGAAAGTGTTACAGATTGCTTATAATTGGCCCCAACCTTTTTACTCATGAAGAAAGATAATACAAACATCACTATAAAATAGATCAGTAATGGAATTGCAATCATCAGGACATCTAAAGGTATTTTTATTATATATTCACCTTTTAATGAGAACATTACAAAAATAGTAAATAAAAGGGCAATCAATGTAACCGGACTGATTTTAGGAATAAATGTAGTATGGTACCATGTTTTGTCTTTGATTCTGATTAGGATAAAACGGGTTAAAAAGCCGGCAGTAAACGGAATTCCAAGATAGATAAAAACACTCTCTGCAATTTGTCCCATCGTAATATTCTCTACAATTTCATTGGTTGGTATTCCGAACCACCCCGGCATGATCGCGATGAAAAGATAAGCATAGAGTGAGAAAAACAGAACTTGAAAAATGGAATTAAAAGCCACTAAACCAGCCGCATATTGTGTGTCTCCTTTTGCTAAATCGTTCCAAACAATCACCATGGCGATACATCTGGCTAATCCAATCATGATGATTCCATACATATAGGGCAAATTGGCGTTGTTTTGTCCCGGAAATAGTTTGAAGAAAATAATGGCAAGAGCAAACATCAAAAGGGGTCCAATTATCCAGTTCTGAATCAAGGATAAGGTTAACACTTTCACATTTTTAAATACATCACCTAATTCTTCGTATTTGACTTTTGCCAAAGGAGGATACATCATTAAAATTAACCCAATGGCTAATGGAATATTAGTTGTACTGTTTGGAGAGGCTTTCAAACTATCCCAAAAATCTGCAATTTGAGGAAATAGATAACCGGACATTACACCTAAAAACATGGCTAGAAATATCCATAATGTTAGATATCTGTCTAAGAAATTTAGTTTAGGATTGGATGGCATGGCTATTTTACTTGAATGATGGGATAAAAATCTTTAATAAAACCTTGCTTTATTTGATCTCTAATCTTCCGGTAAACAATCAGTTTTTCCTCATCGGTACCTGTTGCATCGGCAGGATCTTCAAATCCAAGATGTAAACGATTTTTTACATTTCCGGTAAAAACGGGACATACTTCTTTTGCATGGTCACAAACTGTAATGACATAGTCCCAAGGTTCAGCAATATATTCATCCACAAAATGTGGGGTATGATTACTGATATCTATTCCAATTTCTGACATCACCTGTACAGCATATTTATTAACCTGTTTTTCAGGTTTTGTTCCTGCTGATCTAACAATTAATGAGGAATCTATCGTTTTCATAAACCCATGTGCCATCTGACTACGGCAACTGTTTCCGGTACAAAGAATTAAAATTTTCATGATTAATGATGATGAATAAATTGTTCAATTATAAAATAAATACCTACTAAAATGAAAAGTATGGCGACAATCCGTCGAAACCAGATTTCAAATACTTTTATTTTATTGTAAAATTTACCTACACTGGATAGAGTAAAAGCGATGAGGAATGCAAAAATTATGACAGGAAGACCGGTTGCTATCGCAAAAACAAAAGGAAGTATCATTCCGGCACTGGATGAGATAGTCAATGGCATTAACATGCCAAAGAACAACATAGCACAATAAGGACAAAAAGCTAAAGCAAATACAATTCCCATAATCAATGAAAACCATCCACTTGCTTGTTTTCCGTCCTGTTGTAATTTATCAGTCCATTTCCCTAATCCCGGAAGTTTGATCTTGATGAAGTCTAGCATGAATAAGCCAATCAAAATCATGATGGGCCCTAATATTTTTTCACCATAAGCATTAAAAAAGGAAGCTATGTGAAATTTACTGGCTCCAAAATAAAGGATAGCTGCTAAAATAACATAAGTGATAATTCTTCCAAATGTGTATATTAATCCATTGATAAAGACTCTTCTTTTGTTTTCTAAATTTTTGCCAATATAGGCGATTGCCGTAATATTTGTTGCCATTGGACAAGGACTAATGGCGGCCATTAATCCTATAATAAATGCAGATAAAATTGGAAAATTGGAGTTTGCTAAAAAGTTTTGTAATAGTTCCATATTATAGATTTTTTTGAATAGTATCTTGAATAGATTTTCTGAAAAAATCAGATTCTTTTCGGGCATAGGTAAAAGCAAATTCAGTTAAATCAGTTGCTTTTTCTTTGCCATTATTAAATTTTACAAAAATTAAAGAGGAAGAATATACCTGGTATTTTTCTACTAAAACTTTATTCGCAGATTCTTCCCAATTAAGATAAGAGACCCCAATTGATCCCTCTTTTATTTGTTTTGAAAAGCTTTCAGTCATCAATTTTTTTAAATTTTCTTCAACTGCATTACAGGTAGGACATCTATGAGATCCATAAAAGTAATAAAGATGAACTTTTTCTGTAGTTTGCTTTTCAGTTGTGTTATTTGCGTTTGTTGTGTTCTCTTTTTGTGAACCTGAATGACAGGAAACAAAAATGAAAACCGTTAACAATGAGATTATTAATTTTATTTTCATGATTTTATTTATTAATTGTTATTAATCTTCTAATAAATGGTGAAACATTTGTTGTGCAATATTCCAATTCTGTCTATTCAAACAATATTTGATAAAAGGGGGTTCTGTTTCACCTTGAATCAAACCGGCCATTTTAAGTTCTTTCAGATGTTGAGATAAAGAAGATCTTCCAATCGGAAGCTCTTCCACTAAATCTCCACTGTAACAACAAGTTCCCATCTTAGATAATTTTTTTAAAATGAAAACTCTGACAGGATGACTCATTGCTTTAGCAAATAGTGCTGTTTGAATCACCTCTTCTGAAAATTGATTTTTTTTAGGCATTGATATACTGTTCAATATATTTTTTTAATTCATCTTTTGATGGTACTCTTCCGGAAAAGGCAACCTGGTCACCCAAAACCAATCCCGGAGTGGTCATAATTCCAAATTGCATAATTTCCATGATATCATCAATTTTAATCACTTCAACAGGGTAATTATTTGAGCTTACCACTTCTCTTACTGATGCTTCCAATGTTTTACATTTTGCACATCCTGTTCCTAACACTTTGATTATTTTTTCCATTTTTTATTTTTTTTATAATTTAATCTTTTTACAAATTTACGAAATATTTTTATTATTTGCAAGTCCTGGTTTTGTAAGATAATATACACATTACAATTTTTACAATATTAATAACCTCAAAATGGTTTTTTTGAAATTGAAATAGTCTAATATTTTTTTGCATTAATAGTGATACTTTCAATTGTATTTTTATTCTTTCTGAATGTTTCTATTTCAGTGACACTTAAAAATGGTGTCAATATTTCATCTGGAAGATCAATAGGGTGTTCTTTTCTTATTTCTATCTCTTTAAATCCTGCATTTTTTATGATATTCAAATAGTCATTTTTTTCTAAAGCACCTGAGACACAGGCTGCATACATATCTGCAGCTTCAAGAATACCCTTGGGTAGCTCACCGTTTAAAACAACATCAGAAATGCTGAAATGACCATCCTTTTTTAATACACGAAAAACTTCCTGGTAAGCTTTATTTTTGTCAGGGACTAAATTCATCACACAATTACTAATAACTACGTCAATCGAGTCACTGGGTATTGGAAGCTCTTCAATATCACCTAAAATAAATGTTACATTATCAAACCCCAATCTCAATTTGTTTTCATTTGCTTTTTCTATCATTGCAATAGTAAAATCCACGCCAAATACTTTTCCGGTTTTGCCAACCTGATTTCTTGCAATAAAAACATCATTTCCAGCACCTGAACCTAAATCCAAAACGGTATCACCTTCTTTAATTTCTGCGATTTTAGTGGGTAATCCACAACCTAAACCATAATCTGCAATCTCTTGATAACCTTCCATATTTTTATATATTTCATCTAAAAATGAAGTTGGTTGGCTAGGAGAACAACAAGTTGAACTACATCCACATCCGGTGTCATTTTTAATAACTGCTGTATAGGTTTTTTTTACAGCATCTTTAATGTTATTTGTCATCTCTAAATATTTTAAGTTATTTATATTGAAATAGTTAAATTAATTATTACAGCAACCAGTTAAATATAAAGCCCACAATCAGAATGCCTGTTGCAACAACCCCAATAAATGTGGCAATCAAAGGCCATTTTAAGACTTTTTTTAGAATGATGATTTCAGGAAGTGACAATCCGATGGTGGACATCATAAACGCCAGGGCGGTTCCAAGTGGTACCCCTTTTTCGATGAGCACACTCACAATAGGGATAATTCCGGCTGCGTTGGAATAGAGAGGAACTCCTACTAAAACAGATAATGGAACAGAATACCAATGTGATTTATCCATAATGGAAACCATAAAATTTTCCGGAACAAAACCATGCATTCCGGCACCAATACCGACGCCAATAATGATATAGATCCAAACTTTTCCTACAATATCTTTTACGGCACTATAACCAAAACGGATGCGATCTTTAAAAAGTAATTTTTGCTCTTCCTGAGTATTGTTCCCAAATCTTGATTTGTAAACCCAATCGGCAACCCAATGCTCCAGTTTTAATTTGCCAATAATATATCCGGCAAAAATGGCGATTAATAGTCCTGTACCAATATACATTAACATAACTTTCCACCCAAATAAACCATAAAGTAAAATAACGGCCACTTCATTGATCATAGGTGCAGCAATTAAAAAAGAGAATGTTACACCCAAAGGAACGCCGCTTTCTACAAATCCAAGGAAAAGGGGAATCGCTGAACAAGAACAAAAAGGAGTTACTACCCCTAACAGACTGGCTAAAACATTTCCGGTAAATAAAGATTTGCCTTCCAATGCTTTGCGGGTTCTTTCCGGAGTAAAAAAGGTTCTGATGATGCCAACAATAAAAATAATTAAGGTAAGCAATAGCATCACTTTAGGAACTTCAAAAATAAAAAAGCGCAAACTTTCAGTCAAATGGGTCCCTTTTTCCAATTTAAAAACAGTATCAATCAGAAAATTGGTGATAGGTTGAAGATTCCGGTATAATAAGTACCAAACGGGTAATAATAGGAGTGGAATTAATAATGCTTTACGATTTGAATTCATGATATTTTGTTAGAATAGTTTTTGAATAAAAAATATATAAATATAATAGAGTCCTACCAGAATGAAAATAATGGCAACGATCTTATTAAACCATTTTTGAAATGTTTGAATCTTTTTATAAAAATTTCCTACACTTGAAACGCTAAATGCTAATAAATAAGAAATTATGATTACAGGTAATCCGGTAGCAATTGCATATACAACAGGGAGATATAACCCTGAAGGACTTGCAATACTCATAGGAATTAACATGCCAAAGTATAGAACTCCGCTATAGGGACAAAATGCTAATGCAAACACAATTCCTAAAAGTAAACTGTAAATCCAACTTGCTTGATCCGATTTTTTTTGAAATCTGTCTGTTAATTTACCTAAAGAAAGAAATTTGATTTTTATTACATCTAACATTAAAACACCAATAATGATGAGTAAAGGGCCTAACCATTTTTCTCCATTGGAAGCCAACATTTTGGTGAGTTTAAACTGATCTGCTCCCAAATAAAGAATAATTCCAATGGAAGAATAGGAAATCGCTCTACCTAAAGTGTAAATGAGTCCATTAAAAAAAATCCTTTTTTTGTTTTCAATATTTTTGCTAATGTAGGCAATCGCTGTTATGTTTGTAGCTAATGGACAAGGACTTATGGCTGTCATGAGTCCTAAAATTAATGCATATAAGACTGGAATCTGAGTATTATCCAGTAAATTTTGAAGAAATTCCATCTTTATTTCAATGCTTTATTGATTTCAACTTTTAATAATTCTTTGTACTTTTCAGGGTTAGTTTTAGCATATTGAAATGCAGTGTCTGTGAAGTCATTTGTAGTTCCGTTTGCATTTATGATTAATAAAGTTGAAAATACAATTTTATATTTATTGACAAGATTTTTATTTACATCCTCATCAATATTAATAGATTTAAATACGATTAATCCTTTAGAAACCTGATCTTTATATTGTTCATTTAGAACGGTTTTAGTGACATTTTCTACTGCATTACAGGTTGCACATCTATTGGTAGAGTGAAAATAATAAACAGTCACTACTTTACTATTGCCGGATTGAGCTAGAGCATTTAGATTTGAAATCCAAAAAGTAGATAGAAATACTGTTAACATTAAAATAAATAGTTTTTTCATAAGGGTTAATTTTTTTTGTTAATTTTATTTTTTAAATATTGTTACTCATACTATTTTATAATTAAGTTACTTATTGATGCTATTTAGAGCATCCTGAATTTCCTTTTTGGTGGGCACTATTCCCTTAAAAATCACTTTTTTGTTAATAACCAAAGCAGGTAAATATAAAAAACCGTAACTCATTATTTGAGAAAGATCTTCTATTTTTTCGACTTTAGCATCAAAACTATTATCTGTAATTACTTCATTTGTAATTCTTTCAAGCTTATTACACTTGTTACACTGAGCCCCTAAAATTTTAATTTCAATACTCATAAAATTGATTTATTCAAATCATTTTAATATTTCGCAAAATTACGAAATATAATTAATAAATGCAACTTTTTTTGGATATGATTAAAATTTGAATGGTCGTTTTGGGGCAAAAAAAAAGCCACTAAATGTGGCTTGGTGAGAGCGGAAGACGGGTCTCGAACCCGCTACCTACAGCTTGGAAGGCTGTCGCTCTACCAAATGAGCTACTTCCGCTTTTTTTTTGAGTGGGAGAGGAAGGATTCGAACCTCCGAAGACTTCGTCAACAGATTTACAGTCTGCCCCATTTGGCCGCTCTGGAACTCTCCCAAAAAAAAAGAGCCGGTAGACGGATTCGAACCGCCGACCAGCTGATTACAAATCAGCTGCTCTGGCCAACTGAGCTACACCGGCTTTTTTTAGTTTACTGTCAAAGTACGTTTCCCGATTAGGGACTGCAAAAATACTACTTTTTTCTTTACAAACAACTAAAAAATCGATTTTTTTTAATTTTTTTATAATTATCAAAATATCAAATAGATATTATAGTTAAAGTATCTTTTTCATTATTTTATTGATCAAATTTTATAGAATAATAAATGAAACATCTGAATAAAAAGGTAATTAGAATGATAAAAAGGGCTTAAAAGGACCAGAAATGAGAAAAAAACGAATTGATAATATACATTAGCGAAAATAGTTAAGGGTCGGTTTCCGGCCTAAACTCATGTGCTCATGTGCTCAAAAAACTAACTTCTAATATATTAGAAAGCAATATCTTTTACTTGAAAACTGTTAAATGTTACTTGTTACCTGTTAAATGTTACTTTATTTGGGTACTTGGCCTTCGCCCTAATGCGGGGTTCATCAACCGACGGAGCACTCATTCCATATTCTTATAAATAACGGGTAAAATTATTTGAAAATACTTAATAATAAACTAAATTCATATTTTCTTGTTGATACTTCAAAGCTTAACCCTACTTTTGTAAGAATATATTTTTTTGTTCGATTTTTTCATTTTTTTTGTTCAATCGTTCTTTTTTTTGTTTATATTTGTCACAGTACTTTTTACTCACAAAACTCAAAAAACTATGAAAGATCTGCCTGAAATCTCTAAGAAGTTCAACGAAAGCATCCTATCAGTTCAAGACAAAATCGTTGAAAAAGTTTACGAAAAAATTTCTGTTAATAATCCACTGGCTTCTGAATGTGACCATATTAATCAGATTCAGATCAAAAAATGTCCACGATGTGGTACTACACATATAATTCTTAATGGAAAAAGAAAAGGAGTTCAATACTATCTCTGTAAAAAGTGTCATAAGAACTTTAATGAGTTTACAGGAACGACCATCTCTTATGTAAAGAAAAAGGATATTTTAAAACCCTTTATTCATTCCATGTTATCAGGAGATAGCTTGTATATTTGTTCTAAAAGACATCATATAGCGATTCAGACAGCTTTTAACTGGCGACATAAAATCATAGCTGCATTTAAGGAATATTCGAAAAAGCAATATAGCGGGATAACAGAGATGATCACCATACAAAAGAGATTCTCACGCAAAGGACAGGGAGCCAAAAGCAAGAAGATTGGTCAGAAAGGGAAGATCACAGATCCTGCCAGTAACAAAAAGGCAGAATCGATTGAAAAAGGGGAGTATATCCCCCTTTCGTTGGTGGTTATTAACGAAAGAAAGTCTCGTTTTGAGATCAAACTAATCCAACAGGGAGCCATAGAAATGGAACAGTTAAGTGAACAATTAGATAAAAAGCTGCATCATGTGAAGAAGCTTTGTATAAATGATAATAGTATCCTTCAAAAGTATGCAGGCAAGAAGAGAATCAGTTATTTTGTTTACCGGGAAGGAAAGAAAGTAAAAGGGCGCAACAAATACTATCATACAGAGAATGTAGAAAACAGATATATCAAAATGAATCATTTTTTTGAACGATTCCATGGAGTATCCTCAAGTTATCTACAGAACTATCTGTATTGGTATATGATGGTTGATTTGATTATGTTCAAGATTGACTTTTCCTCCGAAATGGTCGAAAGATCAATGGCAGTACCCAAAGGGAAAGAGATTTACAAAAAGTGCAAGATGTTTGCATAATAACAATTCAATTTTAAGGGCAATCAGTTTTATCCTATTTTTAAGAAATAGGAATAAAGTAGTGCCATTTTTTCTCTAAAATAAAGAATGAAGAACCATTTATTTTAATTATTGTTCATTTTTGGAATTTTTTTACATAGAAAAGTATCTGTTGAGTTAGATATGAATTCTATATTCTTGTATAAGTAGGATGCAGTACTGAAGTATTATCAAAGGAAATTATAAATGGTTAAACTATAAATTATTGTTTAAAAAATCAACCCATTTTCAATAGAATATAGATTGTTACTCAAAGGAAGAGAATAGCCAAAAATTATATTCTTATAAAAGTATGGTCAATGTCAAATGCAAAATCACAAAATTTTATAATGTGCAATAAATCAATGATATACCCAATTTTTAGACCGACGTTTATTAGAATATGGGGTTAGTGCTCCGTCGCAAAAGAATCCTAAAACAGTACTAATATTTCAGCTTCTTCTTATTGAACCACTATTTCATCAATAAACAGGTGAGCAGGATTGCCATCCCCTAAATGCCAGGCAGGAATGATCCCAAAATTAGTGGCTTTAATTTTGAGATAACGGGCTGTTGACTTCTTAGAAATTTTAAATTCTTTAACCATCAAAGTTTCATCTTTTATATCATAAGGATTGGTGAAAATCCCATAAGGTTCAAAATGGATACCATCAACCGATACTTCAACAATAAATTGTTTTGGAAACCAGATCCAGGATCTCACATCTTGTAAAAATCCAGCTGAAACCTCATTGATCTCTTTCTCTTTTAATAGATCAATCACAACTTCACAATCGTTACCCCAAAAACTTTGCCACCCGCCTAAACGATAATTTTCGCTACCTCTAATATGATCAATCAATCCTTCATCCCCATCTGCTGTATATTGGGGACTGTATTTTGTTAAATACTTTATCGATTTGTCCCTTTTTACAACATAGTATTTGGCATCAACCACCTTGCTATATCCGGTTTTTTCATTCCATGATACTACTTTTAACTGTGCATCGGTTTTCAAAACAAATGGTTTGCTATATAAAATAGATGTATTAGTCGGTTGAGTGCCGTCTAAAGTATAATAAATTTTGTCGGTTTGACTTGGATATTTGAATTTATTTTGTTCACTTACTGCTGGTTGGTATAGACTTAAAGTAATGGTAACACTATCTTTAAATGATCTTTGCATAGGGGCAATGATCGGATTGATGGTGATAGATGGTGTAATTTGATTTACAGGTCTCGATTTGAGATCTGCCCCAAATTTCATATTGGGAGTTGCTCCCATTTCAAATTCAATAATTGCACCATTTTTTAGATCATCATACGTAATATAAGAGTTAGAATAGGGTTTCCCATTTAATTTAACAGATTGAATATAAATATTTTTAGCATTATTATTGTGTGCAATCAGTTCAATTTTTTTACCATTTTCTAAGGAAACAGTCATTTTATTGAATAATGGGGAACCAAAAACATATTTATTGTCTCCAGGACAAACAGGATAAAATCCCATGGAACTGAATACCATCCAGGCTGACATCTGACCACAATCTTCGTTTCCGATTAATCCATCCGGTTTTGAAGTGTAAAATTCTGTCATAATCTTCCTTACCAGTTGTTGGGTTTTCCATGGTTGTCCCACATAACTGTACAAATAGGTTGCATGGTGACTTGGTTCATTACCGTGAGCATATTGTCCGATCAAACCGGTTACATCTGCTTGTTGTCTACCGGCTAAACCGCTGGAAGTATTAAATAATGAGTCTAAAAAGCGCGCGGTAACAGTTTCACCACCTTTTAGATTGATATAATTGGTGAAGTCCTGAGGAACATAAGTGGAATATTGCCACGAGTTGGCTTCAGTGTAATTGTTATTTACTTCAGCAGGATCAAAAGGTTCCCACCAGGCTCCATTATATTTGGGTCGCATAAATCCCTGAGGATCCAAATTATTTTTATAGTATTGAGCTCTTTGGATGAATTCATTATAAACCCCCATATTACCTATTGACTTGGCAAACATCGCAATACACCAGTCATCAAAAGCATATTCAATAGCTTTAGATACATTTTCATGTTCTGCTTCAGCAGGAATATAGCCATATTTGGCAAATTCAGTTCTTCCCAGCTTAGGAAGTTTCGCGCTGTAAATCATAGCTTCCAACATTTTTTGAGGATCATATTTGATAATCCCTTTTTGATATGCATCCCAGATAACAGGAACAGAATGGTAGCCAATCATACACCAGGTTTCATAAGCGGATAGTTCCCATACCGGCAACATGCCACCTTGTTCATATACTTTCATAAATGTATAAACAAAATCCTCACTTCTTTTACGATCAACAAGGTTTAATAGGGGATGTAAAGCTCTGTAAGTATCCCACAATGAGAATACAGTATAGATTTGATTCTCTTTAGACTGGTGCACGTTTCCATCCATTCCCATATAAGATCCGTCTAAATCAGTAAAAATATAAGGAGATGTAAAACAATGGTAAAGAGCAGTGTAGAATGTTTTCATGTTTTCAATACTGGAAGATTCAACCATGAATTTGGACAACTCTTTGTTCCAGATCTGATCTGCTTCTCTACGAACACGATCAAAATCGAAATCAGCTATTTCTGCCTGGTTTTTATGTGCATTTTCCATAAATCCGGTTCCTGAAACACCCACTTTTAAAATCACTTCACTCACTTCAGGATAGAAATATACAATAGCTTTACAGTTTTTTCCGGTGATCCCTTCAGGGGAATCAACCAATTGATTATCCACATAATATTCAATTTTTTGAATAGGTTCAGAAGCTAAAATAGAAAAACTATATTTTTGATTGTCACTCCACGCTTTAGAATCTCTGAATCCTAAAATCTCTTTATCTGCAGCAGAATATTTGATAGCACTGTTGATTACCAAATCTCTGTGTTTTAAATCGATAACAAAACCTTTTGGTTCATTATTTTTAGGAAAAGTGTATTTATGCATGGCTACTCTTGTTGCTGTAGTGAGTTCCACTTTTATATTATTTTTATCCAATAAAACTCTGTAATAACCGGGAGCAGCAAACTCATTATTATGAGAAAACGAGGAACTATATTCTGTATTGATTACAGATCCTTTTCCTACAAATGGCATTAAAAGAACATCCCCATAGTCGGAACATCCTGTCCCACTAAGATGTGTATGTGAGAAGCCATATACAGTTGTTTCAGCGTAATGGTACCCGGAACACCCTTCCCAACCATCCAGTTTGGTATCAGGACTCACTTGAACGCCCCCAAAAGGCAAGATTGCACCAGGGTAGGTGTGACCGGTAAAATCGGTTCCAATCATTGGGTTAACATACTGTGTACAATTAACTTGCGCATGAACGGCAACACTAAAAAGTGCAAATAGAGAGAGAATAAAAACTTTTTTCATTGTAATTTTAACATTTTTTTGCAAAAATACGAAATAATAAGCTAATAAGCTAATTTGATAATAAGCTAATGTGATTATATGTTAATAAACTAATTTTTAAAAAGATAATAAAGTGATTTGGTAAAGTGAATTTGTTGTTTTGGATTATTTAATCACAATAATTTTAACAGAATACTCTTTTCCTTCCTGGTTTTGAACTTTGATAATATAGTTCCCTGGTGAGAGAAAACTCAAATTGAAATGATCTGAATCAGATGTGATTTGGGTTTTATAAAGAGAAACTCCCTGAATCGATAAAATGGAAACAGAACTATTTTCCCATAAGTCATTCAGAATAGTATAATGTAAATCTGAACTAACCGGATTTGGGAAAAAGTGAACCGGGATGGTTTCATTTTCATTTTCCTCCACTTTCAAAAAACAATAAATGGAGAATGTTGTGTCGTATTCACATCCATATTCATCAAAAATTTTGGTGCCATAGGTATAAACTCCGATATTTGGTTCATAGATTGTAGCGGTAAATGGACCGGTTGAGGTAATATTGTTTCCATACCATGCTACTGAATCTACATTTAATGAGTAGGGGATAGGTGGGAAAGTATAAAAATCTGAAAATCGAATTCCCCAACCAAATACGAATCCATTATCAATGGCATAATTATCTTTTACTTTAAGAATCCAATTGCCATTAAGTGGACAACCTATGAGATTAGATAATGTTTCATAAGATCCATAATAAACAGGAGTTGTTGGCGCACCGGTATAGTTATTGGGGATACTTGGCTTTAAAGCATTTCCAGTAAATGTATGACCACATGAGTTTGTTATGCTAAATGGGGTTGTTGGGCCACCGGATCCAAAACAATTGGTAGCACCCGGTCTAAACTCATAATCCCATCCAATTCCCGGTTCAAACAAACAAGATCCTTGACCCTCATCATTTGAAGATCCTAAAGATATATTTGTACCACCCGCAGAACAACCTAAATTGATGGACCCTGTGGGAGTATCTCCATGTATATTATGTTTTAATATTGCAGATGTACCTGAAGGACAATAAAGTATAATAGAAAGATCATCTAAAAAACTATGTTCAATATTTACTCTAACTGAAAAAATATCATTTATGGAATTTATAATATCACTATTTGTATATGAATCAATGAAAATGGTATCACTTAAGAAATTTGCACTTCCATCAGGTATAAATAGAGTGTCAATATTTACAAAATAATTCTCTTTGAGTATATTATATTCCTTATAAACAGTATCTATCATAATCACTGAGCTAGAGTCAAAACCCACAGAAACTTCATTAAAATTTTCAGAATAACCTACAACCGGACTATTGTTTCCAATAATCGGAGATCCGGAAACTTTAATAATAATTTTAACTTCATTTAAAGATTTACATCCTAATGTATCAACTCCATATAATTTCATTTCGATTCCATTCCCTGTAAAAGTCCTCGACAAAACAGAATTTGTAACTGAAACATGGTCAGCAAATTGCCAAAAAAAACGAGTATTATTTTGTGTTTGATTATAGATTGGATTAGGGTCTAAAAATTGTGCTGTTGCTGCAAAAATGACGGTATCATTGGGACATACATGCATCTCAATAGTATCAATTATGACATGAGAAGTCAATAAAGGATTTATACTTACTGTAAATGCTTGACAAGTGTCTGATTTTGAAAAAAATGGAGTTTCTACATTTTTAAAATTTTCCCTATTTTGACCAAACAAAATAATATGGAAAAAGGTTATAAATAAAATTAAAAAAGTACTTTTTTGCATCATTATTCTCTATTTAAAATACAAAGCAAAAATAACTTTTTTTTTGATATAAAACACCTTTAATTTAACATTATACTTCTAACAATTAACAATTATCAATTAATTATAAAACACCCCCCAATCTGTTACCTGTTACCTGTTATCTGTTACCTGTTACCTGTTACCTGTTACCTGTTACCTGTTACCTGTTACTTGTTACCTGTTACCTGTTACCTGTTACCTGTTACCTGTTACCTGTTACCTGTTACCTGTTACCTGTTAAATGTTACCTGTGGTCTCATGGTATAGGTTTACTTAAAGTTTAGTTGATAACTTTTCAAAAAAAAATGTATTTTTATGGAAAAATTTGAAAAGATGAGACGAAGATTTAGTACGGACTTTAAAAAGGAAAAAGTTA
>Ga0316605_10000278_pt1 | contig 42635 bp, 54 predicted proteins | sample OWC_soil_day20_n_FD_207666 | JGI IMG/M metagenome (GOLD analysis project Ga0316605, IMG submission 207666) | Wetland soil microbial communities from Old Woman Creek delta, Ohio, United States - OWC_soil_day20_noCT | ecosystem: Environmental > Terrestrial > Soil > Wetlands | place: USA: Ohio...
CGGGGGTGGTCGCGGCGGGGGCCGGAGTGTCGGTCGCGGGGGTGGTCGCGGCGGGGGCCGGAGTGTCGGTCGCGGGGGTGGTCGCGGCGGGGGCCGGAGTGTCGGTCGCGGCGATCCAAACCTCTCCCATCGGTGCCGCCTTCACGTACGTCCTTACATCGCCCCCGTACCTGGCAGCTTCGTCAACGGCGTTCCGGGTGGTGTAGGCGACGTGAATGTTCTTGCGTCCGATCTTGACCACCACGCCGCGTCGCATCTGGCCCATCGCGTGGACGATGGCCGCGTCCCCGATGGTGGCCGATGCGCCGAGGACGTATCCGTCTGCCTTCGCGTTGTCGATGGTGTAGTTCCTGATCAGGTGGGTCAGGGTGTTGGTGTCTGCTGTGTGCGCCATGCCCATCACATTAGTACCCAGTGGCTACGTTGTCAACGGCGACGTTCAGTTTGACAACGTAGCCATGGGCGACTATCGTGACCAGCATGAACAGAAAGTCAACCCCCATCACCAAAGAGGACCAGGAGCTACTCAGCACGGTCGGCCGCGCGGCCAACAAGGCTGAAAATGACCTGCGGAGGATCCGCGCGGAACGCCGCGCCCTGGTCCTGAGGGTCGCTGCGACCGGCGCCAGCGACTACGCCATTGCCAAGCATGTCGGACTGGCCCGCTCCCACATCGGACGGATCATCAAGTCGGAGGTGTCGAAGTGATGCGCGAACTCCACCTCGACCCCGACACCACGGCGCAACTGGCGGCCGAACGCCAGGAACTCCCCATCGAGATGTCGGTTGCCTGCCCGCGCTGCGGGGCGACCGTAGGGAACTGGTGCAAGACGGCCCGGTACCAGAACAGTGGCGTTCCGTTCCACAAGGTCCGCGCGCAACTGGCCGCGCGTACCCAGTTGGCCGCAGGGCCACGGATGGTGTACGCGGTTACTGACCTTAGTTCCCGGTGGTTCGAGATGTATGAGGAGGAGGAGGTAGCGGACCTCCGCGCCAGCCAGATGAATGCCGCCCTCAACTCCCGGTACCACAGGGACCGGTACCAGGTCAGCCGTATGCCGGTGTATCGAACGGTCGCGGGTCAGAATGGGTAGCGTCGAGGGTGGCCGCGTGGACGCGCGGCCACCCGGCATCGGCTACCTCATCAGCGACCTGTGCCTGACCGTGCCGCGTCATCCGGCGGCAGGTCTGACCAGGCCGTTGCCTACACCGGAGCTGATCGATTGGTACGGACACGCCGCTGAACTGGTGGCGATGGTCGGGGCCAACGGGGCGGTGCAGGTCATGGCGTCGGAGCTGTACGGGAACCCGAGGGCCCAGTGGGCGCACGTCGCCCTGTCTGAACTGTTGGTGTGCCTGGTCGAGGAACAGGGGTCACACTCCATGACCCTGAGTAGTTTCGAAGATCATATGGAGTCATGCACTGAGGAGTTGGAGGAGGCACGGGCCCGGCTTGAACAACAGAATGTAGGTAATCGTCTATGAGCGTCGCCAGGGAAAACCAGAAAATGGCGGTACGTATCACCTATCAAAATGAGAAGGGTACGGCACTGCGTGAACTCGACTCGGTTATCCGTACCGCCCAGCATCTTCGCGACCAGATCATCAAATCGGAAAGTGTCGATACTGCAGCTGTTCGGTCGATGACCACGGACGCGGCCGACGCCGCTCGTCGGCTACACAACATGCACACCATCGACATAATGGCTAAGCTACTGATAGAGGACAGCTGATGATTCCACCAGTAGGGACGAAATGGGCTGACACAACAGCACCTCTGCCGCCGGACACGGCGATCGAGAATCGGGTGGTTGATACCGCGCCATGGCGTCGGATGGTCATTGTCCTATCTATTACCTGTGACGTCACTGTCCTGGAATCCTGGCAACAGCACGTTCATGGCAGGTGGGTGACCATCACAACGAATGAGAGCACCTCAGATCTCTCCAATTTCGATTCCACCTATCAGCGGTTGAACGATCAGGGAATCGTGATCGGGAACATGGATCCTGAACTGATCGGAACCCGGATGAACGGTGACCCCGAAACGGCGCTCGAACACGCCGGACGGTGTCAGTACGGTGCCCGCCGATTTGTCGACGTCGAACAGGATGACGATGGCATGGTGCGTGGTGTGTGCGTGCGCTGCCAGTGGACGACCGGGCCCTGCGGCAGCCGTCAGCGCGCTGAGGAACTGGTGCTGATGGAACACCCGGATGCTACGGCGGGGCGCATCGCGCAGGATGTGGCTGGTCGGGCAACCGTTGGCAGGTGCCGCAGGGCCGCCGGGTTGTCCGGTTCACGGAAATAGGAGGGGGACATCATGCTGACCATTGAGCAGTCCATGACAATGGCTGTCGCTACACAGGCTGCCGTGGAGGTTCGCGCGGGGAACTACACCCCGGGATGCGCCCGGTGTGATAGTCACCGTGCGTCGTCTGTCGTCTACGCGGATGCCCATCGGGACTCAGCCCGCGCGTCCGGTATGGACTGGTCGGACATCCCGACCCCTACCAGGGAAATGCTACAGCTAGCTGAGATGGCGGCCTGGCGCAGTCCCCGGAAAGCCGGGTGCCGGAACTGTCCCAACCCCATCTGACCCATCTCACCATCACTGAACCACGGATATGAAACGAGTGACAAATGATCACCAATGACAGGCGTTGGATTGACGTGCAGGTCCAAATCAGCTACCCAACTAACACTAACGGCGACGACCGATGCGTCTCGATTCGCCTTGAAGACCATGACGCGTCTATCCAGTTCGCGGAACTGGAAATTCCGTTCGCGGATTTCACCGCACTGATGTCGACCCGGGCAGTGGTGGTGCCCGCACAGGTTGGTGGATTTGATCGGGTGGGAAAGCGGATGGAGGTTGATCAGACGAATACGGGGCGGGACGAGGAAGCGGCGGCGCGGGTGAGAGACGATTACCTGGCCAACGGATGGGACAGCGCGGTGATCCGGCGTAACAACCAGGGTAATCACCAAATTATCGCGCGACGCTGGGTTGAGAAGGACCCGGCGGACGGCGGGGGGCCGGTTGTGTGATCTGACCGCCGTGCGTCCGGTGGATAGTGAGGCACCCCCCACAATCATCAGGGTTGTGGGGGGTGCCTCATCCGGTTCGGGCGCTCTCTGTCCCTACACCTCGTCGGGCCGTGGCCACCGGAGCTACGGCTTGCCCCCGCACCTCACCGGCCCGTAGCACATACGCGGCATGATCCGCGACTTAGCCCCGACATGGTCCGGCTATCTGGGGCGCCATCCTGTTGGTGCGAGGCCTCCGATCGTACACATATCCATGTGTGTCGCTGTGAGTGGTGTGTGAGCGGTGTCCCGTGTTGTCGGCCGCGCCCGGTGGGTGTGGCCGCAGGTCGGCAGTCGTCACCTTGTGCCGTTGACACAGACCATGTGATCATGACGGTCTGTGATGAGTGAGTCCATTTTCACGATCGGTTCGACGATTGGTGGTGGATCATGGCTATGGCGCTACGCGACCCGTCGTCGATGACAGACGCCGAGCTCCTCGCGGAGATCAGCCGGCTTGAGGCTGAGGACGACCGGGCATCCCTGTCCGATCCGTCGTCATTGCTGCTCCGCACGATGCCCGTGTACCGACGTCGCCCACACCTGAACATCATCACGGCTGCCATGCGCGAGATTTATGAGGGGGCGATCGACCGTCTCCTCATCACCGTTCCGCCGCAGACGGGTAAGACCGTGACGGCCGTGGTCGGCGGTGCGGTGTGGTGGCTGGCCAACCAACCCACGGCTAGGGTGATCATCGGCTCGTACGGCGATTCCCTAGCCCACGATCGGGGCCGTGAGACCAAGCGGATGGTGGAGGAGTGCGGGCACCGGTTCGGTCTGCACCTGGCCTACGGGTCGCAGGCCGTTCAGGACTGGCGCCTGACCTCTGGTGGTGGCGTGCGGTCGGTTGGTATCGGAGCCGGTATCGCCGGTTACCCGGGTGACATCGCGTTCATTGACGACCCGCACAAGAACAGGGAGGAGGCGGATAGCCTGCGGTCCAGGGATCGCGCGTACAAATGGCTGTCGGCCGACATCATCTCCCGTCTGTCCCCCGGTGCCCCTGTCGTGATGATCCTGACCCGGTGGCACCCGGATGACCTGGCCGCGCGGGTGATCGCGGATGAGGGTACGACGGATACGGGTGGCCGGTGGCGCGTCATCCGGATGCCCGCGTTGTGCGACGACCCGGAGAACGATCCGTTGGGTAGGGCGTACGGTGCCCCGTTGCCGCACCCGAAAATCCGGGTGGCGGATACGGATCGGGCCCTAGCCCACTGGCAGGACAAACGTCGGGGGTCAACGGTTCAGGACTGGAATGCCCTATATATGTGTAATCCGCGTCCCACTGAGGGCGCGTTGCTCAGCCGTGACCTGTTGCGCCAGCGTCGGGGGTACGCGATCGACGGCGGCCTGGACGTCGCGGCCAAAAGGGTGGCTGTGGCGATCGACCCGTCCGGCGGTGGCCGCGACGTCGCCGGAATCATCGGCGGGTATCTGGGGTCTGATAAGAGGCTGTACATATCGCATGACGCGTCGGGTGTGATGGCGTCTAGTGATTGGGCTAGGGCTTCCTGCAAACTCGCCAATCAGATAGACGCAGACATGTTTGTCATTGAAAAAAACTATGGTGGCGATATGGCCACGTTGGCAGTCCGAACAGCATGGGACGCGCTGCAACGCGAATGCCGGGACGCGGCGCGTCAGAGAATCATCGCTGAGAATCCGAACCTACGCGTGAACGCCGTTGAACGATTGGTGGATCGGGAGAAACTGGAATACAGCGGCCTGTGCCCGCTACTGAAAACTGTTACGGCCAAACGCAACAAACGGCTGAGGGCGGAACCGATCGCGCAGCAATGGATCGAGGATCGGGTGAGGACGGCGGCCTACCTGCCGGAGATGGAGGAGGAGTGGGCGACGTGGATCGTTGAGTCGTCTGATTCTCCGGGGCGCCTGGACGCGTCCGTGTACCTGGCCTACGCCCTGCTCCCCAAGCCGGGTTCGGGGTCTGGTGGGTCTGCCGCCCCTGGTGGATCGGTTCCGTCGACCACCAGTTCGCCGCTGGATCGTGGATCATCGGGTGGGGGATTCGGACCTTTGGGCCGGTAGACGATCACGGTGTGGGCGGTACGGTCCGTGGCGTGAATGGACGTTTGCTGTTGCTGGCCGCTCTGTGGGTGGTGGCCGTCGCGGTTGTCGGGGCGCTGATCGTTGTGTCGGTGCGCGCTGACTACGGTGCCCGGGTCGGGGTTACGGTTCCGGTTGAGTCGTCGCGGTAGGTCACCAATGCGTTGGTACCGCCTATGATCACCGTATGATGCCACCCGTCATCGTGATCGTCATGTACATGCTGGCGGTCGCCCGGGGGACAACCCTGATCACGCATGATGAGATTACGCGGCCGATCCGGGACGCGTTTGTCCGGCGATTCGACCCATTTCGATTTCTGCATCGGTGGGTCACGTATCTGTTGGGCGCGCCCGATGACGATGCCACCGGATGCCCCTGGTGCGTGTCGATATGGGTCGGGGCGGTAACGGCCCCGATCGTGTGGTGGTGGGGCGACAGACCTGCGGTCCTGATTCCCATCATCGCGCTGTCAGCGTCACAGATAACAGGCATGATCTATATATATGGGCGGCGATAATGGGGATCAGCCTGATGGGGACCAGCCTGCGGAGACAGAAAAAAATCATCCGACGGGTAGCGGACAGTGACGACCCGGTCCTCAGACAACAAATCGACGATTTGTTTTCCAGCCGGCTGATTCTGACCAAACGACGCCGGACACAGGTACGCACCCAACTGGCCGCGATCGTGGCGGACAGCGCGCGACGCATCGTCGCCGACCGACCGGGGGACCACCGGGCGCTGACCGCCGCTGTCAGCCGGCTGAGTCTGGACGGCGCCTCATGGCGCTCATATCGTTTCGGGGACCGGGCGTGGCAGGCGGACGCGTGGCGGTTGTACGACATCACCGGACAGCTACGGTTCACCTCCAACTGGGTCGGATCGTCCTGTTCGCGGTGTGAGATGTACGTCGCGCAGGTTCAGGCGGACGGCAGCCCCGGGGCGCGGGTTGAGGACGAGCGGATCTCCGCCCTGGCCTGCGGCCCCCTAGGTGTCGGTGACACGCGGTCGGAGGCGCTGCGACTACTGGGCATCGACCTTTTTGTGGGTGGCGAGGCCTACATCGTGGCCGAATCGGGGGCGGGGTCCGACGGCGGGGACCTGTGGTGGGTGGTGACCGCGCGTCAGATCAAACGGCAGGGTGACGTGATCACGGTGGCGCGGTCGCCGCTACACGGCGGGGGAACCATGCTCTACCGCGACGGGATCGACCTGATCCTGCGCGTATGGACCCCGCACCCGGCGGATACGGCCGAGGCCGATTCGCCGACCCGTTCGGCGATCCCGGACCTGCGGGAGATGGAGGCGTTGCGTAAGCGCGGGTTCGCGGAGTTGGATTCGCGTCTGTCCGGTGCCGGTCTGTTGGCGTTGCCGGAGGGGATGGACCTGCCCCGGGGCGATGACGACCCGGCGGGGGCCTCCGGTTTCAGCGCGCTTCTGGGTCGGGTCATGGGTCGGTCGTTGCGTGATCGGTCGTCCGCTGACGCGATGGTGCCGATCATCATGACCGGTACGGCCGATGACATCGCACAGATCCGGCACATCACCTTTTGGTCTGATCTGTCGGGTCAGTTGGGGACGATGCGGGAAAGCGCGTTGCGGTCCCTGGCCCAATCCCTGGACATACCCCCGGAGGTACTGCTAGGCCTCGGGTCGACGACCAACCACTGGAACGCGTGGGCGATCAGCCGCGAGGCTGTACAGCTACACATCAAACCGGTCCTAGCCCGGATCGCCGCAGCGATGACCATCGGGTATCTCACCCCCGCCCTTGAGTCCATGGGCCTGGACCCGACCCAATACACCTACGCGTTCAACACAGCGCCCCTGACGGCCAACCCGGACCGTTCCACCGACGCGCTGAACCTCCACGACCGCCTCCTCATCTCCGACGCGGCAGCCCTGTACGCCTCCGACTGGGACACGAAAGAGGCCCCGGACGGCACAGAACGCGCCCGGCGCATCATCGAGAAACTCCTTCTCACCTCCCCCGACGCGGTCCTCTCCGATCCCGCCCTCCGCGCGATGATCAACCTTCCACCGGCGGACACGACCACGACCACGACCACAACGGGCAACGACGTGACCGGGCAGCCGGACAACCCCGGGGTTGTCCGGCCGATGGAGAGCCCACCGGAGGAACCACAACCCGAACCGGTGCCACAGCCGGCACCAAACCTGTCGTTCGCCGCGCACCTGGCCGTACGCCGCGCACTGACCCTGGCCGGTACCCGCCTGATCCCCCACGGCCGGAGACCATCGAACACCCCGCGCCACCAACTACACGTCCACCACGGCCCGGTGCCGGACGCCGACGTCCGTGCCCTCCTCGACGGCCCGTGGGTGGAGGAGTTCGGGGGGGACGTCGCCACAACCCTCGGGGTCGACCCGGCGGCGTTCGTGGCCGTGGTGGGCGATCACTGTAGGGACCTGTTGTCCCGGGGCATCGCCTACGATCCCGCCCTGGTCGACTACCTCCTAGCGTCCCCCGCCACGATGGCCAGGCTCACGGGACAGGTGATGACCTGTGTCTGACGACCGGAACCCACCCAACACCATGATCAACGATGTTGGGGACCTGTTCTACCCCGACAACCCCGACGACGCCGATTGGTTCATCGACCAGCACGGAGCGCGGTGGATGTACCCGGACAGGGCCACCATGGTGGAGGAGACAGCCACCGTGGGACGCCTCCGTGAGGCCATCACCTACGCCTACCTGGGCCTGCCATGACCACTGAACCGGTGTGGGACGGGGAGGGACAGGACCCGTGGCTACCCGATCGCCTCGACGATGCCGCCGACGTCGCCACCCATGAGACACGGGTACGCGACATGGTGTGGGTGGAACTAGCGGCGTGGATCATCTCTGTCGCCGCTGTCGTGTTGAAGACCCAGCGTCCCGACCCAACCGCCGTGTTCAGCCGTGAGCCCCGGTGGGCGGACGCGGTGAACCGGATCGTCAACGGTCCGATCAGGGAGACCATCGGTGCCGCGTACCCCGCCCTCCTCGGCGCCGGATACCGGTGGAACAGTCGTCCGGCTGTTACCCAGCACCTGGCCGATGTCCGCAACCGGCTGTCGGGGGTACCCGACAGTGTGTTCGCCCTGATCACCCGTGAACTGTCGGCGGGGGCGAACGCCGGTGAGGGCCTGGACGCCCTGTCCCGGAGGGTGGAACGGGTGCTGTCGACGACCGGGACCCCGCGATGGGCCAACCGGGCTACCGTGATCGCGCGGACGGAGGTGATGGGCGCCCTCAACGCCGGACGGTTCGACGCGTTCGGCGCGGTGGTCAGTGAGACCGGTGTGCCGATGGAATCCCGGTGGATGGCGCACATCGACAACCGCACCCGGCGCACCCACCGCGCGGCCGACGGACAGCGGGTGCCGGTTGGGCAGCCGTTCGTTGTCGGGGGCGCGTCCCTACGGTTCCCCGGGGACCCGATGGGGCCGGGACGGGAGACCATCCATTGTCGGTGCACGATGATGTTGACCACCGTCGGCGGGAACGAGAACCTGACATACCACCGTTTCGGGAATCACTGATGTTGGGAGATAGATGATGGGTACCAGGTGGCGGGGGATGCTCGCCCCACTAGACACCTCCACCGGCGACGGGCGACGGTTCCTGTCGTCCGGCGTCACCAACCGGCCGTTGCCGCTGCCGCTGAAATGGCAGAGGGCTGATGAGTCGGGGCACGACAACAGCGTCATCATCGGGTCCTGCGAGACCATCCACTACGGGACGGTGGCGGAGGCCGTCGAAGCAGGATGGATCGATGCGAAATGCATCAAACCGTCCAAGTTCGCGTCTGACCTACGCGCGGCCTGGGGCGAGGGCCGCCTGTTCACAGAGGCCGACCCACAGAAAATGCCGCGTCTGGCTGAGGACATCGCAGAGGCAACGCTGCTCCTACAAAACGGTGTGGTCGGGCCCAGTGTCGACGCGGGCGCGGCTGAGATGGTGATCGCGAAAAAGGGCTGTGATGAGGCCCTGTCCGACGCCGACCTGGACGAACTGTTCTGGGGTGACGACGCCGGTGAGGACGTCGAGTTGGAGATGCTATTCGTTGAGTACCAGATTGCCGCCGCGACCCTGGTCGGGATCCCCGCGTTTCAGGAGTGTCGGCCATTCGAACTGATACACGACGACGCGGTGATCACGGCCGCTGTCCGGAAAACCGGATGGGATGTGATGCCCATCGCCGAGCGGGAGTTGGAGTGGGACGGGCCTGCGGCGGAGAAGCGGGTGGCGGACAACGCGGGTATTGGTGGTGAGTCGGAGGAGTGGGACCGGTACGCGCAGGCGTTCCTGTACGTCGATGACGCGGCCGACGCGGAGACGCAGGGGGCGTACGGGTTTCAGATCGTCGACATCATCGACGGCACGCAGCGCATTGTCCCCCGCGCGGTATTCGCGGTCGCCGGAGCGCTACAGGGGGCCCGTGGTGGCACGACCATCCCGGAGGCCGATCAGGATCAGATGAAAACCGTGGTTAGCGGCATCTACGCGCGGATGGCCGAACTGTTCACGGACCCGACGATTCAGGCCCCGTGGGATGTTGAGGAGGCGTCGATCATCGAGGTTGTGACGGCAGCCGCGTCGACACCCACCTACGATCCCGCGTGGTTCGCCGACCCACAACTGTCCATGCTGACGCGCCTGACCGTGACCGACGACGGACGGGTGTACGGACACATCGCCACCCACGACGTCTGCCACGTCGGGGACCACAGCGTGTGCGTCACCGCACCTGTCTCAGCGACCGGCTACAACAGCTTCCACCGCTACACCCCACCGGGTGTGCCGGTCCCGGTCGGCCGGATCACCGTGGGGCATGGGCAATTCGCGTGCACCTGCAACAGCTGTCGCGGATCCAACGACGATCACGCGTGCGTGAAACTGTCCGCCGGTGGGGCTATCAGCCACCACGACCGGCTGTCGACAGCGGCATGGGTGTGTGCCGGTGAGGACAGCCGGTTGAACGCTATCTGGGTGTCCGGGGTCGTCAACCCGTCGGCGTCGGTATCCGACCTGGCCGCGCTACACGACGGTCGGGTATCCGGTGACTGGCGCCCTATGGGCCGGGACACGGAGTTGGTTGAGGTGCTGTCGTTGTCGCGGGAGCGCCCCGGTTTCCCGCTCCCCCGCGTCCGTACCCTCACCGGACAGGCCCCGGTGCTGACGGCCGCCGGTGTCCTCCGCCATGCCCCGGGGACGGTGGACACGGCGTCCCCCATCGACCTGGACCGCCTAGCCGAACTGGTGGTCGGGAAACTGGCGACACAGATGTCCGCCACGACCGTAGTACCGGTGCCGGACACCACCACGGATGATCCGGCGGATCCCGGCCCCGATGATGATACGGACCTGGTCGACGACCTGATCCGTGTGATCGATGATGAGGTCACAATCGGTTCAGGTCTGGTAGCAGCCGGCCTGTTGGACGACGTGATGGGGGATCGCTGAGATGTGTTGCGGGCAACGGGTTGTACAGAAGGCTGACGCGGCGCGTACGACGTCGCGGGTGTGGGAGGTGCGGGACTCGTCCGGCACCGTGGTGGATACGAAAACATCGGAGATCGCGGCTAAGTTGGCCGCTGCCCGGATCACGGGGGGAACGGTTGCGGAGAGGGTCACGACGTCGTGACCGTGCCGGAGTCGACGTTTACCGGGGCTCGGGCGTATTGCCCGAGCCCCGGTCGCTGGTCCGCCCCTGACAGTCAGGCTGCGGAGGTTGAGGTTTCCCGTTTGGTGGCCGCGATGGTCACCGCGATTCGCCCTGATGTGGTGTTGGAGACGGGGACGTATCTGGGGTACACGGCGCGGGAGATCGGGTTGGCCCTGTCGCGTGCGGGGTCGGGTCGGTTGACGACGGTGGAGGTGGATGAGGGGTTCGCGGAACAGGCGCGGGTGCGGTGTGCGGGGTTGCCGGTCACGGTGGTCACCGGTGACACGCGGGTTTACCGGCCGGCTGAACGCCTCGACTTCGTCTGGTTCGATTCCGCCGACAGTATTCGTGGGGAGGAGTTTCGGCTCTACTACCCGTGGATGCATGATCACACTGTGGTGGGTTTTCATGATGTTGGGCCACAGCATGTGGTGCGGGGTCAGGTTGACGCGCTGGTGGCCGATGGTCTGTTGACGGAACCAACGACCATCTATACCCCTAGGGGTGTGTGTTTCGCCAATGTTCGGACCACCAACCGTGCGTGACCACGGAACCGTCACAGTGTCCATGCCCTACTACGGCTGCCCCCGCACGCTGCACCGCGCCGTGACCAGTGTCCTCGAACAGGACTACACAAACCTCCACCTGGTCATCACCAACGATGGTGGTGGTGATGGCGCGTGGCCACCCATCGCCGACATCGACGATCCACGGGTCACCCGGTTTAACCTGCCCACCAACCGGGGCCGCTACTACGCTGACGCGGTTGTGTTGTCCGCCTGTCAGACGCCGTGGTTCGCGATCCACGACGCCGACGACTGGGCGGACCCTCAATGGATCTCCGACCTAGTGGAAACCGCGTACGGTGAGGGCACCCTGGCAGCGTTCGCCCCGCAGGTAGTCCACGCCGCAGGACGGCGGAGGACGGAGCAGGTACATCCGTTGCTGCGCACGCTGCGGCCGATTCCGCAGATGACGCACCTAGCCCATCACGCCGGTGTCTATCGGACACAGACCCTCCGCACCGCCGGTGGATACCATCCGGGGTATCGGGTTGGGTATGACACCCTCCTCGTCAACCTTGTCCGCATGATCGCCCCCGTGAGTGTGTCACCTCATCCGCGCTACCACCGCTGCATACGTCTCGGATCCCTGACCACAGCCAAACAGACCGGATTCGGATCACCAGAGCGTAACGCCGTACGCCTGCGCCTACAGGATCTGTACCGCAGGGCACTAGCCACCGACCCATCTGACCTGCGACGACTGATAGAGGACACCATCCCGGTGGACATAGCGGAGAGTGTGCGCGGCGACGCCAACCGCCTCATGGCACAGTGGTACGCGTGACCACCAAAACCACCATCACCAGCATCGCGGAAACGTCCGTATGGGGCGGTTGGGCGATCGACCGCGCGACCGCCCTGGAACTATCCGCCGCGTACCACAGGCACCAGCCACGGGTCGTGGTCGAGGCCGGATCGGGATACTCAACCGTGATCGCCGCAGAGTACGCGGCCCGATCGGGGGCAACTGTCGTCAGCCTCGACCACGACCAACACTGGGCCCGGACCACCGGCGGATACCTCAGGTCCCACGGGCTAGAGGATTGCGTCGATTTGCGGCACGCGCCGCTGAAAGCCGTCGACATCCCCGGCGGCGACACCGCGTACTGGTACGACACCACACTGCCCGACGCCATCGACTTCGCCCTGATCGACGGGCCCCCGGGCAGCGTCGGGCGGATCGCGGCCATGTACGAGATCCATCCATATATGAACCCGGATGGTCGGTGGCACGTCTGGCTAGACGACTCCGATCGTCCGGGTGAGCAGGAGTGTCTGACCCGGTGGTCGGAGGACATGCCGGGATTGGCCGTCCGGAACGTGGCGCTGCCCCGGGGACTGTCTGTGATCCGGGAGCGGCAACAGGCGCGTACCGACGCGTCCGATCTGATCATCACGATCCTGACCGGCGCCCGACCCAACCTGTTGACACAGACCGTGCAATCGTTTCAGCACGTCGCACCCGGTGTGTTGGACAGCGCGTACGTCATCGTCTGCCACAACGGGCGGGATGAGGAAACGATGATCCGCATTGAGATGATGCCGTTCATCGATGAATTGGTGACTGTGGGCGGACCGGACATGATTCCGATGGGTGACGCCATGGGCGCCCTGGCCTTCGCCGTCCGCGACCACGGCGAAAAATATCCGGATCGTCAGATGTGGATGCATCTTGAGGACGACTGGACAGCGGCGACCACCACCCCGGGATGGGAGTGGATTGAGACGTCGCGGCGCCTGCTCCGCACTCGGCCGGACATCGGGCAGGTGCGACTACGGCACCGATGCGAGATCACGAAAAACGCTCACCTTCTCACCCGTGCCCCCATCACCTGGTCCCCCATCCCCAACGACCCATCGGGAGCGCTGGTCGCGGCAGCCCACTGGACCGCCAACCCCTCAATCACGCGGGTGGTAGACGTCGCGTCAGTGTGGCCTGCCGGTGGGGAGGGTGAGGCGATCCAACGGTTCGCGGAAACCGGCGCCCTGGTAGCACAGATCAACCCGGGGGTGTTCCACCACGCTGGCGGACAGCAGTCGTTGGAGGGGCACACCGTCCGGCCGCGCCGCTCCCCACTACGCGGCCGACGGACCCGGGGGACGAGCAACAACCCCGTGGTGTTCTACGAGGATTTCTACCGCCGGGGACGCGGGTGGGCGTACAACCTGGGGGTTGAGGCCCATCACCTACGGGAGGTCGTCTGCCGCCTGGCGGGGTGGACGACGCCGACACGGATCGTTGAGATTGGCGCCGGACTGTGTGACCACGCCGAACTGTTGCGGTCCATGGGCCACACGGTGACGGCCGTCGAACTGTCCACGGCGGGGGTGACGGCCGCGACCGCCCGGTATCCGGACCTGGACATCGTGTGCGCTGACGCTGCCGCGTGGTCACCGAACCAGCCCGGTACCGGCGTGTTCGCCCGGGGGATGAGCTGGTACCACCGGGAGTTGGTCGGCGTCAGCACCATCGGTGTCGACGTGACGGCGGAGACACGACGGATTTTCGACGAGTGGATGACACCGGGTGACGTGTTCGTCCTACAGATCGTCACCAACCTGTCCGGTAACCGCCCGAGGGAGGGCATCCACCAGAACACGGTCGATGACTACCGCAACCTCTTCGAACCGCTAGGGTCCACGACCATCGTCGACTGGGCCGGACGTCCCATCCACCCCGGCCTGCACCACGATCGTGGCGTCGTCGTCGCCTGCGTCAAATCATGACCGTCCGTATCGTCATCCCCTGGCGCGGCGACGCTACCGACCGGGTGGCCAACCTGTGCCGGGTCATATCCTGGTGGAAACTGAACCATCCGACGTGGCCGGTGGTCATCGGGGAGTGGCCGGTTGAGCGGGGTCCGTGGCGTAAAGGCTGCGCGGTGGACGCGGCGGGACGCCCCGATGACGACGACATCGTGATCGTCTCCGACGCCGATGTGGTCTGTCCTCAGGTGGGTGAGGCGGTGGACGCGGTTGCCGGGGGCCGGGTTCGATGGGCGGTCGCACACCGGATGGTGCATCGGCTGTCGGAGTCCGCCACGTCACTGATCAATGGCCGTCAGCTGGATCTACCGCCACGGGCACAGAGGATATCGCCGTATGTGGATGAATCGTATGTTGGTTCCCCCGGCGGTGGCATGGTCGTCGTCCACGGTCGGACGCTGATAGAGGTCCCTATCGATCCGCGTTTTGAGGGGTACGGGTCTGAGGATCATTCATGGTCCCTGGCCCTCCACCGCGTCGCCGGAGCGCCCTACCGTGGGCACGGCGACCTGTGGCACCTACGCCACGAACCACAGGCGCGCGCGTACGCGGGACAGTCCGCCGCGCGGGGGATCGGATCGCCCAACAACCTGCGCCTGTGGACCCGGTACCGGACGGCGACCACACCCGGGGCGATGGCGGCACTGATCACGGAGGCTAGGGGGGAGATCCGGCGCCTACGGCATCCACCTGATCCGTGTTCCACCACGTCGGACGCGGACGGGACAGGTGTCTGACAGGAGCGGCCCCCACCAGATCATGGCGGGGGCCGTTCCCGATCATAGGTGTTGCTGGGCGCGTCACCACGATACGCGACGCGTCCCGGTTGATCGTCGCTGCCTGTCACCCGATCGTGTGCACAGTTTCCGGTACCTGAAACTAGGCGTATAGTTTCAGGTACCGGAAACGATGGATGGGGACAAGATGAGAGTCATGATCACTTTCGACATGCCAGGCCAGGCCAACTACCTCGCCGAAATGCCCCAACTCATCAGCAACGGACGCAAAGTCCAGGTCGACGGCCACACCGCGACACTCGACGCCTCCGCACTCGATGTGCTCGCCCAACTGTCTGATGAGACGGACGGCTACTACGACGGCAATAAGGTCTGGATCGGCGGCACCGGATACCGGGCCGTCCGCAAAACCGGGCGCACACCGATCGGACCAGAGGTAAAGACGCGCCTCACCCAAAAAAGCATCGCGGTACTCGACTGGCGTGCGCGGCGTCTGGCTGGTGGCGACCGCGCGGCACTGATCCGGTCGGTCCTGCACAGCTACATCGACGACTGCCCGGTGCAACGCTGGGCCCTCGTCCCGGACGTCGAGTCGGGCGATGTACCGGAATTCGACGAGCACCCCACCGGTGATGAGATCGTTGCCCGACTGACGGAGATCAATAGTGGCGCGGAAAGCGTCACCGTCGTCGCCGGACGCGACCACGACGGTGACCACGAATGGACCGTAACCGCCGTATGGGCGATGGACGGTGAGGAGAACAGGGAGATCACTTCGTGGTGCCTGCAACATGTGAAAGATGGTGACGTAGTAGATCACGCTGCGGCACCAGCCTGACCGCTGGACGCGACAACGGCGCCCCACCGGTGATGACCGGTGGGGCGCTACGTCATTTTCTGGGCGTTGCTAGTAGGCCGGCCTGCCGGGCGCGGTAGATGAGGTTTCCGGCAGCCCCGTATGTCACCCCGAACGCGTCGGCCACATCCTGGGTCGGGCTGTTGCTGCCGGCTGACCAGGCCTCCGTGTAGATTCTGGCGGCTCGCGTCAGTCGATCAGCTGTTGTCGGTCGCATGCTTTCGGTGGTCGCCTGTTTCGGCCGGTTGAACCGTACCCCTGTGGCCGCTAGGTGTTCGCGCTGTTCGGCGATGATTCCGGCGAGGTTGATCCGTCTGATGACGCTCGTCCCGATGGGCATCGTGGGGTTGGTCGACACGATCTGCATTCCGATGCATTCCGGACGTCCGCCGATATCGTGCCATATGAGAGTTATTTCCCATGGTCCATGGTCCGGGTCTGGCCATCGGACACTGCCGTTGGCCTGGTGGTCCGTTGCGTCAGTTGGCATGTGGCATGTGTTTCGGTTGGTCGTCGCGGCTTGTCACCCGATCGTGTGTACAGGCGTAGGGCACAGAGCGCTAGCGCCCACCGGTGATTACCGGTGGGCGCTACGTCATTTCCGGGGTGTTTCGATCCCTGACAGGGGCGATGAGGTTCGGTCTGTCAGACGTCCTTCGATCGAGGGTAGCGGATGGCGTTGGTTGATCGCCAGTGTCGCCCGACAGGACAACCATCAATAAGCGGTATTGCTTATTGATGGCGATGCTGCTAACGTAGGCGATGCCGGAAAACGGCACCTAACGTAGGGGGCAATCATGAATCGCATCAACGTCTACACGGAGTCTGGCAACTTCCTGGACGGCTGGTTCGACCTGGACAAAGCGGTAAGCGTCCCAGAACGTACCGTCTGGGACGGCAACAACAACGTCTCAGTCCACGTCGGGCGACGCGAGCACCAGATTCTCTACCGCACCTCCGGAGGCCGCTGGGTCCTCCACACCTGGTCCCAGTGGGTTGGAACGCAACCCACCTACCGCTACATCAACGATGACGACGCGAAGACATGGCTGATCCGAAACGAGTCGGACGACATCATCACGCAGTACTTCGGCCCGCTGGATGACGAGCGCGGGCCCGGACAGCCAGCTATCGGAAAGCCGGTCCCGATCCGTTTCGATCCGGCTGTCCTAGCCAGTATCGACGCCCGTGCCATCGGGGAGGGCGTCAGTCGCGCCGAGATGGTTCGGCGTCTGGTCGACGCCTCACTGACTCAGAGGCAGGGAGCATCGTCATGACGCACATAGATCACATGTTGGAGACGGTCGTCGACTACAGCACCTATGATGGTCGCCTGTTTTCCAGGGTCCGCTGCACCCACATTGGGTGCGGGTTTCACGTCGACACCTGCCCTCCCACGGTAGACGTGGCTACGGCCAACTGGGCTGATCAGGGTAGGAGGCGGCAATGGGAGTGGTCCACCGCAGGGCCCAAGCTAGGGCCACACCCAACGGTACTCCAGCTCGATTACCCATATCGGAAAATTGTGTGTTTCAGGAAGGAAGGCCCATCGGTCTACCATGAGGGCAGGATAAGCGGATACACAGAGATCGGAGAGCTTGTCATCTCCGATGTGTGCCGTGTCGAATGGACCCACCACAGCGTCGGCACGGCCACCGCGACGAGGACGTCAGTCCCCGGAGACGTGGTCATTGACCGCCACAGGGAGGACGTCTGGTAGCCCACACATACACGACAGCTGCGCCCCTATCCCGTACCGGATAGGGGCGCAGCTGTCGTATGGGGATGCCATCCGATAATCAGATCACTGTTTTCCTGAACGTCACCACACCCGACGGGTCGACCCTGAACACGGTGACCGCGTCATGGGTGGTGACCGTTGTTACCCAGCACTCGCCATCCCTGGTGAATTCCGGGGTCGGCCATTCGCGTGATCCGGCCAGGATCGTGATTGCCCTAACCTGCTCGGGCGTCTGTCCGGTGACCCACTCGACGACGTCCGTGAAAGATGTCGCGTGGTCGATGTCGTACGCGGGTTTTTCCGCCTGCTCCATCGCGGTTTGCAGATTGGCGCTCTCATTCAGGCTGATCAGTTCGACGGCCCATCGGCCACCATCGGTGATCACACCGTATGGGCGCTGCCCTATCGTCGGATTATTTCCGACGTCTACTGACAGTAGTTCCCGCTGGGACGGTAGATGGTCGTAAACCGGCCACGTCCCACCTGTGCCGATAGAGTCAGCGTCCGGCGTCAAACGATAGATGATCATGCTTATGTCTCCCGTCTCACGTCGTCTCGTCACGTATATGAAAGGTGGTATCGGCTACGAACAGATATTCGTATCCCACAGGTACACACGTCGGGTGTCCCGTCGGCGGGGACAGGCCGATGCGCCCCACGTACCGACGTCTGCCGGCTGCCGCTGGCCCCGACCGCCTCAACGGCCCTGCCCGATTTCCTGTCGGGACGTGGCCGGTACGGCGGTCTCGGTGGGGTCACCTCCGTCACGGTGAGGACCCCGTCCCATCCGACAGACGATTCGACGATCGTCAGCGCGTTTTCCGTCCTACGCCGACGGTCGCACATGAAGATCCGGGTGGTCCCCTCCTCCATCGGTTTCGTGAACCAGTCCACCGGGGTCCCGGTCAGTACGGCCAGACGTTCGACCTGCTCCGGGGTTGGCAGGCTGATTCCCTGTTCCCACTCATCCACCATCGGCTCAACCCCACCTAGGGCGATGTCGACGGCGGGGCCGTACAGTCCGGCGCGGTCTAGGGCCATGGTGATGCGCGCTGGTACGGGGAGCGGCCCGTGGTGGGCGGTCATGATCGGGTCCAGCGTTTGCGTCCGTCGGTTCCCAATGAGCACCGCATGGTTGTTCCCGCGCTGGTACGGGCGTGGTCGCCCAAGCGGGTGCAGTAGGAGCCGGCCCGTACCACCGGCCCCGTGTCGGTTTCCTGCGGCGCCCCCGATGGTGGGATGCGGTCCAGTTCCATCTGCGACAACGACGACGTGGCCGTGGTCGGTGTGACCGTGGCCGTGGTTTCAGGCGATGTGGCGACAGGCGTCGGTGTCGGTGTCGGGTTCTGGGGATCGCTCTTCAGTGTGACGTTGAACAGCATGCGGACGATCATCACGATTCCGCAGACGGCCAACGCGATGATCAACAGTCCGGCTACGCTGGCTGCCGCCGATGGTTTCGCGGGTGGGCGGGGTGCTTGTGTCATGGGTTCCTCTTGATCGTTGCCATCGCCTGGTTGGCGATGGGGTCATGGGCGACTGGTCGCGGGGACGCGGTGTCGCGACGACAGGGCACGCATCGCGGCCAACGCCTTGGCACGACTCATCCTCTGATCGGGGTCGACCGTGGCGTCTGTAACCGGGTCATGGCCCAGCGTCTCACCGGTGCAGCATGAGCATGAGGCGGCCGGCTGCCCGGGGTGTTTGGCGCAGGCCTCGGCCGCGTCGGCCTCCGCCCCGGGGACGAACACGGTTCCCGGTGTCCACCATGGTCCACGGGCGCACAGCCTCTGTGGCCCCGTGGTGGTGGCGCCGTAGCGCGTGCCCTCGGCGAGGTCGACGATGGTGCGGTAGGCGACCCCCGCCGGTAGCCCGTTGCCGATCGCCTGCCGGATGGCCGCGACTACGGCGGTACGTTTCCATCCGGGCTGATGGCGCAGCGTGGCGTCTGCGGCGACGTCGATGGGGTTGGGGGTCTGCCGCTGATCCCCCCCTGTGACGGCCGTGCGCGGCGACGGTCCGGACGATTCCGGGCGGGGGGGGTAGGGGGGTTCTTCTGGTACTTCAACCCCAGGTACTTCTTCTTTTGTCGACGTCCTATCAGTCACTGATGTGCCGTCGATGGTCCGACCTGCGCTGATGGTTGGTTTCCGCACGTGGTGGCCATCGGTGGCTGTGCCGTCGATGGTCGGTGTTTCCTGTTGCCAGGGGTCGAACCCGATGGGGCGACGGCGCATGTAGACGCTCCACAGCCAGGTGAACTGTCCGCGTCCGGTGTTGATTCGTTTGATGTAGAGATATCTTTTTTCGCGGAGTCCGCGTAGGACCTGAGAGATTTTGTCGCGTCCCAGTTCAGGGGCTAGATGATCTATTGCGGCGCGGCTGGTTTTGAACTCTTTGGGGAGGGAGAGCAGGGCTGCTAGGAATCCGCGTTCTAGCATGGTCATTCCCTCATATTCGCCCTCGGCCCGGTGTAGTTCGTTGGGCGACATGAGAAAGTGATCTCTTAGTGTTTCAACAACGATGTTGATATTGATGTCTGACCGTGTCACGGCGTTCCCCAATTGTGTTCTTGGACCCAATGAAGTACGCTCGGTCATGCGTGCGGTTGACCTGCGTATTCACGTACTCGCTTGGTTGATCCCAGAGGCTCGCAGGGAATCCCGCCCCTGCGAGCCTTAACCATTTTTGCGCCCGGATCACATCTCAACGCCGTCTATCCGCCGACGCCAAAGAGTATGTGCCATGCGGCGAACAGGTCGCGGCATCGTATCGCCTGCCCGTTATGTGCGACGATCACGCAACCCCCGTGATCGTGTTCGGGATCCTGTGGTGGATCGGTGGTCCCCGTGGCGGATACACTGTCGTCGGTCGGCATTTCGCGGTGCTGGCCGTAGGTCGGCATTTCGCGGTGCTGGCCGTAGGTCGGCGTTTCGCGTCGCTGACCGTCCGCCTCTGCGTCGGCGGTTGCAGGTTCAGGTGTGTTGGTGTGGGTGTTGCCCGGGGTCACGGTGCCCGGGGCAACACCCTCTTGCGTGGTAGCGCGGAGACGCCGCAGTCTGGCGCTGAGGTATCCACTGTCCATGCTGATGTGTTCGGCGATCCGTGCCAGCGTGCCGCGTCCGGACCTGTCGACCAACCGCATGATGATCATGTCGCGGGTAGTTCCGGCGGACATGATCGTCTTCTGGTACACGGCCTGCGCGGCCAGTAGATCCTCTCGCGCCCGTTCACGTTCGGCCTCATACGCGGCGATCGCCGCGTCCAGAATCATGGTCTCCTCCCTGGTCAGCGATTTCCGGTTCGGTTCGTGGTTTGCCATGCGCCCAGGATAGTAGAGCTCCATAGCCGAATACAACTTCATCCCGCTACATAAACAACTACATACGGTGATGGCAGCCCAACGGATGATCTCCCAAACGTCAACATCGTGTACCGTCACCCACAGCGACCACACCCGGTGCCGCTACGGTCCGACCGGGCAACATCGCACACCGCGCACCGGTGCCGCCACGGTCCGGCCGGGCGCCCTCATCCAATGAGGCAGCACCATGTATGAATTCCCGTTCCCCGTACCCACCGACCTGAGCACCGTCGGGGACGATGATCTCGTCGCCCTCCTCAGCGCGGTCCGGCAGCACGCGCAGACGTTCACCAACCAACCGGCGTCAGAAGACGTGGTCACGGCCCTTCAGGCGTGCCGCGACCTGGCCCGCACGGTCAACACCACCCTCGGCCTCCGCCGCGACGCCGCGACCCTGGCCGCCGACATCGACACCACCACCACACCTCCGGTGATCGAACCGACCGTCACCCCGGAACCGGCGCCGGTAGACGCCGACCCGGAGGGTGAGCCGGTGACGGCTGCCGCCCGAACCCGGAACCCGACTGTCGCGGAAATCGCGGCGCGCCGCGCCGGATCGCCCGACCTGCCGCCGGAGGCCGACCGGGGGGTGGTCACCATGCAGGCCGCCACCGACTTCCCCGGCCTGTTCGCCACCGGGCAGACGATCGGCACGTTCGGGGAGGCCATCCGGGCCCTCAGCGAACAAATCGACCGGTACCCGACGATGCGGGAAAGCACCATCAGCACCGGACAGAAGACGTCCGCGCGGACACAGATCGTGGGCGACGACGGAACGCCTCGTTACGAGATGCGTTCCTACACCCGGCACGGAGGGGTTCAGTTCCGCCGGGAGTTCCCCGCGAACCTGCGCGTACAACATGGTGCCGACGGATTCGCCGTCGCACAGTTCGCGGCGTCTGAACGGCGGTTGCCGGGCGGCAGCCTGGTGGAGTCGATGCGTCGGCAAATCGCGGCGGGACGGCCCATCACGGCAGCTGCCGGGTGGTGTGCCCCGTCCGAGCCAATTTACGATCTGTGTGAGCTGTCGTCCCTGGACGGCCTCCTCGACGTCCCGGAACTCCAGACCGATCGGGGTGGATGGCAGATCCCCACCGGCGGTGGACCCGCGTTCGCCACCGTCTGGTCGGGCATCGGCAACAGCGGGACGACGCATCTCACTGAGGGGCAGGTCATCGCGGAGTCGCCCAGCAAGTACTGCTACGACATCCCCTGCCCTGGCTTCACGGACGTCCGTCTCGGCGTCGACTACTTCTGCCTGACCGGGTCGCTGTTGCAGCGGCGCGGGTATCCGGAGGTGGTGCAGTGGTTCGGCCGGCAGGCCATGACCGCCCTCCCACACAAGATCAATATGGGGTTTATCGCGGCGATCGTCGCCGCGTCCGGCGCGGCCACCGTCATTCCCGCCGACCCGTCCGGCGACGACGCCATCAGCGGACTCCTCAGCGCCATTGACCTGGCCATCACGGACGCGAAATACCGCAACCGCATGGCTTTCAACGGCACCCTTGAGGTCGTGCTGCCCATGTGGACCCTGGTCCAGCTCCGCGCGGCGGGGTCCCGCCGTAACGGCGTGGACCTGGTCGGGCTCACCGATGCCCAGATCATGGAGTGGTTCGCGATCCGGCAGGCCGCGCCCCGGTTCGTGTACGACTGGCAGGACGCTTTCAGCGGCCTGGTCACCGGTCCCGGTGGCGCCGCCGCTCTGACAGCGCTTCCCCTCACCGTCAACTTCCTGATCTACCCGGCGGGGACCTGGGTCAAGGCGGTGCAACCGGTGGTCAGTCTGGACACCGTGTACGACAGCACCAAACTCACGACGAACGAGTACACGGCGATGTTCGTTGAGGACGGTTGGGCAGCGTTGCAGATGTGCCCGCTGTCGCGGCTGTACACCGCACCGGTTGACCCGTCCGGTGTCGTCGGTTGCTGCCCGGTGTCCTGATCGGCGCGCCCGACAGGAGGAGTGATCGACTGTGGCGATTATGCCACCGCAGGTTGTCCCGGCACCGGAGCCCCGTGGGCTCCGGTACGGGCTACTAACTGCGGCGACCGGCCCCCTCGACCTGCCAACCCATGGCCTGGCCGGTGGGATCATCTATGAGCCGGTGTCGTGCGGGCACGCCCGCACGTACCCGACGCTGTGTCATACCGACGAGCGGGTGAGTGAGAAGACGTTCGATCCGAACGACGCGGCCATCAGCCGCGATTCGTTCATCGTCTATGCCACGATCGCCTGTGGGTCGGCCGGTAAAACCCCCGCCGACCTGGAAACCCAGGTTCGGCGTCGTCACGCCAACGGTGAGCAAACCGTGGTGGAGTCGGCGATGGCGACGATCCTATCCGCTGGCGCCACCCCCCTGGTCCCACCGGGCACATCCATCATGGACGTGGTTGGGGAGCTCGAACAGTGGCTGTACGGTGCCGATACCACGGCCCCTGCCGATGCCATGTACGGCAACATCGGCTACCTGCATGCCTCACCCCGGATCGCGGCGTACGCGTCAGAGGCGGATCTGATCGTCTCTGACGGCCCGTTGTTGCGGACGCGGATGGGGACGATTTGGGTTTTCGGTGGCGGGTATCCGGATGACGGAACGATATTCGTATCCGGAAATGTGACGGTGTGGCGTTCCCCGGATGTGTCTGTTCCGCCTGTCACTCAGTCCCTCAACAGGCTTACGAACCAGTACCACGTTCTAGCCGAACGTGAATACGCCGTCTCGTATGACTGCGTCGCCGCGTCGGCGACATTCGAATGGGGGCAACCAACATGATCATAATCAAGGACGTTCCGGGCCTCACGGACATGGAACTACTTGAATCGCTGAACTCCATCAGTGACAGCGAGGTAGCCACGGGGAACGGCGGATTCGTGGTGGATGAGGACACGGCGGAAAAATTCCTGTCCGCATACCTCATTGCCACAGGCCAACGCCAACCACCGACCACGACCAAAGCACGGGGACGTCGGACAACCAAACCACCACGATCATCGGATAGGGGGTAAGGAATGTCGCTCTGTGTGAGCTATCTGCAAGGTCTGATTCTGCGCGCGACCAAACTGGATTCCTGTGGCGCACCGGTCGCGGGAGCATGTTCCACGATAACAACGAAAGGGTTCATCAGCGTTGAGGTGAAGGCGGATGAAACCGCCGGAAACGAGATCTCCCCAACCCTCGCAGATGGAACCCGATGCTACTACCAGGTGTCGCCGAAACAGCTGAACAAGCTGACGGTGAATATCGAGCTGTGTCAGGTTGACCCGGAACTGATCAACATGATCACAGGGTCGCCCATCATCACGGATGACGCGACACCGACCCCATCGGCGATCGGGTTCACCACGGATTCGGCCGCGTACGGTGTCGCTAACGTCGCCTTGGAACTGTGGACGAACATTGCCGGTGGTGGATGTGCGTCTGCCACGGGTAGGAAATGGGGCTACTACCTGCTCCCATGGCTTACGCAGGGCACGGTGGGGAAACCAAAGTTCGAGAACGACGCCGTGACATTTACCATTGATGAGGCGATCACCAAGGACGGAAATCAGTGGGGTGTGGGGCCGTACAACATCCAGCAAACCAGGCTGGGTGTGCCATCGCCGCTGTTCACGACGCTGTCCACGACCGCCCATGATCTGATCATTCCGGTCAACCTGGCGCCCCCGGCGCCGGTGTGTGGTTGTCAGACTCTTGTCATCCCAACCTGATATGGCCGTGTCGCCCCGGGGTTCATACCGGCCCCGGGGCGGTGCGGGTTTGGAGGACCGATGTCGACCGCGATCGTTCAGACCCTGTCCGGTACCGCGACGGTTCAGACCCTGTCCGGTACCGCGACCGTGATCGTGTAGGGGGGGGCCGTGCCGGCAACCCTCGTCCCGCTGACAGTGCACCAGGGGAATAACGAAACCATCTCGCTGACCGTCACCCCCGACACCCCTGGCGACAACCTGACCGCCGTGACGATGTTGAAGATCGTGTGGAAGGACAGTCGGTGTGTTTCGGACACGGATTCGACGACGAAGACGTTGAGTAGTGCCGTGCCGGCTGAGATCACGATCACGACGCAGACGGCTACCCTGATCGTCGCGACCGCCCATATCCCGGCGTCGTACACCACGTCGCCGCATCCGTACTGGTGGCGTCTGGACGTCTATGTTGGGGCCGCGCACCGGACGGCGATATACGGACCGGTGACCGTAATCGATATCTAGGATGGTGAATATGTCCAGCCCGTGTGGATGGACCATCACAAAATGTGGATGCGGATCATGCTGGAACACCTACGGCCCCGAGGTGCAGGCCACAGCATCCACCCTGGCGATCGGCGTGATGTGGATGGCCACCGCCCGACGCTACGGGTTGTGCCCGATCACGGTGCAGCCCTGCCAGCGGCCACCACAACAGGACCAGTACCAGACGTACCCGGTGGACCGAGACACGTACACCGGAGGCCCATACATCAGTGGCGGTCAATGGTTCAACAGTTGCGACTCATCAGAGGACAGCGGATGCTGCGGGGGATGCGGCATCGACCTGGACGGACCCACCACAACCACCGGGGTCACCAAGGTCACGGTGGCCGGTGTCGTCGTACCACCGGCCGCGTACATGGTCCTAGACGGCTATCACCTGGTCCGCGTCGATGGACAATGCTGGCCGACCTGCGTCAACTACAGCCGGCAGTCCCCCCCGGATTTCGAGATCGAGTACCTGAGGGGTGAGGCGATACCACCGCACGTCCAAACCGCCACGGAGAGGCTGGCCTGCGAATGGGCCAAGGCCTGCGCGGGGGGGACGTGCGCCCTACCCGCACGCCTACGGTCGCTGAGCAGGCAGGGCGTTGAGGCCGTGGTGGAAACCCTGTCGGCGAAACCCGGGGAGATCCGGACGGGTATCCCCGAGGTGGATATGATCATCACGTTGGAAAACCCATCCGGTCGCACCATGCGCCCCGTGGTGTGGAGCCCGGACGCGACATCACCAAGACTGGTGACATGACAACGCCGATCCCCGATCCCCTCGTCGCCCCCATAGCCGCTGACCTGGTGGCCTGCCTGGTAGCGGCAGCCGCGCAGATTCCCAATCAGGTCGGAGACAACCCCCGCATCGCCTGCCTACGCCCCGGGGACCGCGTCGAACTCCTCATAGCCCAGAACCGCGACGAATGCTGTGAGGGACTGATGTGGGTCCGGTGGGTTCGGACCTACCCATCCAGCCAGGCATTCCCCGCGCCGGACAGCGCACCGTCCAAGTGTGGGATCACCCGATGGGCCGTGGTCTTCGAACTGGGCGCGGTGCGCTGCGCCCCGACGTCGGACATGGAAACGATCCCGACCTGCGCCGAATGGGATGAGGCCACGCTGAACGTGTACGACGATGGTGCCGCCATCCGGCGCGCCATGTGCTGCTTCACCGATTCACATCCATATGAGCTGGTTGTCCAGTCTGAGGGGCAGCCACTGACGACGGAGGGCGGATGTGTCGGAGTCGCCTACCTGATGACCACATCAGCCCCAGCATGCGACTGCTAGGAGATGACCATGGCACGGAAAACCACACCGGGACCAGAGACCACCATCGACGCTGGGCAGCCCACGGTGCAGGTGGCGCCGGACGTGACAGACGACGCACGCGACCCGGTGCGGCGCGCGCTGGACGTCCTCAACACCATCGCCCACCACGGCATGGTGGACGTCATCGTGCTAATCGCCCACGATGGCCTTTTCGTGGATGACAGGGTGAGCCTGCCGGTGTGTGAGCGCACCGCCGGGCTCCTAGAAATCGGCTATGTCGACATCGCCGTCCCAGAATCACCATGACCGCCATCACTATTCGTGTCAATCAAATCGTCTGTGTGGTTGACCGAACATCCGCGATGCTCGTAGCCCGACAATTCGCCCTAGAGGAGACGAGGAAAATCGTCTGGCTGGTCCGCGACCAGGCCATCGTGTACTGCCCGGTGAAAACCGGGAACCTACGCCGACGCCACCGGGTCGTCATCACCTCATCAGCGATGGATACCAAGGCCAGCGTCGTCAACGACGCCGAATACTCTGCCGCCGTACACGACGGATCCAAACCACACATCATCCGGGCCCGATCCGGATTCCTCCGATTCGAGGTCGATGGGCGGACCGTGTACGCACGGTCTGTCCGACACCCCGGGACCACCGCGAACCCGTGGTTGCGTCGGGCAGCCGAATCGGTGGCGCAACGGCAGGGGTGGCGTTTCACCCGCACAGTAGTCTCATAGGCAATACCGTAGGAGGAGATCAGCATGGCCAACACACGCGCGAAAAAGGCACGGCGAAACCCTAGGGGCGGGGAACCGAATACGCGGGCAACAACACCAAACACCCTGGACGTCGACTCTGATCTGATCGAGCAGCGGGTGCAGGCGCGCCTACAGGAGATCGCCGACCGTGCGTCGGCGGTGGACGCGGCAACGATCGAGCGGGGGATTCAGGACGGCGGATTCCGTAGGACCGATAGCGCGCGGCCTGTGCCGGACGAGGCTGAGGTGCAGAGACGGTTCCAGGAACGTCTGACCCAGTTGGAGGAGGAGGCGATCAACCGTGCTGTTCAGGACCGGCTGAGTGGTGAGAGCGCGGAGGACGCGATCAACCGGGCGGTGGAGGAACGGCTAGCGCGCGTCCTGGGACTGGACGACGACGACGCTGACGCTGACGCTGACGACGACGGTGACGGTGATGTCGACGGTGACGACGACGGTGACGGTGATGTCGACGGTGACGACGACGTTCCGGTCCTGAAAAACGCTGAGGTCGAATTCATGGGCCGCACGATCGAGGTCAGGATGCCTGACATCGACCAGATAACGATCATCCGGCGGTTGGAAACAACGTTCAACAACGCATCGAAAGCAACCGACATGGACGCGGATCAAGCCTTGCGTCTGATGAGTCGCGCGCTGAAAGCGGTGACGTCGGTCATCGTCGATCAGGAGGACATCGATTTCATCGAGGATCTCGTTCTTGGTGGTGATGTGAAAATCGTCGATACACTTCCCATTCTGCACAAGGCCATGAACAAACTGAAAGAGGCCAACCAGGATGCTGGCAACCGTGCCACACGGCGCCAGCGGAATCGTAAGTCATCCGGCGCGTCCGGGTCCGCCAGTCTGGTAACCACCGGGTGAAAGGAAATGGCACGGCCAGCCTCCGGGTATGGCCTGTCGACGTCGAACTCAGTGGGGCGGTCTACAGGATCGCCCCACACCCCGCCATCCGGTGGATCATCCCGATCGTCGATCAGGACTGGTTCGGAATCGTCCCCGGGCTGATCGATGACGAGCGACTCGACGATGCCATATTCAGTGGGAAGATCCATTACGATGATTGCGTGCGCGCGGCACAGGACGCCGTGTCGACCGCGTCCGGTATGCCGTGGTGGTCCTGTCAACGCCTGATCATCAGCGCCGCACAGCTACTAGACCTGTCGGGGGCGTTGGTCATAGCCCGTGTTGACCCCGCAACCATCTCCCTCGGCGCCTACGCACAGGCCGTCTACCACCTGTTGGTCAGGGACGCCGATCAGAAACAGCGCGACCGGGTGGACAGGGAAATCGAGACCCGCCCACCGGGGGTCAGTGTGACGCAACGGTACGACGCGGACGCGGCGCGGTCGGGGTTTGAGGAGATGCTACAAGCGCGGGGCGGTTGGTGACCACTCTACGAAGTGCGACAGACAGACCTGTCAACTAGCCGGATCATCCGTTACCCAGTCGCCAGCGACTAACCGTCCGCCGTCACCGGCGGCCAGCCACGCACCAAGGTCAAGCCAGTGCTGCTCGATTTGATCCCTGTAGCGTTCCAATGAGACCCCCATACGAGGGTGCATCATTGGCACGATCCACGCATCTCCGCCAGCGTAATTCAGGCAGCGCATAGGCTCACCAGGTGCGAATGGTGCATTAGCCACCCTACTGTGGAGCACTGATTCATACGTCGATTTACCGATGGTTACTATTATGTTTGGTCTGCCGACTGCTTCCCATTCCGCTTTTAGGAATGGCTGAATAAGGTTGCGTTCCATGGAGGTCAAGTTACGCGCGCCAGGCATACGGTACTTAATCACATTGGTAAGCCAGCAGTTAGCCACACCATCGCCATCGTCACCAGCACCGTACAAGCCAGCAAGCGCCATGAGCGAGCGTAGGGTGCGTCCGTCGGACCCCATAGCCGGCCGGCGCAGCATCGAGTCCTGTGAGGTAGGTGGGGGGCAAATGACCATCACATTGGACGCCACACCCTCACCTGGTACCAGGCCGCCAACATTGATACCAGCGAGGTACAGCGCGGCACGCTGCCTGGCATAGAAATTGTCAAGCTGTACGTAATCAATCTCATTTGACATCGGCCACCCACTGGTCACGTTCCATTCTAGCCCGGACCAGCCACCGATAGGCGGTCGGATTCTTCGTGACATGCCAGACATCGGCGATGGCCTGCGGACCGCCACCGGGACGCCCGACACTGACCGCCCAGTCGTTGACGTCCATGACCTCCCGCCAGTGTTGTGCGCCCCAGTGGCGTGACCCTGATGGGCGCGGCGACACGCAGGCGTGGAGGAGGATGTCGTTGGGGTTGCGCGACTGGTTGGCCGCGACGTGCCGGATCTGAATAAGCGGAAGCCGTGACAGCGCGGCCGGTGTGATCTGTGCTGACGGATGCCGGGCCCTCACCGTGAGTTCGCTGATCCGGAATGGGGTACGCCCCGTGTCGATTCGGACGTGCACCAGGATCGGCGATCCGGGATCGTCCACGGTGACCAGACCGGTCACGTCCCGGGTGACCGTGGCCTGCGCTACCTGGATGAGTGGTGTCACTGTCACGAGATGACGATACCTTGATCTTGCCGTGGTTGGTGTAGCCCGGAAACCCTGTGGCTATGCCCACCCAGTCTGGTCGCGCCACCGTCGAGATTAGCGCCGATTTCGCGAACTTCGCCGACGAGCTCCAACGCGGTCTGAACGCCGCGATCCGTGGTGTGCGCGTCGACATGTCGTCGGTGTCTGAGCAAATTTCGTCTGGTGTGCGCCAGGGTGTTGACGCGGCGTCCAACGAAATCCGCCGACTAGGGTCACAGGCCGGCGACACTATGAGCACGGTGGCGTCCCGGTCGGATGCCGCAGGCCGCAGCATGGCGGAGTCGTTCGCGGTCGCTGGCCGCGCGATGGCCTCCGCTGGCGACCAGATGACGATGGCCCTCACCCTGCCTATTGTTGGGGCTGGCGCGGCGACCATTAAGACGGCCGGTGATTTCGAGAAGGCGATGAACGCGGTACGGGCCGCGACGGAATCCGCCGGTGCTGAGTTCACGGGGTTGCGTAATCTAGCCATCGATCTGGGTTCGACAACCGCGTTTTCCGCAACCGATGCCGCTAACGCCATGCAGATGATGGCGACAGCCGGATTCAATACCACGGATATCATGGCAGCGCTGCCGGGTGTTCTGGACCTGGCAGCTGCCGGATCGGTTGGGTTGGCGGAGGCTGCGGAAATCGCTGGTGACATCCTGAATGGCTATGGGATGAAAGCCGGTGACATTGGCAAGGTCAATGACATTCTGGCCCGAAACTTCCTGTCAACAGCGACGTCCCTGACAGACCTTGGGGAGTCGTTTAAATACGTTGCGCCTGTTGCCGCGTCGGCCGGAATAACATTCACTGAAATAAATGCTGCTATTGGTTTGCTCGGAAACGCGGGCATCAAAGGATCGCAGGCAGGGACGTCCCTACGCGGATCCATCGTCGCGCTACTGAAACCAACCAATGCCGCAGCGAACACACTGGCTGACCTGGGAGTTAAGGTCGTCGACTCCCACGGCAAACTACTCCCCCTCGTCAAGATCGTCGATCAGTTGGCGAAAAGCGGCGCCGACACCGCCGACATGATGACCATTTTCGGCCTGGAATCCGGGCCCGCGATGCAGGCCCTTGTCTCACAGGGATCAGCGGCCCTAGCCGGCCTGGACACCCAACTCAAAAACGCGGGCGGCACGGCACAGAAGGTCGCGGCCACGCAGATGGAGGGCCTCAACGGATCGATGGACAATCTGTCCTCATCTGTTGAGGGCCTGATGATCGCGATCGGGGACGCCGGTCTGTTGGGATGGGCGACCAAGCTCACTGTGGTGATGACCGAGTGGGTGGCGCGGACGGCGGAACTGAACCCGGTGCTGCTCCGGGCGGCCACCATCACGGCGATCGTGGTCGCGGCAGCCGGTCCCCTCCTCGCCATTTTTGGCCGCATGTCGGTCATGATCGGTGAGGGCATCATGGTCCTACAACGGTTCGGCGGTTGGCTGATCCGCGTAGCCCCGTGGCTGACCGCCCTAGCCGGACCGATCGGCCTGGTGGTCGCCGGTGTCGTCGCCCTGGCCATCGCCGCTGTCGTGGCGTACAACCGGTGTACGGCGTTCCGTAACATCGTCGACAGTGCGTTCCGTGCCGTTGGCGCGGCAGCCCTGTGGATGTGGCAGACGGCGATCATGCCCGCGTTGACCTGGCTGATCGGCGCGGCACAGAGCGTAGCGGCTGCCGTGGTCCGCCTCTGGGCACAGGCGCAACCGGTGTTCACGGCCATGGGCACAGGGATCATGAACGTGTGGACCGGGGCCGTCCGTCCGGCGTTGGACGCGATCGGACGCGAGTACCAGAAACTGGGCGCGGCCCTCATGGGTCTGTGGACCACCACGATCCAGCCGGCTATCCGCAGCGTTGTGGCGGGGTTCCAGTCGCTGGGATCCTCGGTCGGATCGTGGTGGTCGCAGCACGGGGACGCGGTGTTCAAAACGGCTGCCACCGTGATCACGTGGTGGTGGGCGAGCATCGTCCAGCCGGCGATGATCGGGTTCATGGCCATCATGCGCGCGGTGGTCACTGTGATCATCTGGGCATGGATCAACGTGGTGATCCCCGCGATCAAGCTAGCGGTCGCGGTGATGGGCGAGATCGTGCGGACGGTTCAGACGATCTGGGCGGTGTCCCTCCCGGTGTGGCGCATGGTCGCGGCAGCCGTTGGGGGAGCGGTCGGAAGCATGATCGGCGTCATCCGTCAGTGGGGGGAGGCGGCGGAACCGACGGTTCGTCGGATCGGGGCGGCCATCGCCGACTGGTGGAACGCCAACGCGCGCCCGGCGTTCACCGCGTTCATGGACCTACTCAACCGCGTCGGCACGGTGGTCATGTGGCTGTGGACCAACGGGGTTCAGCCGGCGTTCGATGGCATCCGGGCTGCTATCACCGTGGTCGCCGCGACAGTGGGCTGGTTCCTATCCACCGTGGTGGGCCCAACGTTCGTGGCCATCGGAGCCATCCTGGTCTGGCTGTGGACCAACGTGGCGGTGCCCGCGTTCAACGGGATCAAGGCCGCGATCACCGTGGTGGTCGGCGTTGTCATGTGGTTTTGGAACACGTTCGGCCCGATTTTCACCGCTATCGGATCGCTGCTGTGGTCCCTGTGGACCGGCATATTCTCCGTCGTCTTCGCCCTCCTCAAACTTCAGTTCTACGCGGTGATCGGCGTCGTCCAGATCTTTTGGGCCATCCTGTCTGCGGCGTTCATGGCGGTCGCCGGTGTCGTGGTGGGGGTATGGACGTCTGTCATCCAGCCCCAACTGGCCGCGTTCGGGGCCCTGATGATGTGGTTGTGGGGGGTGATCCAGCCTGTTCTGTCCGCTGTTGGCGCTCTGTTCGTGTGGCTGTGGTCGAACGCCATATCCCCGTTTTTGTCCTGGGTCGTCGGTGGGTTGTCTAGCCTGTGGGCGATCGTGTCGGCGATTTTCGGCGCGATCGTCGGATACCTACAGTCGTCGATCAATCAGATCGTCGGGATCGCTAGCGGGGTCGCCGCATTCGTCAACGCGATCAGCACACACTTTTCCAACGCTGCCAGCAGCGTGCGGGAGAAGATCGACGCGATGACGAACTTCGTGAAAGGCATTCCGGGGGCCATCGTCAACGCGATCGGGAACGTGGGCAACCTGTTGTACGAGGCTGGACAGAATGTGATCAACGGTCTGATCAATGGCATAACGTCCCGTATCGGATCATTGCGAGACAAGATCGGAGAGGCAGCCGGAGCCATCCGCGACGCCCTACCGTTCTCACCGGCGAAGGAGGGACCGCTGTCCGGACGCGGAGACCCCACCATCGCCGGAGCGAAAATCGTCTCGATGGTCGCCGACGGGATGGACAGCCGAATCCTGCGACTCCGCGCCGCAGCGTGGGGCCTGGCCGACGCCGTGGGACCGAACAGCGCGCTACTGCCCATCATCCAGGCCGCGTCGGGACAGACCACGATCGCCCCGACGTCGACCCCAACCCCGGTACCCGTCGGCGTCGGCGCGTCCCGCACCGGGGAGTCTCAGCCCCAGCGGGTGTACCAGCTCACGGTCATGGCCATAGATCCAAAATCAGCGGCCAGGGCCACAATAGAGGCCATCGAGGAGTGGGAGCGCGGCAACGGCGATGGGTGGCGGAAATGAGTCTCAGGATTTTCACGGGGTGCGACGGTAAGTACCTGGACCTCACCGTCCAGATAGCGCTGAACACGTCTACGAGTTCGTTTCCGGTGTGGGATACGGCCCTGTGGGATACCGCCGTATGGGGCCCTGATGAGGTGTGGACGGACGTCTCACCGTGGGTCCGTAAGGTACAGAGCAACCGGGAGTTGACCAGCGATCTACGCGCCTGGTCAGCCGGAAAATGCACCATCGTCCTGAACAATGTCGATGGTCGGTTCAGTCCCGACAACCTAGCCGGACCATACGTCGCGGGTGGTATCAGCCAGATCATTCCGGGGCGCCCGGCACAGATCACCATGTCCTACGCGGGGATCACCTACCCCATATTCTTCGGCTACATCGACGTGTGGTCTGAGGGTTACGACATGTTCGGGCCGCGAAAAGGTGACGCCTACATGGAGGCGTCGGGGTCGGACGAGTGGCAGCGCATATCCCGCCCGGATGGTGTCGCGTTGACCCCGGCGGGGGCGGGGGAGACCTTCGGTGCCAGGGTCATGCGCGTACTGAATTCGATCGGGTTCAGTCGGACCGCTGACCTGGACGTTGGCAGCATCCCGTTTCAGGCAACCGATCTGAGCTCGAAACCCGTTGACGAACTGGTGGTGACAGCGGCCAGTGAGGGCGGCACGATCATGATCGGGCCGGACGGAACACTGATCGGCCGCGACCGCTACTCCCTCGTTGAGGACACGCGGTCGGTGAACGTTCAGACTGTGTTCGGTGACGGCGGTGGTTCTGAGGTGCCGTGGGAGAAACTCGACGTCTCCCCACTGAGCACCGATCAGGTCATCAATACGGCCCAGTACACGGCGGTTGGTGGTGTCCAACAACTGGCCTTTGACCCATCGTCGCGTGCTCTCTACGGCATCATCTCCGATGGCGCATCATGGGCGGACAAACTGATCTGTGTCAATGATTCTGACGTCGATGTCCTCGCCCAGTGGACAGTGATGGCGAACAAGGACCCGGCGGTCAGAATCAAGTCGATCACGCTGCGCCCACGCTGCAACCCCGACCTGATGATTCCCAAGACACTGGGCGCACAGATCCGTGACCTTATCGAGGCCGTGATCAGACCACCATCAGGGACCGGGCACATCATCAATCGGAGTTGTTTCATATCCGGCATAAACATCACGGTTGAAAACGGTGACGTCGTTGTGGTGCTCTCCACCTCACCGGCGACCATATACCGGGCGTTTTCACAGTCCCGTTGGGATGTCGGGCTGTGGGGGGCATCCGATGTCGATCCCAACGGGGCGCGGTTCTTCATCTGAGATCGGGGAAAACATGGACACGGACAACGACGACAGCGGGACGCGACAGCCGGAGCGCAACCCGCTGATCCCGATGGTCGAGGTGATCGTCCACCCGATCGACCAGGCGGAGCATCCGACGTATCAGGCCGGCTACAGATGGGCTGTGATGGTGGGTGGGGTACCGGCCCATGACCTGGATTACTGCGCCATCGCCGGACACGCTGAGGACCAGCAACAGGCGTGCGTGGACGGGGAAACCGTTGGTGTGGCTGCCGCCCGTTCCCTACGGATGATGGGTATCCCCGCCAGGTATTCGTTCCGTCGCCTCGACTGGGACCCAATACCGGCGTCGGCGGACAATAGGCCACTGATCAGATTGGATGTTTAGAGATGCCGTTCACAACCCTGGTCGCCGGTAGCGTCATCACAGCATCATGGGCGAACACGGATGTTCGGAATCAGGTTGTTACGCCGTTCGCGTCTGCGGCGACCCGGACGGCTGCCATCCCGGCGCCCATCACGGGGATGCTCACGCACCGGGCCGATGGTCCGGTGTTCGAGGGGTACGACGGAACCAACTGGACGCAACCCGCGTCGTTGAAGATTGGGGGTATGGCGCCCCGTACCGCCGACGTCTCTGTGACAACCCCGGAAACGATCGCCGACACCTTCACCGTGACGCTGCTGGCCGGACGGCGTTACGAGATCGTATGGACCGGTGTCACCTACAGTACGTCGGCCGGTGACAGCTACGCCGTCCGCCTGCGGTACGCGGCAGGGGCGACGGTGACGAGCGCCGGTACTATGATCGTCGAACGCTCGCTGGTCTGTCCGACCAACAACGGTGCGACACCGACAACGATCACGTGGGAGATCAACGGTATCGCCGCAGGCCAAACCACGTTTGGGTGTTTCCTGGTCCGGACGTTCGGCGGTGGAACCATCCGGTCGTCGGCGAGCGCTGACAACAAGACGGCTTTCTACATTAAGGATATTGGGGTTTAGGTGAAATTCATCAGGTCGCTTTTCGTCGTCATCGCACTGATATCAATATATTTCGCAACACCACAACCGGTGATGGTCAGGCATACCGTACCGACACGGATCACCCAACATCATGATGCCGCGCCACTCAACATCATGGTGCTAGGCGATTCCATATCGGTAGGCTGCAACGACACACCACTGTCCGGGTGGTGCGGGAACCTGTCGGCGATGCTGAACTCACGCGGTATCGCGCACACGATATCGGCGCACGCGATATCCGGATATTCATGCGGGGCCCTGGCCAACGGATTCGCTGCCAGATTCGACCAGATCAAACCGAACCTGGTAATCATGAATTGTGGGACGAACGACGTCCCGAATTCACAGCAAACACGTGACGCCATGGGCACATCATGGCGGATCATGGTTGAGTATTCCCACACCCACGGCGCGATGGTTCTCCCGATATTCGTCCAATACTCAAACCGCGAGATCAACGACATCGCCGGACGCGGATGGTTGTTGCCGGGTGAGGGGCAGGCCAATGACACGATCTATGTCAACTGGTCGCTGTACATCAACGCGACACCGCGATGGTTCGTCGGCCTCGCCGACCTGCAAAAAGTACCGGGGGACCTAAACTATCTCATTGGCGGAAACGACGGAATCCACCCGAACGCGTTCGGGCATTCCGTCTACGCGTCCGTGTTCTACCGGGCCATGCGAGACTTCTACGGATGGCCTGATGACGTCCGGGAACCGTGCGGCCTGTGGGGGCACCGGATCAACGTCTACGGTCCGCCGAACCACACACCTTGCACGGCCATGTCATGATCAAAGGTGGGTCGAAAACAGTCGCCTTCCTGGGCGTCACGGCCATGGCGATCATATGGGAACTGGCGGCGTCGTTCGATTCGGATCCGTCCACCTATCCGTGGACAGATCTGATCGTCGAATACGTGCCGGCTGAGGTAACGATCGCGGTGATCGGCGCCCTTACCCTGTGGCTACCAGCCCATTTCGGAATCCGATACTGGCGCAAAAAACGTGATGGTGGCCATGATCAGGGATGAGCTAGGCGAATTGGCGTACAGCGCCTACGTCGCCGAACACGATGCCGGTGCCGACGCCGGTTGGGGTATGCCGCGCTGGACCCACCTGCCAGAGCGTGACCAGCGTGCGTGGGCAGCCGCGTCACGTGCGGTCGCGGGGCGGACGACAGCCGTGTTCGAGATAGAGGCGATATCGTCGCCGTCCGGCATATGTGGGTGTGAACACCACCTGATGTTCCACGATATCGAGGAACGTGATACCGGGCTGGTTTGCTGTGTCAGTGGGTGCCGGTGTGGCAAGGAGGTGGTAGGTGATGAGAACGCAAAGGATCACTCTCCGACCGGGTCCTAGCCGAACATCTGTCATCGGCGTTGCCATCACCGTGTTGTCTATGGTGTTGTTCGGCCTAGCGGTGGCCTCTAACAACTGGATGTCGACGAACAACTCCGCACAGCACACAGCGCCTACGTCCTGCCTTGGTGAGGTGCACGACGAAAACGTCAGCGTTGACTGCCACGACCCGTCCGCTATATACGCGGTTCTCGGGGCTGTGGACCGTGTGTCAGAGGCCGGCTTCAACGCCGATTGGCGCGCCATATGCTTCAACTGGCCGCAGGCTACGGTGGCTTTCTGGCGTGAGTACGCATGGTCTGAGATCGGTACGTCCGCGAGCGGCATTGGTGAGGTCACGTGCGCTGTGGAGGTGTCGCGATATGGCCGCGAACGGCCTTGGTGAGGACGACGGCCGTGTTCGGGGTAGAGGCGATATCGGCGCCGTGTGGATACGGGTGTGGCAAGGAGGCAACTGGTGAAGTGCCGATGGTGTAGGACGAATCATCGCGGTGACCTGTTGTGTTCGTCTGCGAAAAAGATCCTTAATGCCCTGTACGCGCGGGGGATGGAGGGCGACATGCCGACCATCCAATTCCCGGAGCCGCTGGAACCCGACCGGCTTGGCCTGGGCCTTACCGCTGATGACCGGCTGGTCAGCCAACTGGTCGTCAATGCGGCGTCGGTCACGGTGGCCGACGCCCCGCACCCGGCGCTGATCTTCACGGGCAGGGATCCATACGGTCGCACACTCCCCCGATGGTTCTACGTTGGCGATGACAGAGAGATGGTCCGGTTGGTGGCCCTGGTGTCAGACATGGCGGATATGGCCATCCGTGCCACCAACGGCCAGCGCGGGTGATGGTCGGGACCACCCACCCGGTTAGTCACGACGTGTAACATATTGCTGGCAACAGTGACCAGCCGTGGACCCCGATCATCCGTGCTGGGGGCCCACTGCCGTGTGTGCCCGACTCCTCCCTCACAACGACCGGCGCCTGACCCGATTGCCTGCGTCGGGTGCCGGTGTCTACCGGGTGATGGTCGCCGTGATGGAGGCGACAGCGGCGGAACTGGCCCAGGTCTGTAGCGCTGGTGTGACCCTGGTCAGCTCGAATTCTCCGCCCGTCGGGAACCGGTACCCGTAGGGCGTGATGTGGATGAGGCGTTTGCTGAACGGCCCGAACAGGGGGGCGCCCCCGTAGGTGGGGCAGTCGCCTAGGACGTGGGTGAGCCATCCTAGGCCGACCGCTAGCGCCAGGAACCACATCGCTGGTGCCGTGACCCAGGACAACCAGCCCAGGATGGCGCCTATGGCTACTGCGGTCGCTGCCCAGTGGGTTGCGCCCCGGTGCCCGCACACGCGGTTGATCAGCGCGGGTAGGCCCGGTATCACGCGGTCCAGGGTGTGTGCCGGTCCGCTGTCCGGATGGTCGACGTCCGGCCACGCGGCTGCCGCGCCGCATACCCACGCGCCGAGGATCGCGGCGGGACGCGTCATGCCGATGCCGGACAGCTGGGTGACCGTGTCGACGGTTACCCACATCGCGAACCCCGAAACCCGGTGGTTGTGGTTCATCATGATGGTGGGCCTCCCACCGCCTTATGATGGTGGTCCGGTGGGTCGTTCCCCGTGCCGCCGGAATCGGGGTGGTCGGGGTCGACGTCGGCCACCCCACCACTATCAGTGACGTGGTGTGGGTCGACTATCCCGGTTGATTCATCGTCCGCATCGGGTATCGACATCCGGTTGTGCGCCCCGCTACCGGGCATTCGTTGGATTCCGGTGATGAGGTCGCGGCGTAGGTACCGGAGTGCGTCACGGCCGCTGTAGCGCGGCAGTGCCACCACGTGGTACTTGTTGATCATCCCCCGTACGGTCCGCCGTCGCAGGCCCGTTTCCCTCACGATGTCGGCGATGGTGACGATGGGTTTCCCCGCTACGTTGTCGGCGATGGCCGACCACCCTGGTGGGTTTTTCTCTGCCATGTTGCTCTCCGCGTCGTATGGTATGCATCCACGATTTAGAATACGCCATCATGGCGTTCCCTAATGGGGCCGTCCCCGTGGAAAACGTCACACGCTGTGGGTATCCTCAACGTATGGCGGAGATGACGGAACAGGATCGCAGGCTGAGGACCCTCTACAACGCGGTAGTTTCCGCCGTCACGGTCGGCCGCGTCAGCGCGGACGACGTTCAGGCCACGGTTCAGGCGGCGTTCGAGGCGGCCGACCGTGAGACGCGGTTGGTGTCGGCGATGTCTGACCGGCTGCCGACCCTCGGCCACGTCTGATCTATCTCCGCTCACAGCGATAGGGCGCCTCACCAAGAGTCATTTGGTGAGGCGCCCTATCGCTGCTGATGTTACACAACAGGCTTGTAGTAGTAGTTGGCATCCCCATCAGGATGCTCAATATCCCCGCGTCTCACCATGTCGCCCAAAACATGGAATAGGTTTCCGCGCGAAAACCTGATCTGTTCCTCGGACAGCCAGGTCTCGATCTCGCCGGCCCTCATCCCGTTCGGGTAGAGGTCGCGTAGCCGGCCCTCCACCCGTTCACGCAGTGTGATACCCGACGTCGGCGGTACGACGATGTCCGATGGGATCTCCGGGTTCACCCCGATCGTGGTTCCGGACGTCTGGCCGACCTGCGGTATCACAGGGTCGGGGGCGGAGGCGAGGAACCTGTCTCCTGTGGTCATCGCCTGAAACGCTGCGTCGACCGCGCCCTGATCAGTCCCTGTCGCCGTGGTGCCGGACGGCCGTTTCCCGCTGGCCGGCCTCCCCGCGCCTTTCCCGCCCGTGAGCTTTCCCAATTTGTCTACTTTACTCAGGAATGATGCGGTGGAGTCGGGGACCACATCACCCCCCAACGTCGTCATCGCGCGCTGGGCCCGCTCCACACTGCTGGTGGGCGCGTCCGGATCGTCGCCCCGTTCGATGGCGGCCATCCGGTCGGCGCGGCGCTTGTGCCTGTTGGCGTAGGCCATGCCAGCGACCACGTCATCCATGACCGGGTGCGCGCACAAATCGGGATAGTTGTCCGGATCCTTTCCATTAAAGACGTCCACTAGTTTCACGTTCGCACAGATCCTCTGTGCCGCCTCATCCAGCTCCGGACGGTGCACGGAACAGGCGATCGCGTGCCGGTCGATGAAGTCAGGGACAACATCAACCGACCCGCCGATGGTCGGGCGGTGGTCGGTCCCCGCGCGGAAAAGCCACGCGGACCCGATGGTCCGCAACTCCGTCCGCCCCGGGTTGCGGCCGAGGATGTGATCGGCCTCCCCCGGCTCGTCAAGCCGTAGACAGACGCGGATCGCGCACACGGCGCGTAGTCCTTTGTCCAGTAGATCGGCGGTTCCCCGGAGAACGGACATGATCACCCGTAGCCCCTGCTCCCTGCCGATCTGTGCTAGGGAACTGATCTGAGAGCAGACGATCTGTCCGAGGACACCGGCGGCCTTACGTACCTCCCCACCCTCATCCGTGATCACGACGATCGCCGGTTTGGTGGCGCTGACAGGCAGGGTGTTGCTGTTGGCCTCCCTGCGCAGGCGCACCGACTCACGGTCCGTTTTCCGGGACTTCGCAATGGCCTTCGCGCAGGCCATGATCACCGCTGATTCGCGCTCCGTGTCGCCCAGCCAATCGACGATCGGCCGATCGGCGTCGCCGCGCTCGAACGGGGCGTTCCAGGGGGCGCCGAGGCCTCCGCCGTTGAAGTCGACGACCCAGATCAGGACGTCCGTACAGCGGGCCAGATAGGCGATGACCCTGTTCAGGAGCGTGGTCTTACCCGATCCGGTCGTACCGCCGATGATCATGCAGGAGATCCGCAGGCAGACCTCAAACCATCCCCCACGCGGAGAGCGGATGAGGGGGAAGGAATCCATGATCGAAGCCGGTGTTGTCGGCTCGCACAGCTCAACCCGGTCCTGTAGGCAGTCGCGGAGCATTACCCGCACGATCGCCTGACACTGGTACTCACTGTTCGTCACGGTGACGATGCACCCTTGTTTCAGGTGCATGACCGGCGCTGACGCGATCCGGTCACAGTAATCCGACAGGTCCCTGACCGTCATACTCTCCGGCAGGGCGACATGGATGTCCATGCCGTCCGCCTCAACGTCCCACGGCGTGATGTCCGTGACCGTCACCGGCTGCTTGGTCAGACGCCGCAGAAGGGCCTGGATGTCCTCCTCACGCTTGGTACGCCCCGGGGGAAGATCTGTGGTATCCGCCGTCACCTCCGGTTTGGTCGCCGGTAGGTAGGTCATGGGCACGGTCATCCCGGCGGCCCCGATCACCAGAACCATGACAGCGACAGGCGTGATACCCGCGTACGCGGCTACCGTCGCCCACCCGCTACCGGCGACGACGCAAACAATCTGGCAGACGGACATGGCCCGGGGGCGGCCAGCGACGACCGCCCCCACCGCGACGAACGCGGACATGACGACGCCGGACGCGATGGGTAGGTACCCCGGGATTCCCGGTACCGTCCGGCAGACCAACGCGACTGCCAACGCGCCAAGGACACCGGACGCAGACCACCAGATCCGTGGCGCCGGTTGGTCATTCGTCTTCATCAGGTCCTCCGCTTCTCGTCCGGACCTCAGGTGTCCTGTTCACCGGCAGCGACGTCGGCCTGTTTCTCCTGGGCGCGGCTCCCGCGCTCGCCGTCGAACCGGGCCTGATCGGTTTCATGCTCCCGCCGGTACAGCGGGTACAGGGCTTCGGCCGCGTCGGCTGCCCGCGCGACTCCGGCGGACACCTCGGGCAGCCGGTTCAGTGTTGCCTCGATATCCCGGATCGCCGATGTGATAACGGTTGAGGCCGGTAGCTCGTCCTCCCCGATGCTGGCAACCTTGTTCAGGGCGCCGATGATGTTCCGTACGTTGTCCTCTTCCCTCTTCAGCCGTGCCGCAGCTTCGCCGATGATCCGGGGGATGTCAGGAAGAACCTTGTTTCCCCAGTTGAAAAGGCTGGGCTCACCGGGATTGATGTCACCTGGCATGGTTCCTCCTTCTTGCTGCGATCCGGGGTCGGCCGGATCGGAATTGCGGTGTCGTGGTTCATCCGGTTTGCTGCCGCCGGTACCACCGGGGCCGGTACCACCGGGGCCGGTACCCCTGCCGCCGGTACCACCGGGGCCGGTACCACTGGGGCCGGTACCACCGGGGCCGGTACCCCTGCCGCCGGTACCACTGGGGCCGGTACCCCTGCCGCCGGTACCACCGGGGCCGGTACCCCTGCCGCCGGTACCACCGGGGCCGGTACCCCTGCCGCCGGTACCACCGGGGCCGGTACCACCGGGGCCGGTACCACTGGGGCCGGTACCACTGGGGCCGGTACCCCTGCCGCCGGTACCACCGGGGCCGGGTTGTTTCTTTCCGAATGGCCAGCGTGGCCGACCGGTCCCGGTGTTCCCGGGTCGGTTTCCACCGGTCGGACCCCCACCGGTACCGGTCGGACCGCCACCAGATCCACCCGGTCGGCCTCCTCCTGTCGGCCTTCCGCCGGTACCTCCTGGCGTCTTTCCGAATGGCCAGCGTGGCCGACCGGTCCCGGTGTTC
>Ga0316605_10000279_pt1 | contig 42511 bp, 43 predicted proteins | sample OWC_soil_day20_n_FD_207666 | JGI IMG/M metagenome (GOLD analysis project Ga0316605, IMG submission 207666) | Wetland soil microbial communities from Old Woman Creek delta, Ohio, United States - OWC_soil_day20_noCT | ecosystem: Environmental > Terrestrial > Soil > Wetlands | place: USA: Ohio...
ATGGCGCGCTGGGCCAGTACATCCGGATCGTCGAGATCGAAACCGAACAGCTGTACGCGCCCGGCCTGCGGCCGGTGCAAGCCGAGCATCTCGCGCAACAAGGTGGTTTTGCCGCTGCCGGAACCACCGAGCAGCCCGAGAATCTGGCCGGCCTCGACGGTCAGATCGAGGTCGCGATGAATATCGACGCCGGCGAAGACCGTGCGAATCCCTTTGAGTGCGACGACCGGGACTTGACTCATGCTCACGGCACCCCGATCTGCCGGGTGAGGATGGCAAAGATGGCGTCAATGACGATGACCGTGGTGATTGCCGTCACCACCGAACGCGTGGTGCTGGCCGACAGGCTCTCGGTATTGGGCTTGGAGCGCAGGCCGAAATGGCAGGCGATCAGCGCAATGGCAAAACCGAAAGCCACTCCCTTGCCCAGACCGATGTAGAGATTGGCCACCGGCACCGCGCGCGGCAGGTTGTCGAGAAAATAGGCGAAGGACAAATCCAGTTGCAGCATGGCCGCCACCATCCCGCCACACAAGGCCACCGCCGATGCCCACAGGACCAGCAATGGCATCGCTACGGTCAACCCGGCAATCTTCGGCAAAACCACACGCACCGTTTGGGAGATACCCATCGTCGACAGGGCATCGATTTCCTCGGTCAGCCGCATGACACCGATCTGCGCGGTCATCGCCGAACCGGAACGCCCGGCCACCAGCACGGCGACCAGCACCGGGCCAAGTTCGCGAATGATGGAAATGCCCAGGATATTGACGATGAACAGGTCGGCACCGAAGCTCCTCAGTTGCAGGGCGGACAGATAACTGATGGTGACCCCGATCAGGAAGCCGACCATGGCCGTCACCGGCAAAGCCATCGCCCCCGACTTGTAGACATTGGCGGCGAACTCCTTCCACGGCGCATCGCCGGGATGGCGCAGGAGGTGGCCGACATCGAGCAGCAGCTGCCCGAACAACGCCACCAAACCACGCAGGTTGCCCAGGAAGCGCAGCACCAGATGTCCGATCGTTTCCAGCCAGTTCAACCGGAAGGATGGGCGGTCGCTTGCCACAGGCAAGGTAGCCACCCGTTGCAAGGTTTGCCGATGAATATCGGCGACAAGCAGATCAGCCGGCCATTGCCCTCCCCAGGCACGCCAGAGCAGCGTTGCCGCCGCACTGTCCAACTGATCGAGCGCCGACAAATCCCAGGCCAGGCGAGGGTCACCGGCCGCCAGCTCCAGTTCGAGCTGCAAGCCCGGCAAGCGGGGCAGCATGGCCGCCAGGGTCCACCGGCCGAGCAGCACTATCTTCCCCGGCTCGAGCTGCAAGCTGGGGGGGACGCTCACTCGCCTTTCCTCAGGGGTTTTGACTTGACCACGTAGTCACGTCCGACCTGTTTCCACACATTGGCCTCTTCGCCGAGCGCTGCTGCCGTCCACGGATTGGCCGCCAGCCAGTCGGCCGGCAGTTCGAGCTGGAAACCCGTGCCAGACAGCCTGACCCGCCAGGCTGGCAAGGCCCGGTCGTCGCGCGTCCGATGCAGCAGGACGGCCAGGCGCAAACAAAAAACCAGCCGCCAAGTGCTGTCGACCGCAGGAATGGCGCTGAGCTTTTCCAGCTTGCCGCGGTGACCGAGCACCAGCATGGCCAGACGCGCCTGGTCCTTCTTGGAAAACCCCGGCATGTCGGCATAGGTCAGGATATAGGCGCCATGCTTGTGGTAGGCGTTATGCGCCACCGAAATACCGATTTCGTGCAGGCGGGTGGCCCAAGACAGGAACTGCACATCCCCCTCGTCCGGCAAGCCGTCGGCAAGTTGGGTCAGCGCCGACAGTGCGGTGGCCTCCACCCGTTCGACCTGATCCGCTTCGACCTGATAGCGCCGCCGAAACTGGGCCACCGTCGAATCACGCATGTCGTGATGGTGGAAGCGGCCCAGCAGATCGTAGAGCACTCCCAGGCGCAGGGCGCCTTCGGCATAGGTCATCCGTTCAAGTCCCAACTCCTCGAAAATCGCCGACATGATGGCCACGCCACCCGGCAACACCGGCAAACGGTCGCTGCGCACGCCGGGCAAATCCAGCGCCTCGGCCGAACCAGCCTTGACCAGCAGGGTGCACAACTTGTCCAGCCCATCGCGGGTGATCCCGGTTTCGCCATTCGGGTTGAGGCCGTTCAGTTCCAGCACATCGGCAATGGCCCGCGCCGATCCAGATGAACCAACCGCTTCCTTCCAGCCCAGACGCTGGTAGTCGTGGGCGATCAGCTCGATTTCCTTGGCCGCCGCCACCTGGGCTTCACGCAGGCGCTTGCGGTCGATCTTGCGATCCGGGAAAAAGCGCAGGGTATAGCTGACGCAGCCCATGTACAGGGATTCCATCAACTGCGGCTCATGCCGCTTGCCGATGATGAACTCGGTTGAACCGCCGCCGATGTCGACAACCAGCCGCTTGTGGGCCGCCATCGGCAGGGAATGCGAAGCACCGATATAGATCAGGCGCGCCTCTTCCCGCCCGGCGATGATTTCGATAGGAAAGCCGAGCGCCTCCTCGGCCTGCGGCAAAAATTCGGCCGCATTTTTGGCGACGCGCAAGGCATTGGTCGCCACTGCCCGCACGGCACCGACATCCAGGCCGCCCAGTCGTTCGCCAAAGCGGCGCAGGGCCTCCAGCGCCCGCGCCTGCGACGGCGCATCCAAGCGCTTGTCAGCAGTCAGGCCGGAAGCCAGACGCACCGGTTCCTTCAGGGAGTCCAGCGGGTAAATCTGGTCATCCACCACCCGTCCGACCTGCAGACGGAAACTGTTGGAACCAAGATCGACCGCAGCGACAGTTTCGTAAATCATTAGCGAGAAAAACCCGGAATGGTAGGACTGGCCAGCATTCTAACACCCAGCCCCGGCCCGGATTCTTACAGGACAGCCGTAAAAAAGCCCGCCGGCTTGCACCGGCGGGCTTGCGATCAAAAACGCTGGCGATTAACTGGCCAGGGCGTTCTTGATTTGCTCCAAAGTGGACGGATCATCGATAGTCGTCAGATCACCCGGATCACGGCCTTCGGCCAGCGCCTGCAGTGAACGACGCAGCATCTTGCCGGACCGGGTCTTCGGCAAACCGGTGACGAAGTGCACGCGAGCCGGACGACCAATCGCACCCAGAATGCCGTCGACCGTAGCGAACACTTCCTTCTCCAGCGCCTTGACCAGCTCGGGTGTAGCAACCTTCGAGGCATCCTTGACGACGGCAAACGCCATCGGCACCTGGCCCTTGAGCTTGTCCTCGACGCCGACCACGGCCACTTCGGCAATTGCCGCGTGGTTCTGGATAGCCTCCTCGATTTCACGGGTACCCAGACGGTGACCGGCGACGTTGATCACGTCATCGGTACGGCCGAGAATGGTGAAGTAACCGTCGTCATCCTTGATTGCCCAGTCATAGGACGAATAAACCAGCGGCTCCTTGAACAGCGTGAAATAGGTCGACACGAAACGGTCGTCCTGACCCCAGACGGTGCTCAAACAGCCGGGCGGCAGCGGTGGAATGACCGCGGCGATGCCCTTCTCGTTAGCCGCGCACTCGGAACCGTCCTCGCGGAAGATCTTCAGGTTGTAGCCATAGACCGGGAAAGAGGGCGAGCCGTACTTGATCGGCGTGTTTTCGACACCCGGCAAGGCAGCCAGCATCGGCCAGCCGGTTTCGGTCTGCCAGTAGTTGTCGATAACCGGCTTCTGCAGCTCGTTCATGAACCACTCGTGGGTCGGCTGGTCGAGCGGCTCGCCGGCCATGAAGACATGCTTCAGGGACGACAGGTCGTACTTGTGCATGTAGGCCGGATCCTGCTTCTTCAGCACGCGCGCCGCAGTCGGCGCCGAGAACATGACGGTGACCTTGTACTTCTCGACAATCTGCCACCAGATGCCCGGATCGGGGCGCAACGGAGTGCCTTCGTACATCACAGTGGCCATGCCGGCGATCAGCGGACCGTAGATGATGTAGGAGTGACCGACCACCCAACCAATGTCCGAGGTGGAGAAATAGGTCTCGCCCTCGCCGCCGCAGTAGATATGCTTCATCGACGAAGCCAGCGCCACGGCGTAGCCGCCGGTATCGCGCTGCACACCCTTCGGCTTGCCGGTAGTGCCCGAGGTATAGAGGATGTAGGATGGTTCGGAAGACTCCATCCACTCGCACGGTACCTGGGCATCCATGAACTGGGCGCGCAACGTTGCATAGTCGACATCGCGACCGGCGACCTTGTTGAATTCCTTGTCCAGACCACGGTCAACCATCAGCACCTTGGCCGGCTTGTGCTCGGCCAGTTCGATTGCTTCGTCGAGCAGGTGCTTGTAGGGGACGGCCTTGCCGCCGCGCATGCCGGCGTCCGACGAAACAATCAGGGTCGGCTTGGCGTCGTCGATGCGGGTGGCGAGCGAGCCGGAAGCGAAACCGCCGAACACCACCGAGTGGATGGCGCCGATGCGGGTAGCAGCCAGGATGGCGAAGGTCGCCTGAGCGATCATCGGCATGTAGATCAGCACGCGATCGCCGCGCTTGACGCCGAGGCTCTGGTAAATCGCCGCCATGCGCTCGATTTCGCGCTGCAATTCGGCAAAGCTGTAGACCGTTTCCTCGTTGGTTTCGGTCGACACGAAGATCAGCGCACGGTCGTTCGGTCGCTTGGCTGCGTGGCGGTCAACCGCGTTGTAGCAGAGGTTGGTCTTGCCACCGACGAACCACTTGGCAAACGGTGGGCGGGAAAAATCGCACACCTGGGTGAACGGTTCCTTCCAGTCGATCAGCTTGGCCTGTTCCGTCCAGAACTCGTCCGGCTTTTCGATGGAATACTGGTGAAACTCCTTGTACGTCGCCATAAAACTCCCTCTAGCTAGGTTTTCCTGCACTACAAAATATAAAGCCGGCTACTTATTGCTTTTTTACCAGCTCGCTCAAGCGGTGTTCGATTTCTGCCAGCGGCAGACTCAACCCCAATTCCTGATCCATCAATCGCAACAACGGCGCGATCTGCTGCCCCAATTCGCCCAGATGCGGCAATACCGCGTCACGCCGATTGGCTGCCAGCAGCTCCAGCGCGTGGGTCAGCGACAAGCGGCGAACCGCAGCGGCACCCTGCCCACCGCTGACAATCCGGTTGCCACCGGCCTGCATGGCTTCTTTCATGCGCAGGCCGGCCAGTTCGAGCAAACCGCCCGCCGAGGTCACCCGGTCGCCCGGCACACTGGCCACGCCGATGCTGACCGTCAACGACAGGGGCTGCCCCTGCACCGCGACATGCGCCACCTCGACCGCCTCGCGGACCCGCTCGGCGAAGGAGGCGCACAAAGCCGGCGAAGTGCCCGGCGAGACGATGGCAAACTGCCCCGCCCCGAAATGGCCGAGACTGTCTTCCTGGCGAATCTTTCCGCCCAGCATCTTGGCAAAGCGCAGGGCGACTTGGGCGGCCGCATCGTGACCCAGCTTCTTGCCCAACGCCTCGAAAGCATCGAAACCGAGCACCATGACGCTGGCCTCGCCGTCATGGCGGGCCGCATGGGAAAGCGCCTGGGCTGCCTGCAACTCAAGATACTTCATCGTAAACAGGCCACTGGCCGGGTCCTGCACCAAGCGCTCACGCTCGGAATCCAGCGTCGAGCGGGCATCCGACAAGGCGAGCAGATGATTGAGGCGGGTCAGCACTTCGCTGCTGCCGGCCCCTTTGGTCAGAAAATCAGAAACCCCGAGTTTTCTGGCCCGCAACCGGTCTTCCTCGGTTTCCTCGCCCGAAACCAGAATGAAAGGCAGTTCCTGCAAACGGCGCAAACGCGAGGTGCGCACCTTTTCGAGCAACTGGTAGCCGTTGAGTTTGGGCATTTGCAGGTCGGAAATCACCGCCTTGATCGAATGATCGAGGACGAGGGCCTGCCAGGCGGCCTCCCCGTCGCTTTCCTCGCGCACCTCGTACTGGCCCTGCAGGTGCTTGACCAGCACCACCCGCACCATACGCGAGTCGTCGACGACGAGGACGCGGGGCAAGGTGCTCATCTCAGGCCTCACCGATGGCGACGACGACGCGCCCCTTGGCCCGTCCGGCAATGTATTCGGCAAAGGTCGCCGGCAATTCATCGAATGGAATCCGACGAGCCATCGTCGCCAGATGCGGCGGCCGCAGATCGGTGGCCAGGCGTCGCCAGACTTCGCTGCGATACGGTTCGCGGATATATCCCGAGTCGATGCCAAGCAGGCTGACACCGCGCAGGATGAACGGCGCCACCGTGGTATTGAGCGACATGCTGGCGGCCAGTCCGATACTGGCGATGGTGCCGCCCTGCAACATTGTACTGGCGATCCAGGCCAGAACATCGCCCCCCAGATTGTCCACCGCCCCGGCCCAGCGCCCCTTGTCGAGCGGGCGAATTTTTGCGAGATCCAGACTACTGCGCAGCATCACCTCGGCGGCACCAAGGCTGCGCAGATAATCAGCCTCGGCCTCCTTGCCGGTCAGCGCCACAACGTGATAACCGGAACTGGCTAGCATATCGACTGCCAGACTGCCGACCCCGCCGGTGGCGCCGGTAACGATGATCGGCCCCTTGGCCGGAGTCAGGTGGTTCTCTTCCATGCGCACGATGGCCAGGGCCGCGGTAAACCCGGCAGTTCCCAGTGCCATCGCTTCGAACAGGGAAAGCCCGGCCGGCAAGGGCACCACCCAGTCGCCTGGCACACGGGCTATTTCGGCATAGCCGCCATGATGCGCGACGCCGATATCGAAGCTGGTGGCAATCACCGGATCGCCCGCCTTGAAGCGAGCATCAGCGCTTTCGACGACAGTGCCGGAAAGGTCGATGCCGCCGACACAGGGGAAACGCCGGATGATCTTGCCGGCGCCGGTAGCAGCCAAGGCATCCTTGTAATTGACACTTGAATAGGCAACACGAATGGTGACCTCGCCAGCATCGAGGCAAACGGGATCGAGCCGGGTGAAGCCACTGCTCACCTTGCCATCGACCTCCTCAATCAGCAGTGCCTTGAAGGAATCCATTGATCTTCTCTCTCCATTTCAGGGAAATTGTATTCATAATTACGGATTATGAACATAGTTTCGGCGGGCGTTTTTGTTCGCCCCTATCGTTACAAAGGCTTTACACGCAATCGTTTTTCGCCTAAATTCGGCGACTATGCAAAATGTCCTAGGCGCCCTCCTGCTGTCTGCACTGTTCATCCTTAACGGCCCCGCCGCCAATGCCACCGAACAGCAACGCAAGCCCGAAGAACAACTATCCTTTCTTGAACGTTACACCAACGCCGCCCAGGATGTCATCCTGCAAGGCCTGAAACTGGTTGGTGTGCGTTATCGCTGGGGCGGCAACGACGAAGATAGCGGCCTCGACTGCAGCGGCTTCGTCCGCCTAGTGTTCAAGGACAGCGTCGGCGAATCCCTGCCGCGCACCGCCCGCGAAATGAGCGAAGTTGGCCAGCAGGTGGATACCAGCCAACTGAAGCCGGGCGATCTGGTCTTCTTCAATACGATGCGGCGCGCCTTCTCGCATGTCGGCATTTATCTGGGCGACAATCATTTCATGCACGCTCCCCGCGCCGGCGCCGAAGTTCGTGTCGAAAGCATGGAAAGCAGCTACTGGATGAAACGTTACAACGGTGCCCGCCGTATCATCGACGGCAACTGACAACCATGCGGCGAATCAGCCGCATTTTTTTCATTTCCGTTCGATAATCGTTCTCATTTACAAGCTTTATGCAGACCGTTAAACTGCACGCATTCTCATTCATCTCATGGAGTTTGCCGCATGAAGCTGACCGCCTCCCTTATCGCCAGCACCCTCATTGCCATTGCCGGTCCGGCCCAGGCCGAGGAACTGAACCTCTACTCCGCCCGGCACTACCAGACGGACGAGGCGCTCTATGCCAACTTCACCAAGCAAACCGGCATCAAGATCAACCGCATCGAAGGCAAAGAAGACGAACTGCTTGAGCGGATCAAGAATGAGGGTGCCAACAGCCCGGCCGACATTTTCCTGACCGTCGATGCCGCTCGCCTGGCCAAGGCCCACGAACTCGGCCTGTTCGCCCCGGTCACCTCGAAAACGCTGGAGAGCCGCATCCCGGCCCACCTGCGCACCGAAGACTGGTTTACCTTCTCGACCCGGGCCCGCGTCATCGTTTATAACAAGGCCAACGTCAAGGCCGCCGACGTGCAGAACTACGACGATCTGGCCGATCCCAAGCTGAAGGGCAAGCTGTGCACCCGCTCGGGCTCCCATCCCTACAACCTGTCCTTGATGGCCTCGGTCATTGCCCACCAGGGCGAAGCCAGGGCGGAAGCGCTGGCCAGGGGCATGGTCGCCAACTTCGCCCGCGCCCCCAAGGGTGGTGATACCGACCAGATCAAGGCAGTGGCCGCCGGCGAATGCGGGGTGACCATCTCCAACACCTACTATGTAGCCCGCCTGATGCGGTCGACCAAGCCGGAAGACCAAAAAATCATGGAGCAGGTCGGCATCATCTGGCCGAACCAGAACAGTACCGGCGCCCATATCAACGTTTCCGGCGGCGGCATGCTGAAGACCGCGCCGCACAAGGCCGCCGCCGTCAAGTTCCTGGAATACCTGGCCTCCGACGATGCCCAGCGCTACTTTGCCGACGGCAACAACGAATGGCCGGTAGTCGACGGTCTCAAAGTGGCCAACCCGGCACTCGATACCCTTGGCAAGTTCAAGGCTGACAAGTTGCCGGTCAAGAACCTGGCCATGTATCAGACCAAGGCCCAGATCATCTACGACCGCGCCGGCTACAAATAAGCCCCCCTCCCCTCGCAACAACGGGGGGAGATCGCATAAACTTTGCCAATTACTTGTTCGGCTTTGACAGTCATATGGCAATACACGGCATTCCGCCCAGCCCGCTGCTCGCCGCAGTGCGGGCGGGCAATCTCGAAGAGTTGGTCGCGGCACTCGATGCCGGGGCTCCGGTCGACGAGAAGGACATCCACGGCTACCCCGGCCTGCCGCTGCGTACGGCCTGTTTCGAAGGCCATCTGGTCATCATCGAGGAACTGATCCGCCGGGGCGCCGACGTCAACGCCAGCGCCGCCGACGGTCCGGGCATGCCGATCCGGCTGGCCATACGCGCCGGCCGGCAAGCCGTCGTCCAGTTGCTACTCGAACACGGGGCGCAACTGCCGAGCGGCATCAGCCTGGAAAACCAGAGTGCACTGCCCCCCAAGCCGCCCCCCGAAGCGCACACCTGGCTCGACGAAAAGCCGGTCAGCATGGCGCCGGTGGAAAATCTGATTCCGGCTATCGAAGAAGTGGAAATAACTGCCAGCTACGGCGTGGACACCAACGTCCTGGCCATGGACTTGCTGCGCCTGGAAGAAGAAAACTCCCCATCGCCCGCAGCCGCCGCACCGGCCAAGACGGGTTTCTGGAAAAGCCGCTCCGGCGGTTAGCCGCGGCGACTGGCGGCGATCTGCCGGGAGAGCAGGATCAGCGGCAGCAGGCCGACGGCGACGATGGCCAGCGCAGCGGTCGACGCTTCGGCCAGACGCTCGTCGGAAGCCAGCGTATAGGCCTGAGTGGCCAGCGTATCGAAATTGAACGGCCGCATGACCAGGGTGGCCGGCAACTCCTTCATCACATCGACGAAAACAAGCAGACCGGCGGTAAACAGGCTGCCGCGCAGCATCGGCGCATGCACCCGGCGTAGCGTTTCGCCCTGACCGAGACCGAGGCTACGCGCCGCATCGTCCATATTCGGCGTGATCTTAGCGAGGCTGGATTCGACCGTATGCAGGGCCACGGCCAGGAAGCGCACCAGATAGGCGTAGATCAGCGCGGCGATGCCGCCGGTCAGCAGCAGACCGGGATTGGCCCCGAACCACAGTTCCCACTGCCCGGCCAGCCAGTTGTCGAGGCGGGTCACCGGAATCAGCACGCCGACCGCGATAACCGCGCCGGGCACCGCATAACCGAGACCAACCAGGCGGTTCAGGGCGTTGGCAAAAGTCGTTTTCGACAAGCGGGCGCCGTAGCCGAGCAACAGGGCCAGCGCGACGCCAATGGCGGCGGTGACGCCGGCCAGCACGAAGCTGTTGCGCGACAGCAGCAGGAAACGGGCACCGAACTGGGCATCGCCCTCGGTCAAGGCCATTTTCAGCAGCAACACGGCCGGCAGCACGAAGCCCAGCAACAGCGGCAGCAGGCAGACGACGATGGCCGTGGCGGCAGCCAAGCCGGACAGCCGCGCCCCGGCCAGCGGCCGGTTGCGACCGGTGGTGTTGTGATAGCGGGCCCGGCCGCGCGAGGTGCGCTCGACCATCAGCAGGAACAGCACGAACCCGAGCAGCATGGCGGCCAGTTGGGCGGCAGCGACCCGGTCACCGAGCGAGAACCAGGCGCGGTAAATGCCGGTGGTGAAGGTGTTGACCGCGAAATAGGCCACCGTACCGTAATCGGCCAGGGTTTCCATCAGGGCCAGCGCGATGCCGGCAGCAATGGCCGGCCGGGCCAGCGGCAACGACACGGCGAAAAAGGCGCGCCACGGCCCCATGCCCAGCGTGCGCGCCGCTTCCAGCATGCCGCTGGCGCGTTCGAGAAAGGCGGCGCGGGCGAGCAGATAGACGTAGGGATAGAGCACGCAGACGAACATCAGGATGGCGCCGGGCAGCGTGCGGATATCGGGAAACCAGTAGTCGCCGTAGGCCCAGCCGAAAGTCTCGCGCAAGGCCGTCTGCACCGGACCAACGAATTGCAGGAAATCGGTATAGACATAGGCCATGACGTAGGCCGGCATGGCCAGCGGCAACACCATGGCCCACTCGAACACGCGGCGGCCGGGGAATTCGTGCATCGCCGTCAGCCAGGCGGTGGCCACACCGAGCAGGCCGACGCCGCAACCGACACCGAGGCACAGCCACAGCGAATTGGTGATGTATTCCGGCAACACCGTCTGTGCCAGATGCGACCACGTCGCACTGGTGCCGCCGACAAACAGGTTGAGCCCGACACTGGCGACCGGCAGACCGGCCAACAGGGCGACGATGACGGCAATGACGAGAAGTGGAGAGTAGCGGTGGGCAGGCATGGGCAGTGGCCGGCAATTATAATCGCGCCGACGCAAAAGCCCACTAACGATGCGGGTTTTGCCGGGACTAACCCATCCCCGAGCGCAGCACCCCACGCATTCCAACCGCCCCGCTGGTGCTTACGGTCGACGGCGAAAAATCACCGATTCCCCTCGTCGACCGCAACCGCCCCAGTGCGGCAACGACGCCGCCGCAGACGGCGCGCGAACTCAATGCTTGGCGCGGTGATCGAAGGCCGAGGCGTAAAAGCCGTAGCCGTCATCCGGCACGCTATCCTCCCCGGCCTTGGCCAGCGCCGCCCGGTCGACTTTCTTATCCCAGTAAATCAGGCGACCGCGCCGCTGCTCCTCGGCCACCTCCGGATGCTCCTCGACAAAGCGGTCGATAAAACGTGTGAAGTCGGAAACAAAGCCGCGATCCATCTTGCCGGGCGCCTCACCCGCCCACTTGTCGCGGCACCATTTGCTGAAGGCACTGGCCATGACGAACTCCTTTCGGCGGCCTATTCAGGCCGCTCCGTGTTTGCGCCACTGCTCGAAGCGTTCGATCAGATGACCGCGCTCCTGCGCGGTCCACGCCGCCACCACGGCGACGACCAGACCGACGACCACTGCATTGACGGTGAGCAGATACATCCCGCTATAGCCGAGCACCCACGGCGAAGCCATGGCCCACAGGCCGATCAGGAAATCCACCACCTCTTCCCAAGTCTCCGGCTTGGCCAGCGCACCGGCCGAAAACAACACCAGCGCGATACCTACTGCCAAGGCGTTATACAGCACCACTTCATCCACTTGCCCCTGCACCAACGCCCACGGCGCCATGGCAAACCACATTCCGGCGACCAACGTCGCCCAGTCCTGCCAACGTTTGTCCAACATGTCACACCTCGACTAACTCCATGATCCGAAGGGAAATTCCTTCTGGCCCTTAGAGTGCTGAAGGCCACCGCTTGTTCCGCCTTCCAGCACCCGCTCGCACTGCCCGGTAGCGCCGACAAACTGCTCAATGCGCCTTATAATCAGGCGCTATGGCACAACTTGAACTCAACGGCGTCATTCAGCGCTACGGCAAACAGACCATCGTCGATGGGGTGAACTTCTCGTTGGAGGCCGGCCAGATCGCCTGCCTGCTCGGTCCCTCCGGCTGCGGCAAGACCACGCTGCTGCGCTGCATCGCCGGTTTCGAGGACATCGCCGGCGGCGACATCCGCCTGCACGGCCAGGTGGTCAGCCGGGCCGGTCAGCGGATTTCCCCGGAAAAGCGGCGGATTGGCATGGTTTTCCAGGATTACGCGCTGTTCCCGCACCTCACCGTCGAGCAGAACGTCGCCTTCGGCCTTGGCCGCCAACCTGACCAGGACACCTCGCTGCGCGTCCGCCAGTTGCTGGCTACCGTCGGCCTGGCCGGCCAGGGCGACAAATTCCCGCACGAACTGTCCGGCGGCCAGCAGCAGCGCGTCGCCTTGGCCCGCGCCCTGGCACCGCGGCCGGAACTGATCCTGCTCGACGAGCCTTTCTCCAACCTCGATGTCGGCCTGCGCGAACGGCTGTCGGTCGAAGTGCGGGAAATCCTCAAGCGCGAGGGGTCGACCGCCATCATGGTCACCCACGACCAGCACGAGGCCTTCGCCATGGCCGACGAGATCGGCATCATGTACGAAGGCCGCATCCAGCAGTGGGACGTGCCCTACAACCTCTACCACCGGCCGGCCAACCGCTTCGTTGCCGATTTCATCGGCCAGGGTGTGCTGGTCGTCGGCACCGTCGGCGACCACAACAGTGTGCGCATGGAACTGGGCACGCTGATCTCCGATACCCCGGTCGAGTGCAACGAGACCTGCACCGACTGCGACAGTGGCTGCCGCGTCGACATCCTGCTACGCCCTGACGACATCGTGCACGACGACGCCAGCCCGGTGCAGGCCGAGGTGCTGCACAAGGCCTTCCGCGGCGCCGACATCCTGTACACCCTGCGTCTGGCCAGCGGCACCGAGGTGCTGTCGCTGGTTCCCTCGCACCACAACCACGCGCTCGGCGAGAAGATCGGCATCCGGCTCGATGCCGACCACGTCATCGCCTTCAAGAAGCATGAGGAATGTGACGACCCGGCCTGCGAAATCCGCCTGGAACAGCAGGCCAAGCCGATTACCTGGCAGAACGACGGCGCCCCGCGCTGAGCGCTGGCCTGGCACATGATTCCCTTTCTCGGCCCGTTCGACCCCTTTCCCCCGGTCGCCACGGCCCGCGAAGACATGGGCGGCCTGCTCGCGGTCGGCGGCGATCTCTCCCCGGATCGCCTGCTGCATGCCTATCGGCAAGGCATTTTCCCGTGGGGCACAGTGGAAGGGCATCCGCTCTGGTACAGCCCGGACCCGCGCATGGTGCTTTTTCCGGAGCGCTTCCGGCTGACCCGCTCGCTGCGGAAAACCCTGCGTTCCGGCCGTTTTGCCGTGCGCTTCGACCATGACTTCGCCGGCGTCATCGGCGCCTGCGCCGCCACGCCGCGTCCCGGCCAGGACGGCACCTGGATCACCCCGGACATGCGGGAAGCCTATATCCGGCTGCATGAACTCGGCTGGGCGCATTCGGTCGAAACCTATGTCGAAGGTGACTTGGTGGGCGGCCTTTACGGTCTGGCCATCGGTCGCATGTTCTATGGGGAATCGATGTTTGCGCGCCGCAGCGACGCCTCGAAGGTCGCCTTCGCACACCTGATCCGCTATCTCGCGGCCCACCAATTCGGCATGATCGACTGCCAAATGCGTACCGAACACCTCGCCTCACTGGGCGGCCATGAAATCGCGCGCCCGGAATTTTTAAGCCGTTTGCAGGCGTTGACCGCAGCAACCAGCCCACGCACGGCGTGGAGCATGGCCGGCCTCGACCTCGACTGGTAAACCATGGCCCTGCCCGACGACGCCGCGCTGCCCTTCTCGCTGCTCCAGTTCTACGCCACGGCGCCCTACCCGTGCAGCTATCTGCCGGAACGCATGGCCCGTTCGCAGGTGGCGACGCCGACCCATCTGATCAACAGCGAAATCTACAGCGCCCTGGTCCGCAACGGCTTCCGGCGCAGCGGCATCTTCACCTACCGGCCGCATTGCGACCAGTGCCGGGCCTGCGTGCCGGTCCGCCTGCCGGTCGCCGACCTGCACCCGGACCGCAGCCAGCGCCGTGCGCTGAAGCGCCATGCCAAGCTGGTCGCCCGCGAACTGCCGCTGGAATTCTTCGACGACCACTACGCGCTCTACAGCCGCTACCAGCAGGCCCGCCATCCCGGCGGCGGCATGGACGAGGACAGCCACGACCAGTACGCCCACTTCCTGCTGCAAAGCCGGGTCGATACCCGGCTGATCGAGTTCGTCGATGGCGACACGGTGCGCATGGTCAGCCTGATCGACGTGCTCGACGACGGCCTGTCCTCGGTCTACACCTTCTACGATCCAGACGTGCCGCAAGCCAGCTTCGGCACCTACAACGTGCTGTGGCAGGCGGCGCAATGCCAAGTACTCGACCTGCCCTACCTCTACCTCGGCTACTGGATTGCCGAAAGTCGCAAAATGGCCTACAAAGCAGCCTTTCGCCCCATCGAAGGCTACCGCGACGGCCAGTGGGGACCACTCATCCCCACCGACCCCAGCGCATGAAACTACGCCAACTCGTCCTGCTATTGCCGCCCCTGCTGCTGTCCGTCCCCCTCGCTGCCGGCGAACGCCTGGCCTACACCTGCGACAACGGTAGCCGCTTCGAGCTCGGTTTTTCGACCTCAACCGACGGTCGACCGCAAGCGACCCTCTATTTTTCCGACGACACGGTCACCCTGCCGCAAGTACCGGCCGCCGCCGGGGCCCTCTACCGGGCCGGCGACATTCGCCTGCACCATCAGGGCGACGAGGTACGCCTCGAAGACGACAAGGGCAACAGCCGCCTGTGCCGGCAAGGCGACACGCCACCGCTCACCAGCCTCCCCCCCGCCGCCCCGAGCAGTTTCATCGATATCGCCGGCAGCGTCGCCTACCGCACCCGCCAGGCCTTGCCGCCCGACGCCGTGCTGGTCGTGCGCATCGTCGACCGGAGCCGTGGCCTGACCCTGGCCGAACAACGCCTCGAACTGGCCGGCCAGCAAGTGCCGATCCCCTTCGCCGCCACCATCGACCGCGACCTGCTCGGCAAGAAATCCCGGGTGGTCGTCAACGCCCGCATCGAACGACGCGGCCGGCCGCTGTTCATCAGCGACAAGGCCTACCCGGCGCTGCGCGACGGTCAGCCGCAAGCCCTCGACATCCAGCTCAAACCGGTCAAGCATGGCAGCCCCCGTTAATCCCGGCCGCTGGCTGGTCGCCGCGCTGATCGCCGCCAGCACCCCGGTCATCGCCGACCAGGTCGTCTGCCATCTGAGCTACGGCGGTGCCACCCAGGTCGTCACCGCCCGCCCGGTCGCCTCGCCCTACACGGTGGCACCGGTCGCCATCGGCTCCTTCTTCCTGTTTCGCATCGTTTACCGCGACCAACCGGCCGACCTGGCCGGCATCAAGCTCTACACCTACGCCGCCCACGACAGCGGGCCGACCCTGATCCACCAGGCCAGCTACCCGCTGCCGGCGGCTGGCGGCGGCGATTACGGCTTCACCGGCCTCAACGCCGTATACGAACCGCTGCGCGACGGCGAATTGCATTACTGGTGCGAACGCCAAGCCGGGAGCGAAAAATGATCCGCCAACTCCGGGCGACCGCCGCCCTCGCCCTTCTGCTCGCCGGCCCGCTTCAGGCCGAGCCGGTCACGCTGATCTTCGCCGGCGACCTCATGCTCGACGACGGCCCCGGCCGCCTGATCGCCGCCGGCGGCGACCCGCTCGAACCGTTCTCGGCCCTGCTCAAAGAGGCCGACTACCGTATCGGCAACCTGGAATGCCCGATCGGCGAAGGCGGCCAGCCGCTGGCCAACAAGATCTACAGCTTCCGCGCCAAGCCGGAAGTCGTCCGCGTGCTGCACGGCCGCTTCGACGCCGTCGCCCTTGCCAACAATCATTCCGGCGACTACGGCCGCGAGGCCTTCCTCGAAACCCTGCACCACCTCGACCAGGCCGGCCTGGCCCGTGTCGGCGGCGGCCGCAATCTGGCCGAAGCCCACCAGCCGCTGTGGATCGACAAGAACGGCGTGAAGATCGCCGTCCTCGCCTACAACGAATTCAAGCCGCGCTCCTTCGAGGCCGGCGCCGACTGGCCGGGCATCGCCTGGAGCGAGGACGACCAGGTCATCGCCGACATCCGCGCCGCCAAAGCGGCCGGCGCCGACCACGTCATCCCCTTCATGCACTGGGGCTGGGAACGCGAAGCGACGCCCAGCCCGCGCCAGCAGCAACTGGCCCACCGGATGATCGACGAAGGCGTCGCCCTGGTCGTCGGCGGCCACCCGCACGTCACCCAGGGCGCCGAAATCTACCAGGGCAAGCCGATCATCTACAGCCTGGGCAATTTCGTCTTCGACGGCTTCGACGACGTGCCCGCCGCCCAGCGCGGCTGGCTGCTGCGCGTCAAGCTGGACAAATCCGGCGTCGTCTTCTGGGACACCGTCGCCGCCCAGATCGACGAACAAGGGACCCCGCACCCGCTAGCCGGCGCCTTCACGCCCTGCGCGCGCGGCGATGCGACGGAAATCTCGGCTTGTCAGAACCCGTGAGGGATTTGCTCACCCAGCTAAGCATTGACTAACCCAGCGGCAATTCGGGCGGGTTAAAATCCCGCCATCATGCACATCGACACCTTCCTAGCCCGCTGGCGCGGCGCCGGCGGCTCCGAGCGCGCCAATTACCAGCTTTTCATCGCCGGCCAGAACCAGAACGCCGATCATTGGCTGGCCGACGATGGCGCCAATCTCGGCGACCTGCTACGCCAGAGCCAAGCTAAAGCAGGTGCCCAGCGGTACGACCTAACGACCCGAAAATTGCCCGCTGGGCGTGATACCCAACAGGCGGAGATTGATGCCTGAACTTGAATGGGCAGAGCATCCAAATATGGAATAAATTGACGAAGAAGTCCGCCTGATACAACGCACCGCCCAGGAGTCAATCTATGGATACCCGCTACCTCGACGACCTGACCGCCGGTCAGACCTTCACCACGCCCGGCCTCACCCTGACCGAAGCCGAGATTATCGATTTTGCCTGGCGCTACGACCCTCAGGCTTTTCACCTGGATGCCAATGAGGCGGCGAATTCGCCTTATGGCGGCCTGATCGCCAGCGGTTTTCAGAGCCTGGCCATCTGTTTCCGGCTGTTCATCCAGTCCGGCCTGCTGGCCGATTCGAGCCTGGGTTCGCCGGGCATCGACGAGTTGCGCTGGCTGGCACCGGTGCGACCGGGCGACACCCTGCACAGCGAGATCGAGGTGCTGGAAGTTCGCCCATCGAAATCGAAACCGGATCGCGGCATTGCCCGTTTGCGCTACCAAGCAGTCAATCAACGCCAGGAAGCCGTCCTCAGTTTCATCGTCAACCACCTGCTGCGCCGCCGGACTAGCCCATAGGCACGCGCCACTTTCCGCCCCGATTTCCGGCCAATGGCCGGGATAAATTTCCGCCCGAAAAACCGGTGGACCGCAGGCAGTTACAGCGTGAACCACCCACACCCGCTGCGGTGGTTCATAATCCGCCCCCTCGACTCCCTGCGAACGACTCATGCGCCCCGCCACCCTGCTCCTCGCCGCCCTCCTTCCGCTGACCCTGACCGCCTGCGGCGAGGCGCCGGACAATCATCCGGACAAGCCGGTCACCCAGCGCCGCGCCGCTTTCCAGAAAATCCTCAAGGCGTTCGAGCCGATGGGGGTGCAGATGCGCAAGGGACCGTACGACGCCAAGAAATTCCTCGAGCAGGCGCAGGCGCTGGCCGCCGTCAAGGACGGCCCGTGGGCGCATTTCGGACCGGACAGCAACTACCCACCGACCCGCGCCAAGGCGGCGGTATGGAGTGAAGCCGAGCGTTTCGCCCAGGAACGACAGAATTTCCTGCAAGTAGTGGATCGCCTGGCCGTCGCCGCCGAAAGCCGCGACGAAAAGCAGGTCAGGCCGGCCTACGAGGCGGTGCACGACAGTTGCCGCAGCTGCCACAAGACCTTCAAGGGCGACTAGGGCAATTCAACAGCTGCGCCCGTTGGGGCTGCGGCTGAAGCCGAAACCATCGCCGCTGCCGGCCGGCTTGATGCAGATGGTCATGGCCAGCGAGCGGGCCGCCTGGTTGATATCCGGCGGAAACGGCGAGAACGGCGCCGAACGCTCGACGATCGACTTGATGAAGGCGATTTCGTCGGCCTGGTCGGCCGCATTGAGCACCACGAAGGATTGCAGCGTGCCGTCCGGATTGAGCCGGAACTGCACCCGCGCCGGATGCATGCCCTGGCTACGGGGATCGTTGCGTACGAAGGCGGCGCTGCGGTTGAGCCGCTTGATCAAACCATCGACATAGAGATCGAGCACGAAGGGATCGGGCGCCGCGGTGTTCGGTCGCCGCTCGAGCAGCGCCTCGCGTTCGCCGTCCTGCTGTGCCAACTGGCGCGCCTCGTCGCGTGCCATGGCCAGCGAGCGCTGGGCCAGGCTTGGCGTCGGCCGGGCCTTGGCCTGCTCGCCCAATTCGTCGAGAAAACGTTTCATTTCCGCCTTCTCAGCCACCGACCACGCCGGCACGGCCGGGCCGCGCGCTTTCCTGGTCGTCAGCTGGCGGGAGGCAGGCGCCGGCTGCGCCGTGGGGGGCGGGCCGGGCAACGCGCGCGGGGCGACCGGTGCCGCCTGGGCCAGCCGCGCTTCGAGACGGGGACGGGCCGCCGCACTGGCCGGCGGCTCGCGCTGCGGCATGAACAGGATCACGCCATGCATCAGCAGCGAGAGCAAGCCGGCCCAGCGCAATGGACGGACGCCCCTCAGCGGGCTGGCCACAGCCGATTCACTGATAGCGCAATGCCTCGATCGGATCTAGCCGGGCCGCCTTGCGGGCCGGATACCAGCCGAAGAAAATGCCGACGGTGGCCGCCACCGCAAAGGCGACCAGCGCCGCGCTGCCGGAAATGACGACGACCATGCCGGTGACGGCGTTGATCGCCAACGCGATGACCAAGCCGAGCAGCAGGCCGAGCAGGCAGCCGGCGAAGGAGATCATCACCGCTTCGAGCAGGAACTGGGTCAGGATGTCCTGCTGGCGGGCGCCGATGGCCATGCGGATGCCGATTTCCCGGGTCCGCTCGGTGACCGAGACGAGCATGATGTTCATGATGCCGATGCCGCCGACCAGCAGCGAAATGGAGGCGATGGCGCCGAGCAGGATGGACATCGTGCGCGTCGTCTCGGCTTCCGACTCGGCGGCAGCCGACAGGTTGCGCATGAAGAAATCGTCCGGCATGCCTTCGCGCAGCCGATGGCGCTGGCGCAGCAGGGCGGTGACGCTGTCCATGACGCGCGGCATGGCCTCGGCCGATTCGGCCTGGACCATGATCATCCGTACCGAGCCGAGAAAGGGGGTGCCGAACACCTTGCGCTGGGCGGTGGAGAGCGGAATGATCACGGTGTCGTCCTGGTCGCGCCCATCGAGGTTCTGGCCCTTGCTGCCCAAGACGCCGATGACGATGAACGGGTTCTGCTGGATGCGCATGGTCTTGCCGACCGGATCGTCGTCGCCGAACAGGTTTTGCGCCACCGTCTTGCCGATCAACGCGACGCGGGTCGCCGAACGGACGTCGGAATCGCCGAAACCGGCGCCATTGACGATGCTCCAGGCACGCGCGTCGAGATATTCCGGCGTCGTGCCGATCACCTGCGAACTCCAGTTTTGCGAGCCATAGACCAGTTGCCGGGTGCCCTGATGGGTGGGCGCCACATTGGTCACCCCATCCAGCTCGCCGATGGCCGCCCCGTCGGCGACGTTCAGGGTCGGCCCGCCGGCCGAGCCGCTACGCACGCCGGCCGTGGTGAAGGAACCGGAAAGAACGATGAACAGGTTGGAGCCCATGGTGCTGATCGTCTGCTGCACGGCGTACTGGGCGCCCTGGCCAATGGCCATCATGATGACCACGGCACCGACGCCGATCACCATGCCGAGCATGGTCAGCGCGGTGCGCAGGCGGTTCGCCCCCATCGCCCGCCAGGCTTCGCCGAGCATGGCTTTCAGCATGGCGATTGTTCCGTCAGGTGGTCACTGACGATCTCGCCATCGAGAAAGCGCACCTGGCGCTTGGCGTGCGCCGCGATGTCCGACTCATGGGTGACCAGCACGATGGTGATGCCCTCGGCGTTCAATTCGCCGAACAGACGCATGATTTCCTCGCTGGTATGGCTGTCGAGGTTGCCGGTCGGCTCGTCGGCGAGGATCAGGCGGGGTTGATTGACCAGCGCCCGGGCAATCGCCACCCGTTGCTGCTGGCCGCCGGAAATGCGGTTGGGCAGCGACTCGGCGTATTGGCCGAGGCCGACCTTGGCCAGCAGTTCGCGGCCGGCGGCGCGCCGGCGCTCCTTGTCGACGCCGGCATAGACCAGCGGCAAGGCGACGTTGTCCTGTAGGGACATGCGCGGCAGCAGGTTGAAGCCCTGGAAGACGAAGCCGAGCGTCCGGTTGCGCAGGCGGGCCAGGGCGTCCGGGTCCATGTGGGCAACGTTGTGGCCGTCGAGGAAATAGTCGCCAACCGTCGGCGTATCGAGGCAGCCGAGCAGGTTCATGAAGGTCGATTTGCCGGAGCCGGACGGCCCCATGATGGCGAGGTACTCGCCCGGCCGGATCGTCAGGTCGACGCCTTTCAGCGCCGGGAACAGGCCGGCGGCGGTGGCGTAGGACTTACCCAGGCCGACCACGCGGATCACCGGCTTGGTCATCAGAACATCCGCATGCCGACCGACGACGGCGGCTTCTTGCCATTGCTGTTTTCGCCGGTCAACACGCGGTCGCCTTCCTTCAGCTCGCCGCCGACGATCTCGGTATTGCGGTTATCGGTGATGCCAAGCTGGACGCTGACCGGCTTGACTTCGCCATCGACCAGCACGTGGACGGTGCCGCTCTGGCCATCGCGTTTCTTGCCCTTCTTGTCGCCCGGCGCCTTGGCCGCCGACCCGGCCGGCATGCCTGCGGTCGACGCCGGTTTTTGCCAGTTTTCCGCCGCCTTGTCGGCGACCTCGGCCGGCTTGAAGCGCAGCGCGGCATTCGGCACCAGCAGAACGCCTTCCTTGCGCGCGACGCCGATATTGACGTAGGCCGTCATGCCAGGCAGCAGCAACAGTTCCGGGTTGGCGACGTTGATCCGGACGTTGTAGGTGACGACATTCTGCTGGTTGGTCGGGTTCAGGCGGATCTGCTGCACCTCGCCGCTGAAACTGCGGCTGGGGAAGGCATCGACGGTGAAGCGCACCTTCTGCCCCTCGCGGATCAGGCCGATATCGGCTTCGGCGAAGCTGGTGTCGATGCGCATTTCCGACAGGTCCTGGGCGATCTTGATCAGCACCGGCGTCTGGAAACTGGCCGCCACCGTCTGCCCGAGATCGACGACGCGGTCGACGACGACGCCATCGACCGGCGAACGGATCACCGTGAAATTGAGATTGGCCCGGTCGCGGTCGTTCTGGGCCTTGGCCAGCGCCAGTTGCGCCTTGGCCGACTTCAGGGCCTGGCGCGCCTGGTCGTACTCCTGCTTCGACACGTATTCCTGGGCGAGCAGGCTACCCATCCGCCCTTCGTTGGCCTGGGCCAGTTCCAGCGCGGCCTGCGCATTGACCACGCTGGCCGCACTCTGCCGCTCGGTGGCCGAGACCAGTGCGTCGTCCAGTTCGAGCAGCGGCTGGCCCTTGCTCACCTTGTCGTTGAAATCGACATACAGCTTCTTGACCGTGCCCGACACCTGGGTGCCGACACTGACCAGCACCACCGGATTCAACGTGCCGTTGGCCGACACCGTCTGGGTGACGTCGCCTTTGTCGACAGTCGCCAGCTTGTAGCGGGTCTCCGGATTCTGTGCCGCCTGCTGCCGAACAAACCAGACACCGCCCCCGATCAGGCCGACGGCCAGCGTGGCGCCGAGAACTATCTTGCCGATTCGCTTCATGGTCTTCCTTCCGCTGCCGGTTGCAGCAGCGTGTAATCGAGCGCGCCGACGGCCTGGGCCAGCGTGGCGCGGTAAACGTTCCAGTCGAGCTCGGCCTGGATACGTTGCAGTCGGGCGCCGGCCAGCGCGCTCTGCGCGGTCAGCAGGTCGAGCACGGTGCCGACCCCGGCCTTGTAGCGGCCGAGCGCGACCCGTTCCGACTGCTCGGCGCTGGCCACCAGATCAGCCGTCATCTTCAGGCTTTGCGTCGCGGTGTTCAGGCTCTGGTAGGCCCGCCAGACATCGAGCGCCACCTGGTTGCGCAGGCGGTCGCGCTGGGCGGCCCGCACCTCGGCCTGGGCAGCGGCCGAGCGCTCGCGGTAGGTGGTGGCGAAGCCGGAAAAAATCGGCACGTTCAGGGTCAGCCCGAGGGTGCCGCCGTTGCTCGCCACGCCGGCGGTTTCCTGCCAGGTCGGCCCGGCGCTCAGGCTCAGCGTCGGCCGCCCCTGGGCGCGGGCCGTCTCGATCCCGGCCTCGGCGGCCTTGACTTGCGCCTCGGCGGCACGCAGATCGGGCCGGCGCCGGCGGGCGCCGTCGATCAGCGCCTCGACATCCTGCTGGAAAGCGGCGTCGGCGACCACCGGTAGCCGTTCGGCCAGGACTAGCGGCGGCTGCGCCGAAAAGCCCAGGGCATTGGCCAGGCTGCCCAGCGCATTCCTCGCTTCGCCCTCGGCCCGCATGCGGTTCAAGGTCGCCTGCGACAATGCCGTCTGCGCTTGCAGGCGGTCGGCCGGGGTGGCGACACCGACCTGGTAACGGGCTTCGGCGGCGGCAAAACTCTCGCGCGCCGCCCGCTCGGCTTCCTTGGCCGAAACGACGGCAGCCTGCGCTGCCTGGGCCGTGTAATAAGTCTGCAAGGCGGCGAGGAACAGGCTCTGCACCGTCGCATCCTGGGTGGCGGCGGCCGCCGCCAGCAATTGCCGGGCGTTCTCGAGGCTGGCCGAACGGCGGCCGAAATCGAAGAGCAGCCAGGACAGCGTCAAGGCCGCGTTGTGCTGGTTGAAATCGCGCATCTCGCTGTAAGTGCGCCCGGTACTGGCCCGACCATCGAGCGTCGGCAGCCAGTCGGCCTGGGCAACCCCGACCAGGGCCGCCTGCGCCCGCGCCGCCGCCCACACTTCGCGGCTCTGCGGGTTGTTGCACAGGGCAAGGTCGACCGCCTCCAGAGCTGTGAGCGGCGTCGCCGGCAGTTCGTTGGCGCAGGGCGCGGCGCCGACCCGGGCGGCCAGGCTGGGCGACACCTTGAGCGGCGCCATGGCCTCGGTGGCGAAAGGATCGGCCAGACCGGCCGCCCAGGCCGGCCCCAGCAACGACAGATTCAGAACGAGGAGAAGAAGGGCGGAAATACGCATCGGCGCTAGTTTAGCCGGCAACGCACAGGCCCGGCTGTTACAAATTGTTCCGGAAGCCAACGCTGGGAAGCTGGCCAGTCCACTACATTAGCAATAACTTATAATAACTCATCATCGTCCCAAGCCAGAAAGACTGATCATGAAAAAGCTGCTGTGCATCGCACTGTGCGGGATTCTTGCCTGGAGCAACAGCAACGCCGACGAATCGGTCGTCGTCGAACAGGTCGTCGGCCAGTTTGCCGACATCAAGGAAAACATCGTGACTGCCATCGAAGGCCGGGGCCTGGTCATCAACCTGACCTCACACATCGGCGACATGCTCGACCGTACCGGCAAGGATCTCGGCACCAAACAGCGCATCTACGAGCAGGCCGAGATGCTGGAGTTCTGTAGCGCCCGCGCGTCGCGCGCGATGATGGCCGCCGCCCCCGCCCATATCGTGTTTTGCCCCTACACCATCGCCATCTACACCCTGCCCGGCCAAGCGGGGACCGTCCACGTCGCCTACCGTCGCCTGCCCGAGCTTCCCGGCCTGGACGAGGCCCGCCAACTGCTCCCGGCAATCACCCGGGAAGCCCTGCACTAGTCTCCCCTCCGGCGGAACGCCGGCAATTCACGGCGTCAATGCGGTAAAATCGCGCCCACTATGCTCTATCCACTCATCCGCAAGTTCTTTTTCTCGCTCGACGCCGAAACCGCCCACGGTATCGGCATGAGCGGCGTCTCCTTCCTCAACGCCACCGGCTTTGCCGGCTGCCTGGCCAAGCCGGTCGCCGCCTGCCCGGTCGAAGTCATGGGTCTGCGCTTTCCCAACCCGGTCGGCCTGGCTGCCGGGCTGGACAAGAACGGCGATTACATCGACGGTCTGGCCCGACTCGGTTTCGGCTTCCTCGAAATCGGCACCATCACGCCGCGCCCGCAGGACGGCAACCCGAAGCCGCGGCTGTTCCGCATTCCGGAAGCGCAGGGCATCATCAACCGGATGGGTTTCAACAATGCCGGCGTCGACCGCCTGCTGGAAAACGTCCGGGCCGCCGAATTCCCTAAGAAGGGAGGCATCCTCGGCATCAATATCGGCAAGAACGCGACGACGCCCATCGAAAAAGCCGCCGAGGATTACCTGATCTGTCTGGAGAAGGTGTACAACGACGCCAGCTACGTCACGGTCAATATTTCGTCGCCGAACACCAAGAATCTGCGCGAATTGCAGAAGGACGATGCGCTCGACGACCTGCTCGCCCAATTGAAAGTCAAACAGGAACAACTGGCCGACAACTACGGCAAGTACGTACCGATGGCACTGAAGATCGCCCCCGATCTCGACGACGCGCAGATCGCCGCCATCGCCGATGCGCTGCGCCGCCACCGCATGGACGGGGTGATTGCCACCAACACCACGCTGTCGCGCGACGGCGTCGAAGGTCTGCCGAACGGCAACGAGGCCGGCGGCCTGTCCGGGGCGCCGGTGTTCAAGAAATCGACCGAAGTGCTGAAGAAGCTGTCGGTGGCGCTGGCCGGCGAACTGCCGATCATCGGCGTCGGCGGCATCATGGGCGGCGAGGATGCAGCCGAGAAGATCCGCGCCGGGGCCAGCCTGGTGCAGTTCTACAGCGGTTTCATCTACCGCGGCCCGGACCTGGTCGGCGAAGTGGCCGAGACCCTGGCCCACCTCATGCGGAAAAGCGTATAGGCCCATAAGCAGGGTCGGTTGCCCGGCTTATGGCAAAGCCGGATAATACGGCCCTCAAATCTCCCCAAATATGAGCCACTACTTATTCATCCTCGTCGGCGCGGTGCTGGTCAACAACGTCGTGCTGGTGAAGATCCTCGGTCTTTGCCCGTTCATGGGCGTCTCCAAGAAGCTGGAAACAGCCTACGGCATGGGCGCCGCCACGACCTTCGTGCTGACCATGGCGACCGGGGCCAGCTACATCATCGATCATTTCCTGCTGCTGCCGTTCGGCCTGGAATACCTGCGCACGCTGTCCTTCATCGTCACCATCGCCGCCATCGTCCAGCTGACCGAAATGGTCATCGCCAAGACCTCGCCGACGCTGCAACAAACGCTGGGCATCTACCTGCCGCTGATCACCACCAATTGCGCCGTGCTCGGCGTGCCGCTGCTCAACATCGCCAACGGCTACAACTTCGTCGAATCGCTGCTGTTCGGCGCCGGTAGCGCGGTCGGCTTCTCGCTGGTGCTGATCCTGTTCGCCGGCATGCGCGAACGCATCGAGGGCGCCGACGTGCCGGTGCATTTTCGCGGCGCCGCCATCGCCATGGTCACCGCCGGGCTGATGGCACTGGCCTTCATGGGTTTTGCCGGCCTGGACAAATACCAATAATGGAAATCGTCCTGTCCATCGCCGTCATGGCCCTCGGCGCCATCGTGCTCGGCGCCGCACTGGGTTACGCCGCGGTCAAGTTCAAGGTCGACGGCGACCCGCTGGTCGACAAGATCGAAGCCATCCTGCCGCAGACCCAGTGCGGCCAGTGTGGCTACCCGGGTTGCAAGCCTTACGCCGAAGCCATCGCCAAGGGCGAGTGCGACATCAACCTGTGCCCGCCTGGCGGCATGGAAGGTGTGCAGCGCCTGGCCGACTTGCTCGGCCGCGAAGTGAAACCGCTCGACGCCGAGGAAAAGCCGAAGGCGGTGGCCGTCATCGACGAGAACACCTGCATCGGTTGTACGCTGTGCATCCAGGCCTGCCCGGTCGATGCCATCGTCGGTGCCGCCAAGCAGATGCACACCATTGTCGCTTCGCTATGCACCGGCTGCGAACTGTGCCTGCCGCCCTGCCCGGTCGAATGCATCCGCATGGAAGCCATCGGCGAAAACATCGATAACTGGAAGTGGAAATATCCGGTAGTCACAATCAAGGCCGCCCCGGCGCAGAAAGCTGCCTGATGTTGCTGAATCTGTTCAAGTTCAAGGGCGGCGTCAAACCGCCGACCAACAAGACACAATCGGTCGGTTTACCGATCGCCCAGGCGCCGCTGCCCTCGAAGCTGGTGGTGCCGTTGCACCAGAGCATCGGCGGCACGCCGCGCCCGGTCGTCCAGGCCGGCGATCAGGTACTCAAAGGCCAGTTGATCGGCGAGGCCGACGGCTGGATCTCGGCCGCCGTCCACGCGCCGACCTCGGGCACCGTCGTCGAAGTCGCCATGCATACCCAGGCGCATCCGTCCGGCCTCGATGCGTTGTGCGTGGTCATCGCACCCGATGGCAAGGACGAATGGATCGCCCGCGAGACCGTCGATTACCGCTCGCTGACCCCGGAAGAAGTGCGCGAGCGCTTGCAACAGGCCGGTGTCGTCGGTCTCGGGGGCGCAGTTTTTCCGACCCACGGCAAATTGACCCCGGCCAAAACGGTGCCGATGGACGAACTGGTCATCAACGGTGCCGAGTGCGAGCCCTTCATCACCTGCGATGACCTCTTGATGCGCGAGCGGGCCGAGGAAGTGGTGCGCGGCATCGGCATTTTCCGCGACCTGCTGCGACCGAAGAAGGTGCTGATCGGCATCGAGGACAACAAGCCGGAAGCCGCCGCCGCCATGAAGGCTGCGGTCGACGCGCTGGGCGAGCCGTTTTTGGTCGTCCAGGTACCGACGCTGTACCCAGCCGGCGGCGCCAAGCAACTGATCCGCGTGCTGACCGGCAAGGAAGTACCGGCATCGAAACGGTCGACCGACCTCGGCGTCCAGTGCTTCAACGTCGCCACCGCCTACACCGCCTGGCGCGCCATCGCCCACGGCGAACCGGTGGTGTCGCGCCTGGTCACGCTCACCGGCAATGTCGCCGAGCCGCGCAATTATGAGGTGCTGATCGGCACGCCGATGGACGAGTTGCTCAAGCTCGCCCAGCCGCACCCGGACACCGACGGCATCGTCATGGGTGGCCCGATGATGGGCTTCCTGGTGCCGCAGCCGTCCGTGCCGGTGGTCAAGGCGACCAACTGCCTGATCGCCCATTCGGAACGCCTGTTCCCGCCCAAGGCGCCGGAAATGCCGTGCATTCGCTGCGGCTCCTGCGCCCAGGCCTGCCCGCACGAACTGCAACCGTTCGAGATGTACTGGTTCGCCCGCGCCAAGAATTTCGGTAAGACGCAGGAATACAAGATTTTCGACTGCATCGAGTGCGGTTGCTGTTCCTTCGTCTGCCCGTCGCGCATTCCGCTGGTCCAGTATTTCCGCTTCGCCAAGAGCGAAATCTGGGCGCGCGAACGCGAGAAGAACGCCGCCGACCAGGCCAAGGCCCGTTTCGAATTCAAGCAATTGCGCGACGAACGCGAAAAGGCCGAGAAGGCCGAGAAGCTGGCCAAGGCGGCGGCCGCCCAGGCCGCAAAGAAGGCGGCGGAAGCGGCGGCGGCAGCACCGGCCACCGACGGTGCTGCACCAGTGGCCGCAACGCCTGCGGTCGACGTCGAAAAAGACGCGAAAAAGGCCGCCATCGAAGCCGCCATGGCCCGTGCCAAGGCCCAGCGCGAAGCCGCCCAGCCGAAGAACACCGAGGCCCTGACGCCCGAGCAGCAACGGGTTGCCGCCGAAATCGAGGCCCGCCGCGTCGCCGCCCACCTGATCGACCCCGAACCGGCCGCCCCGCCGGCCGGCGAGAAAGCCGAATGATGTTCGCCCCCGCTCCCTTCCTCCTCAAGGATGTCAGCGTCAGCCAGGTGATGACCCAGGTCTGCCTGGCGCTGATTCCCGGCATCGCCGCTTATGCCTGGCTGGTCGGCCCGGCCATTCTGGTCCAGCTGGCCATCGCCTCGGCCACCGCCCTGCTCGCCGAAGCGGCCATGTTGCGCCTGCAGGGCAAGCCGCTGGCCCTCTTCCTGTCCGACGGCTCGGCGGTGGTCACCGCCTGGCTGATCGCCCTGACCTTCCCGCCGCTCGCCCCGTGGTGGCTGGTGGTCACCGGCACCGTGTTCGCCATCGTCATCGCCAAGCAGTTGTACGGCGGCCTCGGCCAGAACCCGTTCAACCCGGCCATGGTCGCCTTCGCCGTCTGCATCGTCGCCTTTCCGGCGCTGATGTCGCAATGGCCGAGCGTCGGCCTGCAACTCTCCTTGAAGGAACAGCTCGACATCATTCTCGGCATCGCGCCACGGGTCGATGCCCTGTCCGGCGCTACCCCGCTCGATGCGATGAAGACGGCTTTGAAACTCGGCGACGGCGGCATCGATGTCGCGCAGTTGTTGGCCAATCAGGACATCTTCGGCAATTTCGCCGGACGCGGCTGGGAATGGGTGGCCGCCGGCTACCTGCTCGGTGGCCTGTGGCTGTGGCAAAGGAAGCTGATCACCTGGCACGTACCGGTCGCCTTCATCGGCGCCCTGGTCGCCATTTCCGGCGCCCTCTGGCTGTACAACCCGGCGCAGTTCGCCAACCCGCTGTTCCACCTGTTCTCCGGCGGCGCCATGCTCGGCGCCTTCTTCATCGCCACCGACCCGGTGTCCGGCTGCACGACGCCCCGCGGCAAGCTGATCTTCGGCGCCGGCGCCGGCCTGCTCGCCTACATCATCCGCGTCTTCGGCGGCTATCCGGACGGCGTCGCCTTTGCCGTGCTGCTGATGAACCTGTGCGTGCCGGTCATCGACCTGCTGACCCAGCCGCCGATCTTCGGCATGAAGGACAAGTCATGAGCGCGGCCAAGGAGTTTTCCGCCGCCAGCATGGCAATGCGCACGGCCGGCACGCTGTTCGTCTTCGTCATCGTCTTTACCGGTCTGCTGTCCGGCGCCTACCTGTGGACCAAGCCGGCCATCGAGGCGTCGGCCATCGAAGAAAAGATGAAGCTGGTCGACGAAGTCCTGCCGCGCAGCGAATACGACAACGCCCTGCTCAAGGACACCGTCACCCTGCCGGCGACGCCGGAACTCGGACTGGCCGAGCCGACCACCCTCTATCGCGCCCGGCGCAATGGCCAGCCGGCGGCGCTGGTGTTCGAGGCGGCAGCCCCGGACGGCTATGCCGGCAAGATCAGGCTGATCGTCGCCGTGCGCGCCGACGGCCGGGTGGCCGGGGTGCGCGTCACCCAGCACAAGGAAACGCCGGGCCTGGGCGACTACATCGAGGTCAAGAAGGACAAGAACAAGGCCCGGCCGTGGATCACGCAGTTCGCCGGCCTGGCGCTGGCCGACGTGACGGACAAGGAATGGAAAGTGAAGAAGGACGGCGGCCGCATCGATTACTACGCCGGCGCCACCGTGACCCCGCGTGCCGTGACCAAGGCCATATTCAAGGCCGTCAAATGGGCCGACGCCGGCCGCGACCGCCTGTTCGCCGAAGGAGCCGCCCAATGATCAGTCGTGACGAATTCAAGAGCATCGCCAACAACGGCATCTGGAAGCAGAACACCTCGATCGTCCAGATCCTTGGCCTGTGTCCGCTATTGGCGGTGACCACCAATGCGGTCAACGGCATCATGCTGTCGCTGGCGACGATCATCGTCATGGCCTTGTCGAATGTTGCCGTCGCCTCCCTGCGCAACCTGATTCCGCACGAGATCCGCATCCCGGTATTCATCCTGATCGTCGCCGCGCTGGTGACCGTCGTCGACCTGCTGTTCAACGCCAACCTGCACGAGCTTTATCTGGTGCTCGGCATCTTCATCCCGCTGATCGTCACCAACTGCATCGTGCTCGCCCGCGTCGAGGCCTTCGCCGCCAAGAACCCGCCGCTGCAATCGACGCTGGATGGCGTCTTCATGGGCATCGGCATGTTGTGGACCCTAGCCCTACTCGGCGGCCTGCGCGAACTGCTCGGCAGCGGCACGCTGTTCGGCGGCATCGATATGGTCTTCCCCAGCCTGCAGCCGATCCAGTTGTTGCCGGAAAGCTACCCGGGTTTTCTGCTCGCCCTGCTGCCGCCCGGCGCCTTCATCCTGCTCGGTTGCCTGATTGCCTGGAAAAACTGGATCGAAGCCCGGGCCGCCGCCCGCGCCCAGCAGAAGCCACCGGCCCCGGTCAGCGCCGCCGGCTGCCACTAAACCGTCGGGCAGTCCGCCGCGACGTTCGGCGCGCTGACCACCACACAATTGCGACCGCGCCGCTTGGCCTCGTAGGTGGCATCGTCGGCCCGCCGGATCAGTTGATTCGGCGTTTCGCCCGTCAAATACTCGGCGACACCGATACTGACCGTACACCGGATCACCCGCCCTTCCTGATCGACCACTTGCTGCTCGGCAAAACTGTGGCAGAGCCGCTCGGCCAGCGCCCGGCCGGCCGCCAGGCCGGCCTCCGGCAGCAGGACGACGAATTCCTCGCCACCATAGCGGAAAGCGCTGTCGGCCCGGCGCAGGCATTGGCGAATCACTCGGGCCAGGGCCTGCAAGACCTTGTCGCCCTCCAGGTGACCGAAGGTGTCGTTGATGCGCTTGAAATGATCGGCATCGAGCACCAGCAGGGATAAGGGACGCAGGTAGCGCTGCGCCCGCTCCAGTTCGTCCGGCAGGCGTTCGTGGAGATGGCGCGAATTGAACAGGCCGGTCAGCGAATCGGTAACGCTGAGCAGCCGGTAGCGCTCTTCACTGGTCTTCAGCGCCTCTTCGGCGCGCCGGCGCTCGGTGACGTCCTGCAAGGTCTCGATGGCGCCGATCACCTGGCCAGCGGCATTGCGCAACGGGGCGGCGGTAAAGAACAACCAGCGTCCGCCATCGCCGAAATGCGGGAAAAAGTCCTCCGCCTCGAAGCCGCCCTGCACCAGGACCGAGGCGCGATAGCGTCCGTGATACAGTCGGTCGACCGACCCTTCCTCGGCACCGTCGAGAATCAGGTCGGCCATGATCGGCCGCCGGGCCGGGTAGAAGGCCCGCCACTGGTCGCGCGTGCCGACCACATCGGCCGCCAGGGTTCCGGTGATCACCTCGCAGGCATGGTTCCAGTGGCTGACCCGATGCTCGCTGTCGAGCACCAGCGTGGCCACCGAACTACCGTCGACGACCTGCTTGAGGAAGGCCTCGTTGTCGCTCAGCGCCGCCTCGGCCCGTCGCCGCTCGGTGACATCCTGAAGGGTTTCGATGGCGCCAATGATCTTGCCGTTTTCATCGCGAATGGCGGCTGCGGTAAAAAACAGCCAGCGCCCATCCGGGCCGAAGGCCTGGAAAAAATCCTCGGCTTCAAAGGCCCCGTCGATCAACACCGAAGGCCGAAACTTGCCCTGATAAAACTGCTGGACATCGCCTGCAAGCGCTCCATCGACGATCAAATCGGCCATGATCGGCCGCGGCTGCTGGTAGAAGGCCCGCCATTGCTCGGACTTGCCGATCATCTCGGCCGCCGCCACGCCGGTCAATACCGCACAGGCACGGTTCCAGTGAGTCACCCGGTGCTGACCGTCAATGACGATGGTCGCCACCGGATTACCCTCAATGATTTGCGACAGGCCAAGGTGCGCCCCTTGGTTGGTCGATCGCATACCAATCCTACCCTTCTCTGTCGGTTAGAATTCTGTTTGTCTAAACATGATTCAACATGCTCCCTTTGACAATCCTCCGGCGGTACTAATTCCGTGACCAAATCCCAAATCGAGGAATTTTTTGCCCGCCTGCAGGCTGCCAACCCGGCTCCGACCACCGAACTGGAGTACACGACCCCCTTCCAGTTGCTGATCGCGGTCATCCTGTCGGCCCAGGCTACCGATGTGTCGGTCAACAAGGCCACCGCCCGCCTCTTCCCGATCGCCCCGACGCCGGCAGCGATGGCGGCCTTGGGCGAAGAAGCCCTGGCCGACTATATCAAGACCATCGGACTCTACCGGACCAAGGCGAAAAACGTCATCGCCACCTGCCGGCAACTGCTCGAGAAGCACGCCGGCGAAGTGCCGACCGAGCGTACGGCGCTCGAAGCCCTGCCCGGTGTCGGGCGCAAGACCGCCAATGTGGTGCTCAACACCGCCTTCGGCGAACCGACCATCGCCGTCGACACTCATATCTTCAGGCTCGGCAACCGTACCGGCCTGGCTCCCGGCAAGACCGTGCTCGAAGTCGAGCACAAACTGCTCAAGCGGACGCCGGCGCACTACAAGAAGGACGCCCACCACTGGCTGATCCTGCACGGCCGCTACATCTGCAAGGCGCGCAAGCCGGAGTGTGCCCGCTGTGTCGTCGTCGATCTTTGCCGCTTCAAGGGCAAGACCGTATGAAGGTGGCCAGCGCCCAGGTCTCCGGTCATCTGGCAACGCCTGACCTGGTGACGGCCGCCGTGCGCGAGGCGCTGGCCAGGGCCGGTCTGGAGCGGGCGGCCGCCCTGCTCCTGCTGCTTAGCCGCGATTTTGCCCGGCACCCGCAACCGGCCATTCTCGCCGCGGCGCGCACTGCCGGCTGCCTGCAGGTCGGCGGCTGTACCGCGCATGGCGTATTTACCGAAAACGGCGGGCAACTCGATCAACCGGCCGCTGCCGTCATGGTTTTTTCCGAAGCCCCGCCCGGACCGACCGCCCCCCCCCTGCTTTCCCTGGCCGGCGGCAGCACCCTGCCCTACGCCTGGCGCAGCGGGCCGGCCCGCGTCGGCCTGCTCGGCAGCGAATCGGTCTGCTGGAGTGGCGGACGGATCAGCGATGACGACCAGGCAAGCTTGACGCTTCCCGCCCGCCATTGCACCCTGGCCCGTTCGAGCGGCCTGCGCCGGCTCGGCGAGGCACAGGCGGTCACCGCCAGCCTGGGCTTCGAGGTGCAGAGCATCGCTCACGGCAGCGCTGTTGACAGCCTTCGCCGCGCGTTACCGCCCGAATTGCGCGACCAGCCGCCGCTGCACCATATCGTTGCCCTGCGCTCGCCCGATCAGCCGGCCATCGCCATCCTGTCAGCCAACGCCGACGGCTCGCTGAGCCTGACCGAACGACTAGCCCCGGGCGAGATGCTGCGCTGGGCAATCCGCCAGCCGCTGAGCGCCGAACAGGACATGCGCGACACACTGAATGCTGCGGTCGACGGGCAAAACGCACCGGATTTTGCCCTGATGTTTTCCTGCATTGGCCGCGGCCCGTTGTTCTACGGCGGCGACGACCGCGATCTCCTGGCTTTCCGCGAACGCTTTCCCGGCGTACCCTTGCTCGGCGCCTACGGCAGCGGCCAGATCGCCCCGCTGACCGGCAGCAACCTGTTGTTCCAGAACACCGTCGTCACCCTTCTTTGCGAGAGCCCGCATGTTTAACCCTTCCCGCGACCAGGTCCGTCAATTTTTCTGTACAGCCTGGCAAAAGCACCTGGATCGCCTGCCGCTGGTCGGTGCGGAGGTGGCCGCCGCCGACATCGCTGCCCGCCATCCGGAATACCACCCGCTGCTGGCCGACAGCACCGCGGCAACGACCCAGGAATGGGCGCCGGAAGGCGGCCAGATGAACCCTTTCCTGCATCTGTCGCTGCACCTGGCCATCCACGAACAATTGAGCATTGACCAGCCGCCCGGCATCCGAGCCGCCTTCGACAGCCTGCGTGGCCGAATGGAATCCCACGCCGCCGAGCATGTCCTTCTCGAGTGCCTGGGCGAGACCATCTGGCACGCCCAGCGCGCAGGTGGCCAGATGGATGCCCTGGCCTATGTCGATGCCATCCGGCGCAAAGCCAGCCAGCTCTAGGAGGAATTCCGATGCAACGTCGTCGCCTGCTGCACGCCACCCTCGCCGCCGGCCTGGCCGGACAACTCGGCCTCCTACGCTCGGCCTGGGCGGCCGGACGCAAGCTGGCGCCGCCCGGCATCTACCGGCTCAGCGGCCAGGTCCAGGTCAATGGCCAACCGGCCCGGGAGGGCATGCCGATCCGTCCCGGTGACACCGTCAGTACCGGCCCCGACAGCGAAGTCATCTACGTCATCGGCCAGGATGCCTACCTGCAACGCGACCGCTCGACGGTCAGCCTGACCGGCGATGCGTTGAAGAACGGCCTGCGCGTCCTGAGCGGCAAACTGCTGGCGGTGTTCGCCAAGGGCGACAAACGCATCGAGACCAGCACGGCGACCATCGGCATCCGCGGCACCGGCTGCTATATCGAGGCGGAGGCAAACCGCGTCTATTTCTGCCTGTGCTACGGCAAGGCCGAGGTCGCTTCGCTGAAGAACTCGGCGCACAGCGAAACCATCGAAACCCGCCACCACGACCATCCGGTCTATCTGCATGCCGACGGCAGCCGCATGATGGTGCCGGCCGAGGTGGTCAATCACCGCGACAGCGAACTGATCCTGCTCGAAAGCCTGGTCGGCCGCGTGCCGCCCTTTGTCGGACAAAGCGGCTACGGCTACAACTACTGAGCGGGGAAGCGCTGCCTAGCCTTCCTCGGCCGGTGGGGCGACCTTGATGATTTCTTCCAGCGTGGTCAGTCCCTGCGCCACCTTCAAGGCACCGGAGATGCGCAACGGCCGCATGCCCTCGCGAACGCCCTGTTCGCGGACCTTGGCAATTTCGGTCAAGGGTTTGATCAGTTTGCGGATTTCCGGCGTGTTGAGCATGATTTCGTAGATGCCGACCCGGCCAAGATAACCGGTCATCCGGCACTCCAGGCAGCCGACGGCATGGTGGAGATGGGTCGGTTCGCTCGATTTCCACGGCGCCACCAGCGCCCGCCAGCTGGCCCGCTGGTCCTCGGTGATCGGCAGCGCCTTCTTGCAGTGCGGACACAGGGTACGCACCAGGCGCTGGGCCATGACGCCGAGGATGGTCGAATTGATCAGGTAGGCCGGCACGCCGAGATCGAGCAGGCGGGTGATCGCCGCCGGCGCGTCGTTGGTGTGCAAGGTCGACAGCACCAGATGGCCGGTCAACGCCGCCTGGATGGCCATTTCGGCGGTCGGCAGGTCGCGGATTTCGCCGATCATGATGATGTCCGGGTCCTGGCGCATCAACGCACGCACGCCATCGGCGAATTCGAGGTCGATGCTGTGCTGGACCTGCATCTGGTTGAACGAGGATTCGACCATTTCGATCGGGTCCTCGATGGTGCACACGTTCACTTCCGGCGTCGCCAACTGCTTCAGCGTGGTGTACAGCGTCGTCGTCTTGCCCGAACCGGTCGGCCCGGTGACCAGCACGATGCCGTTCGGCGAAGCGGTCATCTGTTTCCAGCGCCCCTGGTCGTCCTCGGAAAAACCGAGCGAGCGGAAATCGCGGACCAGCACCTCCGGGTCGAAGATGCGCATGACCAGCTTTTCACCGAAGGCGGTCGGCAGCGTCGACAGGCGCAACTCGACCTCGATGCCGGCCGGCGTCCGTGTCTTGATCCGGCCATCCTGCGGCCGGCGTTTCTCGATGACGTCCATACGGGCGAGCAGCTTGATGCGGCTGGTCATCGCGTTCATCACCGTCATCGGGATCTGGTACACCTGATGCAGCACACCGTCGATGCGAAAGCGCACGATACCCAGGTCGCGGCGCGGCTCGATGTGGATGTCAGAGGCCCGCTGGTCGAAGGCGTACTGCCACAGCCAATCCACGATATGGACGATATGCTGGTCGTTGGCGTCGTACTGCTTGTTGCCCTTGCCCAACTCGACCAACTGCTCGAAACTGGACAGGCCGGAGGTGACTTCGCCCTTGGCCGCCGCCTTCTTGACCGACTTGGCGAGATTGAAGAACTCGACCAGATAACGCGCCACGTCATCCGGGTTGGCCATCACCCGGCGGATTTCCTTGCGCAGGATGGGTTTGAGTTCAGCCTCCCATTCGCGCATGAACGGCTCGGCCGTGGCAATCACCACCTCGCGCGTCGTCACTGCTACCGGCAGGATGGAAAACCGGGCGGCGTAGGCGCTCGACATCACTTCGGCAACACCGGTGAAATCGATCTTGAGCGGGTCGATGTGCAGATAATCGAGACCGGTCCGGCCGGCCAGCCATTCCGTCAAGGCGTCGAGCGTCAGCAGGCGGACCGGTTCCTTCACGGTACGCCATTTCTGATCGGCGATGACGACCAGCGGGTGCACCTTGCCGCCATGCAGGCGGCGCTCCGTTTTCAGGGCCTCGGCGATGGCCGGCTCGACCAGGCCATCCTCGACCATCATTTCCAGCACCTCGGACAGGGCCAGCTTATGCTCGTGAGCGTACTTATCGTTCATGCGGGGCAATATAGCATGTCGGAGGACTGCATTTGACAGCCGGCCGGCTCTCATTGACAACTCCGCCGCTCAAGCCGGCGCACCCTTTACCGCGTTTTTCGCCCCTTTTCACCGGTTGACCGCAACAAGCGATCTTTTCCGTGCCTTCGGGAATTCCCGGGGAATGTCGACAAACTGTTGAAGAAAACTTGTCGAACCGCATAGAATCGGTCCCTCAGAGGCTGGCAGCAAAAACACGAACCAGCCGCCAAAGGAGGCTTGGTTTGCGGCTGGAAATCGGAAAACCCCGGGGGGGCCGGGCTGGGCTGTGCGCACTGCTGTTGCTCGGCACGATGGCAGCGGCCGACGCGGCCGACCTTGCCGAACTGAGCCTTGAGGAATTGCTCGCCAGCGAAGTCCATAGCGCCTCGCGTTACCGGCAAAAAACCATCGATGCACCGGCAGCGGTGTCCACGGTGACCGCCGACGATATCCGCCAATTCGGTTACCGCTCGCTGGCCGACATCCTGAACGGCCTGCGCGGGCTGTACACCACCTATGACCGCAACTACAAATACCTCGGCGCGCGCGGCTTTTCGACGCCGGGTGACTACAACTCGCGCCTGTTGCTGCTGGTCGACGGCGTGCGCTATAACGACAATGTTTACGACCAGGCGGCAATCGGCAGCGATTTCAATATCGATGTCGCCCTGATCGAACGCGTCGAATTCGTCTCCGGCCCGGGCTCGTCGGTATACGGGCCGAATGCCTTCTTCGGAGTCATCAACGTCATCACCAAGCAGGGCAGCGACCTGCCGGGCTGGCGCGTCGCCGGTGGCCTGAGCTCGGATCGCGGCGCCAGTGCCCGGCTGAGCCATGGCGGTAAAAATGCCTACGGCAGCGAATGGCTGTTCTCGCTCAGTCGCCAGTCGCGCAGCGGCAACGACCTCTATTTCCCCGAATTCGAGACCCCGGCCAACAATAACGGCTGGGCCCGCGGACGGGATGCCGACCGTTATACGACGCTGTTTGCCAAACTGCGCCATCAGGAATGGACCTTGACGGCCACCCACGGCAATAGCGACAAGAATGTGCCTACGGCCGCCTATGCCCAGATTTTCAACGACCCGGGCTCGAAGACCGTCGATACGCGCAGCAACGTCAATCTCGAATACGCCGGGCAAATCGACGAACACCTGGCGCTGACGGCCCGGGCCTACACCGGCCGCTCTCAGTACATCGGCGACTACATCTACGGCCCGGCCCCGACCACTGCCAATCGCGACGAGGCGACCGGCCAATGGTGGGGCGGCGAACTGCAACTGCTCACTACCCGCTTTGCCGGCCACAAGCTGGTCGTCGGCGGCGATTTCCGGCGCGATACGCGCATCGACCAGAAGAATTTCGACCGGGGCGGCACCGTCTATCTGGACAGCCGGCGCAAGGGCACGGTTTTCGGACTCTATGCCCAGGACGAATATGCCCTGCACCCCGACCTGACGCTCAATTTCGGCCTGCGCTACGACCACCACTCGGCCAGCGGCGGCACCGTCAATCCCCGTGCCGGCATCATCTACCGGCTGCAACCGGAGACCGCCCTCAAGCTGCTGCATGGCAGTGCTTACCGGCCGCCCAACGGCTACGAACTGGACTACATCACCAACACCCCCGGCGGCAGCAAGCCCGGCCCCGCCCTCAAGGCGGAAACGACGCGCACCACCGAACTGGTCCTCGAACATGCGCCCGGGGCCAGCCAGCGCTGGTTGTGGACGCTGTTCCACAACGATGTGCGGAACCTGATCGTCACCTCCCTCGACCCGGCCGACGGCCTGAGCTTTTTCGAGAACATCGACGGAGCACGGACAATCGGCAGCGAAATCGAATGGGAGCGGCGCTGGCTGAATGGCATCCGCCTCAAGACCAGCGCCAGCTGGCAACGGGTTGAAGACAAGCAAACTGGCAAGACGGTTCTGAACTCGCCGCGCGGCCTGTTCAAAATGCAATTGTCCGGCCCGCTGATGGCCGGTTGGCGCTACGGTCTGGAAACGCTGGCAACCAGTTCGCGCCAGTCGCTGAAAGGACAGGCACCGGGCTATCTGATCGCCAATCTCAACCTGCGCTCGCCAGCCGTCCTGCCCGGGCTGCACCTGTCGCTCGGGGTCAACAATCTTTTCGACCAGAAATATTTCGACCCGGCCGGCAGCGAGCATGTGCAGTCCCGCCTGCAACAGGATGGCCGGATTTTCCGGATCGGCGCGGAGGTCGATTTCTGACTCCGATGCGCCATCGGCTCGCCAAATTCCTCGCTTGCCTGTTGCTCTGCCTGGGCGAAGCGGCCACGGCGCACGCCGCCACATTGGGTGAAGCCGAAGCCAAAGCCGCCTTCATCTACAACTTCGTCCAGTTCACCAACTGGCCAGCCGGCCTGTTGAGCAGCGCCACGGCCATCAACGTCTGCCTGCGGCCGGATGCGGCCGTCGGTCTGGCCCTGGCCAGCCTGTCGGGCAAGCAGGTACACGGCGTACCTCTGGTGGTCAGCGCCTTGCGCGAGGAGGCCGTCGCCACTTGCCACGTCGTCTTCGTCGAAGCCTCCGATGGCGCCTGGATGCGCAAGCTGGCCGCGATGTCGCCGCCACTGCCGCTGCTGACCATCGCCGACCTGCCCGACCCCGGCGCCGCCGCGCCAATGATCACCCTGACGCTGGTCGGCCGCAAGATCGCCTTCGACGTCGATGCCAGCCAGGCCAGGCGAGCCGGCCTGACCATCAGTTCGCGCGTGCTGCAACTAGCGAGAAGCGTCAAATGACTCCTTTCGACGCAACCTCGACCTGCTCGCAGACCGGCATCACCCGGCGCTTTGCCAATGCCAGCATGGCCCTGGTCGCCGTCGCCCTGCTTGTCGTCATGGCTTTCCTCAGCGTCTTCCAGTACCTCAGTCTGCGCCAGAACCTGCTAGAGGATTCGCTGGTCGAAGCCAGGGTGCTGGCCGACACCCTGTCGGCGGCCCTGCTGTTCGAGGACGAACAGACCGCCAGCGAACTGATCGCCGGCCTGCGCTTGTCGCCGGCCATCCGGCAAGCCGGCGTTTTCAACCACCAGCACACCTTGATCGCCGCCTACCGCCAGCGTACCGACAAGCCGTCGCCCACCTTCCCGACCTATCTGCTGGACCAGGGAGAACGAGTGGGTAGCCAGCACCTCGAAGTCCTCACCCCGATCCGGCACCAGCAACGCAACATCGGTTATCTGTATATCGAAAAATCGCTCGACCCGCTCTATGCCCGCCTCGGTCTTTATCTGCTGGTTTCCCTGAGCATCATTGCCGCTGCCATGGGCACGGCAGCCATCGTGGTCAACCGGGCCCGGCGGCAAATTCTGAAAAGCGAGGAGCGGCTGCAAACCCAGGCCAACTTCGATGCCGTCACCGGTCTGGAGAACCGCCATGCCTTCAATCTCCGCCTGCACCGGGGCATCGAGCTGGCCGATGCGGCGGGCAGCCAACTGGCCATTGCGGTGCTCGATCTCGACAATTTCAAGGCAGTGAACGATGCGCTCGGCCATCATGCCGGCGACGAACTGCTGCGCCAGGTCGGCCGCCGACTGCGCAGTGCGGCCGGGCCATCCGCTATCGTCTGCCGCCTGGGCGGCGACGAGTTCGCCATCATTTTCAACAATACCGACGAAGGCGAGCTGGGCGCCGCCGGCCAGAGAATCGTCGACGCCTCGGCCGACCCGTACTTCATCGAAGGCCGCGAATTCTTCGTCACCAACAGCGTCGGCATCGCCCTCTACCCGCAGCACGCCGAGGATGTCGAAACCCTCGTCCGCTGTGCCGATACGGCCATGTACCACGCCAAGGAAAGCGGCAAGAATCACTGGGTGCTCTTTTCCGACAGCATGAACCAGGGATTGCAACGCCGGATCGCCCTGGAAAACAGCCTGCGCAAGGCCGTCGACCGCCAGGAAATGGAACTCCATTTCCAGCCCCAGTTCGCCACCGGCAGCGCTACTCTGATCGGCGCCGAAGCCCTGTTGCGTTGGAACAGTCCGGAGCTGGGCAATATTTCCCCGGCCGAATTCATTCCGCTCGCCGAAGCCAACGGCAGCATCGTCGCCATCGGTGAATGGGTACTGCATGCCGCGCTCGACGAAGCGCGCGCCTGGCAAAGCGTTCACGCCGCGCCGCTACGCGTCGCCGTCAATGTCTCGGCCCGGCAACTGGAAGAGGACAATTTTCCGGCCTTGCTGCATCAAGCACTGACAACCAGCGGACTACCCGGCAACCTGCTCGAAATCGAGTTGACCGAAAGCGTGCTCATGTCGAACGTCCACCGACAAAGCCAGCTTCTCGACCAGATCAAGGAATACGGCGTGCAAATTGCCATCGACGATTTCGGCACCGGCTACTCCTCGATGGCTTACCTGCGCCGACTGCCGATCGACCGCCTGAAAGTGGACCGGGCCTTCGTCAAGGACTTGCCGGAGCAGCCGAACGATCGCGCCATCGTCGCCGCCATGGTCGCACTGGCCCACAGTCTGGATCTGGAAGTGATTGCCGAAGGCGTCGAAACCGAGGCCCAGCGAGATATCCTGGGCCAGTTGCAGGTCGATCACCTGCAAGGCTACCTGCTCGGCCGACCGATGTCGGCTAGCGCTTTCCGGAACTTGCTGGTCGAGTTGAGCCGGACGGCCTGAGTTCAGCAACGGGCTGACGGCGCAGCGGCATCAGCAGAGAGGACAGGCCGTTGTGATCAATTTCCCGCATCAAGGCCAATAGACGGCCGAGTTCGCCCGGTGGAAAGCCTTCGCGGGCGAACCAGTGGAGGTAGTTGCCCGGCAAATCGGCCAGCAAACGCCCCTTGTATTTGCCAAAAGGCATTTCGCGGTTCACCAGGAGCAGCAGGTCGTCGGGATTCATGCTCGCCATGGTACCCATCGCGCGTGAATAAGCAAAACGGGGCATGACGCCCCGTTTTTGGCTGTTTGTTGCGGTCGACCGCAACAATCGAGCTTCTTCCCTTACTTGCCGGACAAGGCCAGCATCAGGTCGTTGGTCCGCTTGACGAAGCCAGCCGGGTCGTCCAGCTGGCCGCCTTCGGCCAACGTCGCCTGTTCGAAGAGCAGGGCCGCCCAATCGTCGAAACGCGTTTCCTCGTATTTCAGGCGCTGCACCACCAGGTGATGCGGATTGATTTCGAGAATGGGCTTCGTTTCCGGGGCCTTCTGGCCGGCCGCCTTCAACAGGCGGGCCAGATTGCCGGACGGATCATGCTCGTCGGAAACCAGGCAGGACGGCGAATCGGTCAGCCGGTAAGTGACGCGCACATCCTTGACCTTGTCGCCGAGCGAGGTCTTGACCTTGTCGATCAGTTCCTTGTACTCGTCGGCCGCCTTTTCTGCTTCCTTCTTCTCGGCCTCGTCTTCCAGCTTGCCGAGATCAAGGCCACCCTTGGCCACCGATTGCAGGTGCTTGCCTTCAAACTCGGTCAGGTGACCGACCACCCACTCGTCGACCCGGTCGGAGAGCAGCAGCACTTCGATGCCCTTCTTGCGGAAGATTTCGAGGTGCGGGCTGTTCTTGGCGGCGTTGAAGGTGTCGGCGGTGACGAAGTAGATCTTCTCCTGGCCTTCCTTCATGCGGCCGATGTAGTCGGCCAGCGAGACAGTCTGGTCCGGCGTGTCGTTGTGCGTCGACGCGAAGCGGATCAGGCCGGCGATCTTTTCCTTGTTGGCAAAGTCCTCGCCGACGCCTTCCTTGAGCACGGCACCGAAGGCATCCCAGAATTTGGCGTACTTCTCCTTGTCGTTCTCGGCCAGATCCTCCAGCATGCCGAGCACCTTGCGCGTGCAACCGCTGCGGATGCCGTCGATGTCCTTGCTCTGTTGCAGGATTTCGCGCGACACGTTGAGCGGCAGGTCGGACGAATCGACCAC